>Ga0209515_10005342_pt1 | contig 16689 bp, 10 predicted proteins | sample Subgroupgradi54m_FD_187454 | JGI IMG/M metagenome (GOLD analysis project Ga0209515, IMG submission 187454) | Subsurface groundwater microbial communities from S. Glens Falls, New York, USA - GMW60B uncontaminated upgradient, 5.4 m (SPAdes)... ...
CACCGGCATCGACGACTATCGGATGATGCGCGAGGTCGTGCGCCGCCGCTACAGCGGCTCGCTGAGCGACGAGTTGCCCGAGCCGGACCTGGTCCTCGTCGACGGCGGCAAGGGCCAGCTCGGCGCGGCACTCGACGAGCTCTCGGCGCTTGGGCTGGCAACGCCGATGCTCGGGCTGGCGAAGCAGCAGGAACACATCTTCGTGCCCGGGCGCCCAGACCCGATCGTGCTGCTGCCGACCTCTCCGGTTTTACATCTCATCCAACACCTCCGCGACGAGGCGCATCGATTCGCCATCACGTACCACCGGAGTCTCCGCGCGAAGCCCGTGCGCGCGTCGGCGCTCGACGCTGTGACCGGCATCGGGCCGAAACGCAAGGCGGCCTTGCTCGCGCGCTTCGGCTCCGTCGTGCGGCTGACGCACGCCACGCCGGAAGAGATCGCGAAGACGGCGCGCATCAGCATCGAACAGTCGGCCCGCGTTTTGGAGGCATTGCGACACGTTGACACGGGTCCAACAATCGATGGCGGTGTCGTCTCGCCATAGCTGCCCTACAAATCCGTCAGGTATACTTGTCGGGTATGCTGGCTGGGCTGTTGCTCGGCCGGCCAAACACCCAATGGACGGACACCCAGCAGTTCAAAACGACGCGCCGACGGTCAACGCGCGCCTGTCACCGGCGAATGTCGTGCAGAAGCGGGCCGCATTTCGCATGGTGTCGCTGAAGCAAGAGCGCCTCACACGCAAAGTGGCGCTCGCCTTCGGTTTCATGTCGTTCATTCCTCTCCTCCTCGTGTTTTGGGCGTTCGTCTCGATCGTCTCCCCGAACATCCAAGGCCCGGCCCAGGACGTCCTCCGCCTCGTCATGCTGGTCGTGATCGCGTCGATCTTCATCGGCTATTTCGTCCTGAAATACACGATGCGGAAGGTGATGGAAGTCGTGCAGCAGGCGCGGCAGACGGCGGAGCAGAGCATCGGCGAGCCGCTGGACCTGGGCGACGGCGACGAGATCGGCGAGCTGGCAAGAGCGTTCAACCGCATCACGTCGGAGCTGCAACAGAAGATCGACGCGCTGGAGTCGTCCCGCGCGCTGGTCAAGCGCTTGCTCTCGCGCATCGGCACGGCGATCGTCTCGTACGAAAGCGTCGACAACATCCTGGAGCTGATCATCGAGAACGCGTCGACGGCGCTCGAGGCGCAGATGGGCAGCTTGCTGCTCGTCGACGGCGAGAAGCATGAGCTGGAAGTGAAGACGGCGTGGTGCTCCGACGGTCAATTCGATCGCAGCGAGCGCCTGACCTTTCCGCGCATGCGGATGGGCGAGGGCATCGCGGGCTGGGTTGCGAAGGAGAACGCGCCGATGCGCGCGACCGGCTCGCCGGCCGCGGTGGGGCTGGTGACCAGCCGCGTCAAAGAGGGCGCGGTGCTGTGCGTGCCGCTGATCATCCGCGAGAAAACGATCGGCGCGTTCGCGGTGCTGCGCGAGGACGCCAGCCGCCAGTTCGCCGAGGACGAGAAGGTGCTGCTGGCGAACATCGCCTTGCAGATCGCGGTGGCGATCGAAAACTACCGCCTCAACCTCGACATGGAGTACACGTATCTTGAGACGATCACCGCGCTGGCGATGGCCGTCGAGGCGAAGGAGCCGTACACGGCGGGCCACTCGAAACGCGTCGGCTACTATGCCGTGCAAATCGCCGAAGCGCTCGGGCTCGATGACGAGATGAAGCGGATGCTGCAGCACGCCGGCTTGCTGCACGACATCGGCAAGATCGGCATCAAGGACGACATCTTGCTCAAACCCGCGTCGCTCACACCGGAAGAGTGGCGCGTGATGCAGCAGCACTCCGTCATCGGCGAGGCGATCCTGAAGCCGGTGCGGTCGCTCGCGAAGGTCGCCGAGATCGTGCGCTGCCACCACGAACGCTACGACGGCAGCGGCTACCCAGACGGGATCAAGGGTGAGAAGATCCCGCTGGCCGCGCGGATCCTCGTCGTCGCCGACTCGTATGACGCGATGGCGACGGACCGGCCGTATCGCAAGCGGTTGAGTTTGCAAGAGGCGATCGCCGAGCTGCGCGACGGCAGCGGCACGCAGTTCGACCCGAAAGCCGTCGAGGCGTTCATCCCATTGCTGCTCGAAAAAGAGCAGCGGCAGCGCGCCCACTCCGACCCCCGTCCCGACACCGCCTGCTGATCGATCGCGGCCGGCGGCCGTTGTCAGCCCCAATCATCCATGCTACACTGGCGTCACGTCGAGCGACGACGCATCGCGCCGCGCTCGACGTCATCAAATGCCTGAGCTCACGCCTCGCGAAGAATTGGCCACGCGCTTGAAGGAGCTGCGCGGCCGCTGGGAGAACATCCGGAGGTATCTTTGACCTCGACCAGATCATCGCCCAGATCGGCGACATCGAGCGGCGCATGGCCGAGAACGACTTTTGGGGCGACCAGGCCGCCGCGCAGAAAACCATCCAGACCCTCAAAGCCCTGAAAGCCCGCCGCGGGCCCATCGAAACGTTTCAACGCACGCTGCAAGACACCTTCGAACTCCTTCCGCTGGTCGACGAGCATGACGCGGCCTCGCTGAGCCAGCTCGCTATCGACACCAACAAATTGGAGCAGCAGCTCAGCCAGCTCGAAAACCAGCGCCTGCTCGGTGGGGAAGACGACGCGCGCAACGCGATCGTGTTGGTCCACTCCGGTGCCGGCGGGACCGAGTCGTGCGACTGGGCGAGCATGCTGATGCGCATGTACCAGCGCTGGGCCGAACGGAAGGGCTTCGACACCGAGGTCATCGACCTGCTGGCCGGCGAAGAGGCGGGCATCAAGAACGTCACGATGTCGATCAAAGGTCCGTATGCATACGGCTATCTGCGGGCGGAAGAAGGCGTGCACCGGCTCGTGCGCATCTCGCCCTTCGACTCCAACAAGCGCCGCCATACGTCCTTCGCCTCGCTCGACGCCATCGCCGAGATCGATGAGGCCGTCGAGATCGACGTGAAGGAATCGGACCTGCGCATCGATACGTATCGCGCCAGCGGCAAAGGCGGCCAGCACGTCAACAAGACCGACTCCGCCGTGCGGCTCACGCACTTGCCCACCGGCATCATGGTCGCCTGCCAGCAGGAACGCTCGCAGCTGCAAAACAAGAACCGCGCGATGCAACTGCTCAAAGCCAAGCTGCACGACGTCGAGCGCCGGAAGCGCGAGGCGAGCGTGGAGCAAGAGTATCAGACGAAACAGAAGATCGAGTGGGGTTCGCAGATCCGTTCGTACGTGCTGCATCCTTATAATATGGTGAAGGACCACCGCACCGAGCACGAAACCGGCAACACGCAGGCCGTCCTCGACGGCGAACTCGATCCGTTCATCGATGCGTACTTGCGATGGCGGGCGGCCGGCATGCCCGTGCGAAAAGGCGGCGCGAAAGATGAACTCGAGTAAGTCTTCCGACGCTCTCAACCTGAGGTTTGTGCATGATTAAGTGGGTGCTGGAGAAGGTCATCGGCACGCAAAACGCGCGCGAGGTGAAGCGACTCTGGCCGCTGGTCGAGCAGATCAATCGGTTGGAGCCGACCATCCAGGCGCTCTCCGACGAGCAGCTGCGCGCGAAGACCGAGGAGTTTCGCGGCCGCGTGCGAGGTCGGCTCGAGCAAGCCAAGCTCGCCGCCCCGCACTCGCCTGAGTGGTACGAGTTGAGCTTCGACGACCGCGCGGCGCTACGAAAACAACGGCGCGCGCTGCAGCAGCAAGCGCTCGACGAGATCTTGCCCGAGGCCTTCGCCGTCACGCGCGAAGCCGGGCGCCGGGTGCTGAACATGCGGCACTTCGACGTGCAGCTCGTCGGCGGCATGGTGCTGCATGAGGGCAAGATCGCGGAGATGGCGACGGGCGAAGGCAAGACGCTCGTTGCGACACTCGCCGCGTATCTCAACGCGCTCGCCGGCCGCGGCGTGCACATCGTCACCGTCAACGACTACCTCGCGCGCCGCGACGCGCGGTGGATGGGCCCGCTCTACCATCTCCTCGGCTTGAGCATCGGCGTCATCCAGGGCGTGGACCCGGCCGAGCGGCGCTTGGGCGAGCTGTCGCTGTCGTTCATCTACGACCCGGCGTTCGCGGAGGGCAGCGAGCGGTTTCTCCAGCTGCGCCCTGTCGACCGAGGCGAGGCGTACCGCCAGGACATCGTCTACGGCCAGAACAACGAGTTCGGTTTCGACTACCTGCGCGACAACATGCGCCTGCGCCTGCCGGAGCTCGTGCAGCGCGAGTTCCACTACGCGATCGTCGACGAGGTGGACAGCATCCTCGTCGACGAGGCCCGCACGCCGCTCATTATCTCCGGCCCCGCGGAGGAATCAACCGAGCTCTACTACCGCCTCGACAAAGTCGTGCGCAAGCTCACGAAGGATACCGACTTTGAGATCGATGAAAAGCAACGCGCCGTGAGCCTCACCGACGCGGGCGTGGCGCATTCCGAGGAGCTGTTGAGCCTCGAGAACCTCTACGACGAAGGCAATATGCGCGTGCTGCACCACGTGCACCAGGCACTCAAGGCTCACCAACTGTTCAAGCTCGACGTCGACTACATGGTCAAGGACGATGAGATCATCATCGTCGACGAATTCACGGGCCGCCTCATGCCGGGCCGCCGCTGGAGCGACGGGCTGCACCAAGCGATCGAAGCGAAGGAAGGCGTGCGCATCCGCGAGGAAAACCAAACACTCGCGTCCGTGACGTTCCAAAATTATTTCCGCATGTACGAGAAGCTCGCGGGCATGACCGGCACCGCCTCGACGGAGGCGCAAGAGTTCAAGCAGATCTACAGCCTCGACGTGGTCACGATCCCGACGAACCGCCCGCTCGGGCGGAAGAATTCGCCGGACGTCGTGTTCAAGACCGAGGAAGAGAAGTTTCTCGCCGTCGTCGAGGAAATCGCGGAGCTGCATCGACGCGGGCAGCCGGTGCTCGTGGGCACGATCTCGATCGAAAAATCCGAACGCGTCTCACGGCTGTTGCGCGAGCCGGGGCCGCTGCTCAAGCGCGCCGCGCTCGTCTGCCAGTGGACGACGGAAGAGTTGAAGTCCGAATCGATCCCGGAGCCCTTGAAGGCGCGCGTCACACAGCTGATCAGTCGGCCGGCGATGATCGACGAAGCGCAGGCGACAGCACTGCTCGAGGAGTTGAAGCAGGCCGCGCCGAAATCGATCCTCGTGTATCGGCTCGAAACGCTCGCGCGACTCGCGTCGACGATCGCGACGGTCCGCGCGGGCATCCCGCACAGCGTCTTGAACGCGAAGTACCACGAGCAAGAGTCGCGCATTGTGGCACAGGCGGGCCGATTCGGCGGGGTGACGATCGCGACCAACATGGCCGGCCGCGGCACCGACATCTTGCTCGGCGGCAACCCGCAGTTCTTGCTCGACGATGCGAAGCGCGAGCTGGAAGCGCAGGGCCAGACGCCCACCGACGAGCAGATGCGCGAGATCCTCGAGCGCATGCGGCGCCAGACCGAGGCGGAGCACGAGCAAGTGATCGGCGTCGGCGGCTTGCACGTGCTCGGCACCGAGCGCCACGAAGCGCGGCGCATCGACAACCAGCTGCGCGGCCGCTCGGGCCGCCAAGGCGATCCGGGCTCGTCGCGGTTCTATCTCGCACTCGAAGACGATCTCATGCGCATCTTCGGCTCCGATCGGATCGCGAAGCTGATGGACTTCAAGTGGTTCAAGTGGGAGGAAGGCTTGCCGATCGAGCACGGGCTGCTGAGCAAGTCGATCGAGACCGCGCAGCGGCGCGTCGAGGCGCAGAACTTCGATTCGCGCAAGCACCTGCTCGAGTACGACGACGTGATGAACCGCCAGCGCGAAGTGATCTACGAGCAGCGGCGGCGCATCCTCGAGGGCGTCGATCTCAAAGGCCTCATCGAGGAGATGATCGAAGAGATCGCCGACGATCTCATCGAGGTCGCGGCGCCGAAGGACGCGCGGCCAGAAGCGTGGGACCTCGAAGGGTTGCGCGCCTCGCTGCAACGGCAGTTCGGCGTGACATGGACCGGCGAGCCGCCGGCGGGCGACGTGGAAGGCTGGCGCGAGGCCGTCGTCGAGCAACTCCGGCAAGCCTATCAAGCGAAAGAGCAGACGCTCGGCTCGGAGATCATGCGGCAGCTTGAGCACAGCATCTTGCTGGCGGTGATGGATGCGAAGTGGAAAGACCACCTCTATATGATGGACGCGCTGCGCGAGGGCATCGGCCTGCGCGCGTACGGGCAGCGCGACCCGCTCGTCGAGTACCAGCACGAGGCGTACGCGATGTTCCGCGGCATGGTCGCGGGCATCAAGGCTGACTCGGTCGCGATGCTGCTGCGCATCCAGCCCGCGTCGCAAGCGCAGCCGGTGAGCGTGTTCGCGAGAATCCCGCAGCATGAGGTGCATCCGGAAGCGTCGAGCCCGGTGAGCGCGCTCCCACCAACAGACGCGCGCGACAGCGACGCGCCGATCCCCCAGCCGCCCTCGGCGGCGGGACCGCTGGCTCCGGGCCCATTCGCCATGCCTCGGCCGAAGGCGGTCCGCGCCGCGAGCTCTCAGCCAGCCGTCGAGAAAGTCGGCCGCAACGACCCGTGTCCCTGCGGCAGCGGGCTGAAATACAAGAAATGTCACGGCAAATGAACGGCCGCAAGTCATAGACTCTCAACAGAGCAAGACACGGAAGATGAGGGACATCAGCGATTCGTTCGTGACCGTCAGTCTGCTGGTTGGCGTCGGCGCTTCGTGGTCGCAGCGGGCTGAAGCCGGCGTCGCGCATGCGTGAGTCGACCTCGGGGTAGCGCCTCCGCAGGCAGCAGCGACGACGCGATGGCCAAGACACTCTCCCGCCGGTTCGCCGACCTGATCCTCAATCGCCGCTCGTGGGTGCGACCGCTTGTCTCGGCGATGCTCAGCGGTGCGTTGCTGATCGTCGCGTTTCCCCCCATCGACGAGCTGTGGGCCGGGTGGATCGCGCTCGTGCCGTGGCTCGTCTCCCTGCAAAAACTGAGCGGCCGCGAAGCCTTTTGGTGGTCGTGCCTCGTCGGCCTCATCTGCTACCTCGGTTCCATGACCTGGCTGTCGCACGTGACGACCGTCGGGTTGCTGTTGTTGTGCGTGTATCTGTCACTGTTCTTCGGCCTGTTCGGCTGGTGCGCCTCGCGCGTGCCGCTGCGCGGCCGCGGGTTCCGCCCGCTCATCGTGCTGCCGTCGCTGTGGGTGGCGATCGAATTCGCGCGCAGCCATTTGCTGAGCGGCTTCGGATGGAACTTGCTCGGCCACTCGCAAACCGACGCGGCCCGCGCGATCCAGATCGCGGACTTGACCGGCGTGTGGGGTGTCTCGTGGCTCGTGGCGATGGTCAACGTCGCCATCGCGCGCGTCATCGCCGAGCGCGACTTCCGCAAGGTGCTGCCGAGTGTGGCCGTGACGTTCGTCACACTCTGCGCGGTCGCCTCGTACGGCAAGATGCGGCTGAACGAATTCGACAACCAACCGCACCACATCCGCGTGGCCGTCGTGCAAGGCAACATCCCGCAGGACGAGAAATGGGATGCCGCCCACCAGCAATCGATCCTGCAGCGATATGAGGAGCTCACGCGCCAAGCGGCGAAAGACCACCCGCAGCTGATCATTTGGCCCGAGACCTCGGTGCCCGGATATTTCGGGCTCGAGCCGGACCTGACGCAGCGCGTGCAGGAGCTAGCCCGATCCGTCAACACGCCGCTGCTCGTCGGCGCGCCGATGGGACTGATGGATAAGGCAGGTGTCTGGAAGCTGACCAACAGCGCGGCCCTCATCAGCCCGTCAGGCGAGATCGTGACCCGCTACAACAAGCTCCATTTGGTGCCCTTCGGTGAATTCATCCCGCTTGAGCGCGCGCTGCCGTGGCTGCGAGATTTGCTGCCGCCGATCGGCGATTTCATCCCGGGCAACGAGTCGACGGTGTTTACGACGGCCATCGACACCAGCGCGACGCAAGCCGCAGCGTCGACGGGCAGCGGCGTCGCCTCGGAGCAGAAGACAGCGTCGGGCCGCGGTACGGCGACGATGGTACCCGCCTCGAAGGGCCATGACCAGGCCGCGTCGATCCACACCGATGCGACGGGCGGGGCATCATCGCTGAGGTTTGGTGTGCTGATTTGCTTCGAGGACGTGTTTCCACAACTCGCGCGCGCTGAAGTTCGCAACGGCGCACAAATGCTCGCGACCATCACGAACGACGCGTGGTTCGGCGACACCGGAGCGGCGTACCAGCACGCGCAAGCGTCGACCTTCCGCGCGGTCGAGCTGCGCGTGCCGATGGTGCGGGCCGCGAACACCGGCTGGTCAGGCTGCATCGACGCGGCGGGCCGCTGGCGCCGCAGCGTGCGCAACGAGCACGGCAAAGAGTTGTTCGTCACCGGTGCGTTGACGTGCCCGATGGCGCTCGACCACGTGACGACCGTCTACGAGCGCTGGGGCGACTGGTTCGCGTGGATGTGCATCGGCATGTCCGTGTGGTCGCTCTGGGTCCGGCCCGCGCCTCGCGACCGCCGCACGCGCCCGTCCGATCGCTGTCCGTAGCCGCTCCCGCGCCCGCTCGCTCGTCGGACAATCTCAGCGCTCGTCGGGCGCCCCGCGTTGACACTCGCCGGAAGCGGCCCTTATACTGATCCGATGGATACCGCCGAGGATTTGCTCGCCGCCCGACGACAGAAGCTTCAGACGCTCCAAGGGTTAGGCATCCCGCCCTACGCCGGCCGGTTCGCGAAATCCGCCGTCATCCAGTCGACGCTCGCGTCGTATGAGGAAGGCAAGGCGGTCTCCACCGCCGGCCGCCTCACCGCGAAGCGCGCGCACGGGGCGCTGACGTTCGCCGACCTGCGCGATTCGACGGCTCGTATCCAGCTCGCGTTCCGCCAGGAGCAGCTGGGCGATGCGTACGCGCTCGTCGAGCAGCTCGACCTCGGCGACTGGCTCGGCGTCGAAGGGCCGCTCTTCAAAACCAAGACCGGCGAGATCACCGTGCGCGTCGAGCGGTTCACGCTGCTGGCGAAGTCGCTGCGGCCGCTGCCCGAGAAGTGGCATGGGCTGCGCGACGTCGAGGTCCGCTATCGCCAGCGCTATCTCGACCTCGCATCCAACGAGCCGGTGCGCAAAGTGTTCGAGGCGCGCGCGAAGCTGCTCGACAGCTTCCGCGCAACACTGCGCACGCACCATTATTTGGAAGTCGAAACGCCGATGATGCATCCGATCCCCGGCGGCGCGGCCGGCGAGCCGTTCACGACGCACCATCAAGCGCTCAATATGGATTTGTACATGCGCTTGGCGCCGGAGTTGTATCTGAAGCGTTTGCTTGTCGGCGGCTTCGAGCGCGTCTACGAACTGAACCGCTGTTTCCGCAACGAAGGCATCTCGACGCGCCACAATCCCGAGTTCACGATGCTCGAGGCGTACTGCGCGTACGAGGACGTGACCTATATGATGCGCTTCGTGCGCGAGCTGATCACCGAAGCCGCGAAGCAGACGATCGGCGGCCTGGAATTCGAGTATCAGGGCCGGCGGATCGACCTCGACAAGGAATGGGAAGTCGTGTCGTTCGCGGGGCTGCTCAAGCAAGGCTACGACCTCGAGCCGCAGGACGGCATCGAGGCGCTGCAGCGGAAACTGAAGTCGCCGCGGCCGGGCTTCCGCGCGATCGACATCAAAGGCCAGGCGCGGTCGCAGATTCTGCGGCTCGTCGAGGAGCTCGTCGAGCCGGAAGCGAAGGACACGCCGGTCTTCGTGACCGACTATTGGACGGAGCTCTCGCCGCTGGCGAAGAGCCATCCGGACAATCCGCTGATCACCGAGCGGTTTGAATTGTTCATCGGCGGCATGGAAGTCGCCAACGCGTACTCCGAGCTGAACGACCCGATCGAGCAGCGCCGCCGGTTCGAGGCGCAGTTCGAGGCGGCCACACAAGGCGCCTCCGCGAAAGACCGCGAGCGGCTGCGCGCGAAAATGATCGACGACGATTTCGTCGAGGCGCTGGAGTACGGCATGCCGCCCGCGACCGGCCTTGGCGTCGGCATCGATCGGCTGGTGATGCTCTTGCTGAATCAACCATCGATTAAGGACGTGATCTTGTTTCCATTGCTGAAGCCCGACGTCGCCGCCGAGAAGTAGCCGCGCGGCGCTGAGCGTGACCATCAATGCCCTATGAATTGTGGTTGAGCATTCGCTATTTGCTGGCGCGGCGACGCGAGCGGTTCATTTCGATCATCGCGGTGCTGTCGATCGGCGGTGTCGCGCTGGGCGTCATGGCGCTGCTGCTCGTGCTCGCGGTGATGAGCGGCTTCGACTACGACATGAAGCAGAAGCTCGTCGGTATGAACGCGCACCTGACGGTCGAGTCGGTGCGCGAGCTGCACGACGCCGAGCCGCTGATCAAGACGATCACCGCGATCCCGCACGTCGTCGGTGCCAGCCCGTTCGTGTCGGGCCAAGCGATTCTGCGGCTCCCGGACCGCGCCTTCGGCGTGCTCGTCAAGGGCATCGACGCGGCGCGCGATCCGAGTGTCAGTCAGCTGTCGCGCTACGTGGTCAAGGGCAACTTGCCCGCGAGCAACGATCAGGTCGTCATCGGCAGCGAGTTGGCCGACGCGACCGGTGCCAAAGTCGGCGGCGCGCTCGATGTGATCAGCCCCGCCGACGGCAGCCTGCATTCGATGATCATCAGCGGCATTTTCCGTTCGGGCATGTACGAGTACGACGCGACACTCATCGCGGTCACGATCCCGCAGGCGCAGAAACTCTTCGGCTTGACGGGGTCGATCACCGGTGTGGGCGTGCGCATCGATTCGTTCGAGCGCGCGTTTGAAATCAAACATCGGCTGTCGACGCGGCTCGGCGGCGAGTACGTGGTGAAGACGTGGATGGAGCAAAACCAAACGCTCTTCGACGCGCTGCGGCTCGAAAAGATCACGATGTTCGTCATCTTGACGCTGATCGTGCTCGTCGCCGCGGTGAACATCGTCTCGACGCTGATCATGATGGTCACGGAAAAGACGCGCGACATCGGGATCCTGAAATCGGTTGGCGCGTCGAGCCGGTCGATCGGGTGGATCTTCACGTGGCAGGGTGTCTTGATCGGCGGGCTCGGGACGCTGTTCGGGTTCGCGGCCGCGTGCGGCATCATTTGGCTGCAGCGGACGTACGAGATCGTCCGATTGCCGAACACCGTCTACTATTTGGACCATCTGCCGGTGCGGATCGAGCCGTTCGACTGGGCGGTGACGCTTGTGGCCTCGCTGTTCATTACATTGGTGGCGACGATCTATCCGGCGTGGCAAGCGTCGCGCTTGTCGCCCGTCGATGCGCTGCGGTATGAGTGACGCGCGGCGATGATCGAAGCTCGGCGGATCGTCAAGCGCTATCGAAGCGGCACCGGGTGGCTCGAGGTCTTGCGCGGGATCACGCTCGCGATCCCCGATGGTGACTGTGTCGCGATCACCGGCCAGTCGGGTGCGGGGAAATCGACGCTGCTGCACTTGCTCGCGGGCCTTGATCGGCCGACGGAGGGCGAAGTGCAGTGGGACGGCCGCTCGCTCGCCGGCATGCGCGAGACGGAGCTCGCTCGGCTGCGCAACGAGCAGGTCGGCATCGTGTTCCAGTTCTACCATCTCGTGCCCGAGCTGACCGCGTTGGAGAACGTGATGCTGCCGGGGTTGATCCATCGACACGACAGTCGCCAGGAGTTGCAGGAGCGCGCGATGCAGTCGCTGCGCGAGGTCGGGCTGGCGGAGCGATCGACGCATCGGCCGCGGCAACTGTCGGGCGGCGAGCTGCAGCGCGTGGCGATCGCGAGGGCGTTGATCAACCGGCCGAAGGCGCTCTTGTGCGACGAGCCGACCGGCAACCTCGACTCGCAGACCGGGCAGCAGGTGGCCGCGCTGCTGATGGACATCCGCCGCCGGCTGGGCACGAGCTTGGTGCTCGTCACCCACGAGCAAGCGTTGGCGCAACTCGCGGAGCGCTGGGTGGTGTTGCGGGACGGCCAGATCGTCTCCGACACCGTCAACCGGCCCGCCGAGCGCCGCGTCGGCGCGCCGACGCCGACCTGACGCATCGATTGAGAACGGGGAGCATGCATCCATGGCAACAGCTCGCGCATCCACGACATCGCTGACGGCCAACGGCACGGCCGCAGCGGCCGGCCGCCAACCGTCCGGCTCGCCGCGCAAGGAGCGTCAAGGGGGTTCGATGAAGATCTACCTGAACGGGAAGTTTGTGGAGAAGTCCGAGGCCACCGTGTCCGTGTTCGACCACGGGTTGCTCTACGGCGACGGTGTTTTCGAAGGCATCCGGTCGTACGGCGGGCTCGTCTTCAAGCTGCGCGAACACATCGACCGGCTCTTCGAATCCGCGCACACGATCATGCTGCGCGTGCCGCACACGAAGGACGAGTGCGTCGAGATCGTGAAGCAAAGCCTGCGCATCAATCATCTCACCGATGGGTACATTCGCATGGTGGTCACGCGCGGTACGGGCGACTTGGGGCTCGACCCGCGCAAGTGCGCGCAACCGACGGTCTTCGTGATCGCGGACAAGATCCGGCTCTACTCGAAGAAGCTCTACGAGGAAGGGCTGTCGCTGATCACGGTGGCGACACAGCGCAACGTGCCCGAGGCGCTCAACCCGCAGATCAAGTCGCTCAACTATCTGAACAACATCCTCGCGAAGATCGAGGCCGTCACCGCCGGCTTCGAGGAAGCGATCATGCTCTCCTCGTCCGGCTACGTGACCGAATGCACGGGCGAGAATATCTTCATCGTGAAAGGCAAGCGGCTGCTGACACCGCCGCCGTACATCGGCGTGCTGCGCGGCATCACGCGCCAGACGGTCATGGACCTCGCGGCCAGCTTGAAGCTGCAGGTCAGCGAAGAGCTGCTGACCCGCCACGATTTGTTCAACGCGGACGAGTGCTTCCTCACCGGGACCGCCGCGGAAATCGTGCCGGTGGTGAGCATCGACGGCCGCACGATCGGGCAGGGCAAGCCCGGACCCTCGACGAAGCGCTTGATCGAGGCGTTCCGCAAAGTCACGCAGACGGATGGCGTGCGGTTATAGCGTCTGGACGCGTGCATCCGCGATCGCGTGAATATTTGTCGACGGCGGGCTCTTTTGCGGCCGGCCAAGTGGTAAACTCGAGAAGAACCTGGTAGACTAAATGCAGTTGACGGGAGCGTACTAAATGGTATGTGACGCCTGCAAACAGCAGCAAGCGACGGTGCATCTGACGGAGATCGTCAACGGCCAGATGACCGAGCTGCACCTGTGCGAGACGTGCGCAAACCAGAAGGGCGCTCAGGTCGAAAGCCATTTCGGCCTCGCCGACCTGCTTGCCGGGCTGGCGGATTTCAGCAAGGGCCAAGACGTTGAGCCTGAGTCGTCCTCGAAGTCGTGCGCGAACTGCGGCATGTCGTACGATGACTTTCGCAAGGTCGGGCGGCTTGGGTGCAGCGAATGCTATGGGACGTTCCGGCGCAGCCTCTCGGGGCTGCTGAAGCGCATCCACGGCTCGACGCACCACATGGGCAAGACGCCCTCCCGGCTCGTGAAGCCGTCGCGCGCCAAAAGCGAGCTGGCGGAGCTCAAGCGCCGGCTCGAGCGCTCCATCGAGATCGAAGAGTTCGAGCAAGCGGCCCGGCTGCGCGACCAGATCCGCGAGATCGAGCGCGAGCAGCGGGCCAAGAACAAGAAAACCGACAAGTGACCGTGGTGCTCGGTGGGCAGGTCCAAGCCGGTGCGACGGGGCCGACACGGCGCCCGATTGCGCGGTTCGCCCGCCACCAACCGTGAGTCGATCATGCCGAAGGAACTCGATCAGCTCCTGAAGCAAACCAGCGAATGGCTGCGCGGTGTCGGGCCGGTGTCCGACATCGTGATGTCGAGCCGCATTCGCCTGGCGCGCAACCTCGAAAAATTTCCCTTCGCCACGCGCGCCTCCGACGAGACGCAGGACGATGTCCTCAAGGCGACGAAGGAAGGCATCAAGAAAGCCCCATCGTTTCAGCAGCCGCTGGTCTTCGAGATGGCGGAGCTGGACGAGGTCGACCGGCTCTTCCTCGTCGAGCGCCACTTGATCAGCCGCGACCACGCCAGCTTCCCGGACCACCGGGCCGTCGTCATCGGCCACGGCGAGGCCGTGAGCATCATGATCAATGAGGAAGACCACCTGCGCATTCAGGCGCTGCAGTCCGGGCTCAATTTGCGCGATGCGTGGTCGGTCATCGACGCGATCGACGACGAGCTCGCCGAAGTCATCCCGTACGCGTACTCGACCGACTGGGGCTACTTGACCTGCTGCCTCACCAACACCGGCACGGGCATGCGCGCGTCGGTGATGGTGCACTTGCCCGCGCTGGTCATGAACAAGCAGATCAACAAGGTGCTGCACGCGATCTCGAAGCTCGGCCTGACCGCGCGCGGGCTCTACGGCGAAGGCACCGAGGCGCTGGGGAATTTCTTCCAGATCTCCAACCAGGTGGCACTCGGCCGCAGCGAGGACGAGCTCGTGGAAAACATCGAGCGGATCCTGAAGCAGGTCGTCGAGCACGAGCAGAGCGCGCGCGAAAATCTGCTGACCAACAACCGTCTGCAGCTCGAGGACCGCATCTGGCGCGCCTACGGCGTGCTGCGCCACGCGCAGACCATCAGCTCGAACGAGACATTGGATTTACTTTCGGCCGTGCGGCTCGGCGTCGACATGGGGATCATGAAGCAAGTCGACCGCCCGGCCGTCAACGAATTACTGATCGCATCCCAGCCGGCGCATCTGCAGAAGCTGCAAGGATCCAAGCTGTCGGCTGAAGAACGGGACGCGAAGCGGGCGGCGCTCATCCGCCGCCGGCTCGGCGCTCAAGAGTAGGAGGTTTCCTCAATGTTCAATAAGTTTACCGAGCGTGCGCGGAAAGTGATCCTGCTCGCGAAGGAAGAGGCCAAGCGGTTCAACCACGACTACATCGGCACGGAGCACATCTTGCTCGGCCTCATCCGCGAAGGCGAAGGGGTCGCGGCCGCCGTGCTGCAGAAGCTCGGCCTGTCGCCGGAAAAGATCCGGCTCGAGGTCGAGAAGCTCGTGCAGAGCGGGCCGAGCACGATGGTCTCCGGCGACATTCCCTTCACGCCGAAGGCGAAGAAGGTCATCGAGCTCGCGATGGAAGAGGCGCGCAGCCTCGGCCACAACTACATCGGCACCGAGCACCTCTTGCTCGGCCTCATCCGCGAGGGCGAGGGCGTGGCGTCGCAGGTGTTGATGAACCTCGGGCTCGACTTGAACCGCGTGCGCAACGAGGTCATCGCACTCCTCGGCTCCTCGGGCGCGACGCCGGCCTCGAGCGGCTCGAAGACGAAGACCCCGGCGCTCGATGCGTTCGGCCGCGACCTCACGAAGCTCGCGCAAGAGGCCAAGCTCGACCCGGTCATCGGCCGCAAGGATGAAATCGAGCGCGTGATCCAAATCCTCGCGCGCCGCACGAAGAACAACCCGGTGCTGATCGGCGAGGCGGGTGTCGGCAAGACCGCCATCGTCGAGGGACTCGCGCAGAAGATCGTGAAGGGCGACGTGCCCGAGATCTTGCGCGACAAGCGCGTGATCATCCTCGACCTGGCGCTGATGGTTGCCGGCACGAAGTATCGCGGCCAGTTCGAAGAGCGCATCAAGGCCGTGATGGATGAGATCCGCCGATCGGAGCACATTATCCTCTTCATCGACGAGCTCCACACGCTCGTCGGGGCGGGGTCGGCCGAGGGCGCGATCGACGCGTCCAATATCTTGAAGCCCGCACTCTCGCGCGGCGAGATCCAATGCATCGGTGCGACGACGCTCGACGAGTACCGCAAGTACATCGAGAAGGACGCAGCGCTCGAGCGGCGCTTCCAGACGATCCTGGTCGAGCCGCCGTCGGTCACCGACACCGTCGAGATCCTCAAGGGCCTGCGCGATAAATATGAAGCGCATCACCGCGTGAAGTACCTCGACATCGCGCTCGAAGCTGCGTCGAAGCTCTCGGACCGGTACATTCCCGGCCGCTTCCTGCCGGACAAGGCGATCGATCTGATCGACGAGGCCGGCTCGCGCGCGCGGCTGTCGGTCCTCACCGTCCCGCCGGATGTGAAAGACCTCGAGGACAAGATCGAGCAGATCCGCAAAGAGAAAGAGTCGGCCATCAAGGGCCAGGACTTCGAGCGCGCGGCCAGCCTGCGCGACCAGGAGCGCGAAGCGAAAGAGCGCCTGGAGCGCGTGAAGCAAGACTGGAAGAAGCAGAAGGGCGATGCGACACCGACGATCACCGACGAGGACATCGCGGTGGTCGTGTCGAAGTGGACCGGTGTACCCGTGTCGCGGCTCGAGCAGAAAGAGACCGAGCGCTTGCTCAACATGGAAGGTGAGGTGCACAAGCGGCTCATCGGCCAGCAGTGGGCGATCGAGGCGATCTCGCGGGCGATCCGCCGCTCGCGCGCGGGCATCAAAGACCCGCGCCGACCGATCGGCTCGTTCATCTTCCTCGGCCCGACCGGCGTCGGTAAGACGCTGCTGGCGCGAGCACTCGCCGAGTTCCTCTTCGGCGACGAAGACGCGCTCATCCAGCTCGACATGTCCGAGTATATGGAGAAGTTCAACGTCTCGCGGCTCGT
>Ga0209515_10005343_pt1 | contig 16687 bp, 14 predicted proteins | sample Subgroupgradi54m_FD_187454 | JGI IMG/M metagenome (GOLD analysis project Ga0209515, IMG submission 187454) | Subsurface groundwater microbial communities from S. Glens Falls, New York, USA - GMW60B uncontaminated upgradient, 5.4 m (SPAdes)... ...
TCCGATCTAAGGATCGTTCAGGTTGTCGATGTCATTGGCGGGGTTGCCGTCTTTATCGCTGTCTTCAAAAATATTTTTGTCGATGCGGTATTCCACCACATTGCCGACGGAGGTTTCCGCGTAAAAACCCACCTTCGCTTCCTCGCCGTAAAGATGCACGACCTGATCTTCCGGAGAAGCGGCGGGAAGGCTCTGGAAAGAGGCCAGCGGCTGGGCGGTTTTATCGGGAGGATTGTCGAACACGATTTCGACCTGTTTTTTGGTTTTGGTGCCGTCCCGCGCCACCGCCGTGATTTCGGCCACCGCTTTAGCCGCCTCAGCGGCTTTGTAATGGGCCTCAAAGTAACCGCCTTTCAGATACGATTCACTGCTGGCATTGTCGATGTCATCGTTGGCCGTGCCGTTGTTATCGCTGTCGGCATAAATATTCTGGTCCACGCGGTATTCCAGAATGTCCGGCCCGCCTTCTATGTGGAAAAGCACTTTGCCGTCGCCGATCACGTGCACCCGGTTCTTATCCAAAGGAGGAAGCGTGGTGAGGGTAAAGGCAGAGGCCGCGCTGGCCACTTCCCCGGGGGGAGGTGTGCGGGTAAACTTTTCGCCCACCTTCACCACCACCGAGGTGGTGCGGATGGTTTCCTGCGAATTGGTCGTGGTTAAATTCACCTGATATTCTCCCGGCTGATCAAATTGATACGTGAACACCGTGCCCGTTTGGGCGCTCACGAGGTCTTTGTCTTTTTTGACCACCCATTTATAAAGCGATCCCAGACCCTGGTCTTCCACCTTCAGGGTGACTTTTTCGCCGGGTTTCACTTCCATTTTTCCGCTCGCGTGCGCGAAAGTGACGCTCAGAGTGAGGGTGAAAAAAAGAATGCACAATGATTTGATTAATCGGGAAAACATAAATTAATTAAGGGCTAACGGTAAACGCGGCCTCTTCGGTGAGGTCGCCGTAAATCGTATCGGTGGCGCGCACGCGGACGCGCACGGGACCGGCATCAGTGGCCGAAAAAATCGAAGCGGCTTTGCCGTCTTTGGCATCCACGGCATTGGGCGTGAATTCGCCCGCCCCCTCGATGACCTCAAAAAAGACTTTTCCGGTGTACGGGGAATTGTCCGCATTGAACACATTCACGGTCACATCCGCCGTGCCTCCGCGGGAAAGCGGGGCGGGACTCACCGTCACATTCAATTTGGTGAGGGGTGAATCCGGAGCTGTGATCGGCAAAGAGTGAAACGAGTTTTGCTCGCGCTGTACATTGGTCAGCGTTAAATCCACATCCCGGACGACAATACCTTCCATGCCCAGCGAATCCTTCACCTTCAGGCGCACCCGGTACACGCCGGCGCGGGCAAACGTGAACGTGGGATTGGCTTCCGTGGACTGCACGTCATCATCATTGATTCCGTTTCCGTCCGCATCCGTTTTAACATCAAAATCCCATTCAAAACGAAGTTTAGTATCTTTTAAATTCGGGTCAAAACGGGAATTGGAGGAATCAAAAGTGACTGTGGTTCCCTGCGCGGTGTAGCGAAAAGCGGCCTGGGGCAGGCTTTGGGTCGGCGCCACAAAAATCGTTTTGGTCGCGCTGGAAGTAAGGCCCCGGTACGTCACCTTGAGCCGGACATTATAAGAACCGGGCGTGTTGTACTGGCGGCTCACCTGAGAACCGCTCGAGAGGTCATCAAATTGTCCGTCGCCGTCAAAATCCCAGGCGAAAGCGGTGGGTGGTAGGCGGTCGCCCTGCGGATCGTACGATTGGGACACAAACGAAATGGTGTCCCCCGCGCTGATCGCCGTTTTATCCAGCGTAAAATCGGTCACCGGCGAAAGGTTGGGACCATTGGTGATTTCGAGCGTATTCACCTCGGCAAAGCGCGCGTCGGAATTGTAAACGCCGCCATCACTGTCCATGATTTCCACCACAAAATGGTATTTATTTTTGAGGTTCGGTTGTCCCACCGCCGTGATCACCAAGTCCGTTTCGGGAACCGTGGTGGTGTGGATGCCGAGTTTGCTGGCCTTATCCCCTTCCCGCACGTACCACCATTTATAGCGCTTGATCGTGCCATCGGTGTCGTGGGCGTTGACCGCGCGCAAATGCGCGGTCGTGGGCGTGACCAGTGTTTTTACGTTCGGGTCGGTTTCCACCACAAAATCTGTCAACGTGGGTAGCGCATTCGCCACCTGGATATCAATCGTTTCCGGATCGCTGCCCTTGCCGCTCAGCGTATCGCGGACGGTCAGCGTGGCTTCGATGCATTTCCCGGGCTGGCTTAAATCGTTGAACCGGCGGCTGAATTCTTTTTTGTCATGCGTGGCGCCGTCTGAGAATTTCCAGTCGTAGGCCAAAAGCCGCGCGGATCCATCGGTGTTGATCGAATCTTTTCCGGAAAACAGCACCGTGTCCGCGCGCGTGACCGAAAATCCGGTTTTGCCCGCACCGCACAAATCCTGAACCGGTTCGCTCAGAAGATCATTGACCAGGACACGGACAGTGGCCAGGGGCGTGTCGCTATTGCCGACGAGCAGGGTGGCCGTGTCGACCCCTTCATTGTCCCGCGAATCAAAAAAGTGGAGCCGAACGGTAAAGCGACCCTTGCGGTGATACGTGTGTTTGACGGTGGATTCGGACGAGCTGGCCGTTTCGCCATCCCCGAATTCCCATAAATAGGAGACCGCCGAATCGCTTTTAACCACAAAGGAAACTTCCTGCCCGGCCTGGACGGCAGACTCCGCCAGCACAATGTCGGCTCCCAGGGTAGAGTTGATGGAAATCGTATCTTCGGCCAGGTCTTTTTCGCCAAAGCTATCCTGCACTTGCAGTTTGGCTTTAAAATTCCCCGCCTTTTTATAATCGTACGTGACGCGGGATTCAGAGCTATTCACCACGTCAAACGTGCCATCCCCGTCAAAATCCCAGGAGTATTTGAGCACATCGCCCTCATCGGGATCGTAACTGCCGGCCGCGTCAAATTTAAGGCGGTTGGGGTGGTTGGATTCGGCAACGGAATGGGTGAAACTTGCCACGGGTTTCCGGGAAACCACTTTAAGGGTTTTGGTCGCGTTGTTGCGGGCGCCGGTGATATCGCTCACGAGCAGATTAATATGGTATTCACCGGGATGGTCGAATTTATAAAAGAAAGTTTGCTCATCGGTATCAAAGAGCTTTTGGCCCTTATCGTCCTCAATCGACCAGGCGTAGCTGACAATCGCGCCATCATCACTGCGAGACGTGACTCCTTTGAATTGGTACTGGGTGTTCACATTGCCCTGCCGGGGAGTCACGGAAATATCCGCGGCCAGGGAATTCACGAGCAGTTTCACAATGCTCTGATCTTTGACGCCGTGATTATCGGTAACCACCAGCTTCACAAAAAACTCACCCGCCTTGGGGTACCCATGCACCACCACGGTGGGGGTCGAGCGGGTTTCGGTGGCGGTGTCGCCAAAGAACCACTCGTATTTTTCAATTGTACGGCCGATCGCCGGCACGGTGGAAGACGGATCAAACGTCACCCCGGCCTGCGCTTCTTTCAGCGTCAGTCGATACACATCACTGGCCTCCGCCCCGTTGATCCGGAAGCGGACCTGGGACGCGGGAGGATTGGCCTTGATGCGCACCACCGACACACCGTCGGAAGCGGTTTTGTAATTATTGGCATCCCGGCGCGAGGTAGCTACCTGCAGCCGCACCGCGTAGGTGTTGGGTTCCGTGAATTCATGCACAATCACCGGGTCACTGCCGAGTGACACTTCATTCCCCTGATTGTCGAGCATGCTCCAGCGGTAATCGCTGATGGTGCCGCCGGTGGGATCCACCGAATCCAGCCCGTCAAAAGTCACCGTGAAGGGTACATTGCCTTCCGCGGGGGCCGCGTTGATGCGGGCCTGCACAACCGGGAAGCGGCGGATCAGATCTTTGAGTTCGCGATATTTGGTTTCAAACAGGCGGAGCTTGATGCTGCTTGAGGGATCATCCACCAGATTGTTGAGCGCGGAAGACGTGTCATTCCACGCGTTCAGGGTCTCGGTGGATTCCGGCATATTGGTTTTCAGCTTGTCCACCTCATCCCGCACGGAGACCAGCGACGTGAGCGCCGCGATCAGGCGTTCCAGCACCTGCGCGATGCTGTTATCCTGAGTGCTCTGAAGGAGATCGGTCAGACGGCTGATTTTATCCGCAATGGATCCCTGACCCGATAAAATATCCCGGATCTTCTGCTGAGTGTCATGAGGCAGAGCCGTCAGGTCCTCCGTCATGTGCTGAAGGGAGTTATCGAGCGTGGCCAGCAATCCATCAATCGTGCCCAAATTCTGTTCGGAAGCCGCCGTGGCGGGACTGCCGCTGACCCCTCCCCCGCCCGCGCCGCCCTCCCCCTGAAATTCACAGCGCTTGAAGCTTAAATTACACACATGTCCCGAAGAACAATCGGTATTGTCGGTGCAACTGGTATTCGAACCGGCATTCGGATTCCGGCAAAAGCCGGTGGGATCGCAAGTCGAGGGAGTTCGGCAATCGGTATTCGTCGTACAGCGCGTATCATTGCCTCCCAATTGGCAGCGCCCTCCGGAGCAGAATTTTCCCTGCTGACATTGGAAACTGGCCAGGCATTCCAGCGGAGCCCGCGGACGGTCCGGCGGGCGCTGGCAAATATTGTTCCAGCACACCTGTCCGCTCTGAATATCACAATCTTCCGCGTTGAAACAGCCGCCGGTCAGCTGGGTAATCGTTTTGGGATCCACGCAGGCATTGTTGTAACAGGCTTTGCCCAAGGGGCATTGCACGCTGATGCGGCAGTCGCCGGCTTGGCAGGAGGCCCCGCCATCCACCGGATCAATTTTGCACAATTCTCCGCTCGTGCAATCAAAATCAGACTGACAAACAGCGCCGCTTCCTCTAGGCGTTTCAGTATCCGCCGATTGGGTGATGAACCGAACCGCCGAAAAAGACAAAATGATCACCACAATCCCGAGCGAACTGTAGGTCATGATTTTTTTAGACTTGGCGATCAATTCATCATTGCCCATGTTGAGCACCCACAGCACCCCGGCGTAAATAAACGACAGCGTGGTCAAAAATCCTAAAAACCCGATGAAGTAATTCACCATGGTCAGGATGGTTTCGCCAAACGTTTTTTGGGTGACGATGCCGGAACCACGAATGATATCGCTGTTCTGCACCTGAAGCAGCGTATCCGTGGCCCAACTCACGGGCGCAAACCACACCGCCACCCCCGTCACCACGACGAGAAGGAGTGTGAACTGGACCCAGCGATGGAAAACAATTTTTTTCATGGCGATTAACGGCCGATTGAATTAACAAGCTGAACCGTAAACAGCTGAACGATCGTGTACGAAAGAATCACCACAATCAGTCCCACGGTGGAGTAAATAAGGATTTTTTTAGATTTAGCGATGGCTTCATCTTCCCCAAACGCCGTCACGTAAAGCACGCCGGCATACACATAGCCCACAAAGGCAAACAGCGCCAAAAAGGGCAGAAGGAAATTCACGTATTTGAGCACCAGCTTCGCAAAATCTCCTTCTCCGGTGACGCCGCCGCCCTGCAGGGCATTTTTCACCTCCTGAACTCCTTTCTGGGTGTCGCTGGTGGTGCCGTTTCCCGGCCCCTGAAAAATCGAGGCCAGCGCGCGAGGCGCTTCCACGCCGAGCCCCAGTACCAGAAAAGCGAAAGTCTTGGATAAAAATTTTGGCATTCGTTTTTGATTTTTTTAATCTAATTATTATAGCAAATTTTCACCCGGAAAGCAACCCTTAAAACAGAAAACTGAAAACAGTATACAGAAAATAGCCGTGAATTTTGGAATTGGGTTTAAGGGCTTGGGATGGCCCAGTTGAAGGCAATCGAGAGGCCGAGCGACCACGGTCTCCGGTCGAGCGTAGCGAGCACCGGAGGAGCGAGGCCGAACGTTAGCGAAAAAATCCTCGGTGGGGATTTTGAGCGTGCCTGAAACTGGGCCATCCTAAGCCAAGACTCGTCTGTTTTCGTTTCCTGACTTATTTTTCCAGATCGTACACCGCGCGGCCCACGCGGATGAAGTGGGGATTCTTTTGCAGGTTCAGGGAAATAGTTCCGATTTTCACCGTGCGCTGCTTCAGCACGCCTTCCACAATCTGGCGTTTGGTCATGGGGCCATGTTTTGCGAGCAAGCGTTCAATCACGTCCGAAACCGTGCCGGGTTCGTAACCCCATTTGGCCAGGGCATAAAGCCCGCGGCCCACCAGCACAAACTGGGGATAGCGGATCAGTTCGTTGTGCACCGCCTGAACCGTGACCACTTTTTTATCGAAACCGGTTTCCGCGATGCGGTTGGCGATTTCCACAAAGTGAAGCGGTTGGGTGGATTTTTCGAGCACGATTCCCGCTTTGTCGCGGATGCTGCGGGGATTCACATGCCGCCATTCCATGAGTCCCCATTTGCCTTCCACCTTGCGAACCTGTTTGTCGGCTTTGAGGCACGAGATGATGAGCTTGGGGCTGACGGTTTTGTCTTTGAACAGGTTGAGATTATTGACGGCCGAAACAATCGCCTCTTCCGTCATCACATCCCCATGCTTCTTTAAAGCCCCCAAAGCGGCCTCGGTGATGCGGCGAACATCCGTGAACAAAATGTCCTTGAGCGTCCAGAACGGTTCTGTGGTGGCCGTGCGGTCGGACTTCACAAGGTCGATGTCGCAGTTCAAAGACAGCACAATGATCTTGCCGTCAACGACCTGGGAATTCGTGTAAATGTTCTGCAGGATTTCATTGATGATTTCGCTTTCCAGCATCATGCCGCCTTCGCGCACCAGGAGCTCTTTGGCCAGGCGGTTGATGAGCCGGAGCTTGGTGTTTCCCACCGTGCGGCGGAGCTTGGTCAGCGCGATATTTTCAATCTGGCGGATGCGCTCGCGCGTCACGGAATAATGCTTGCCGATCTTATCCAGAGTTTGGCGCGGCTTGTTGTTCAGGCTGAACCGTTTGATGATGACGTCTTTTTCCTTTTCGGTTAAAACCAAAAACATGTCATCAATCACGTCGCGCAAATTCAAATTATCCTGCTTGAGGACAGTCAGCGTGGCATGGTTACTATCCTGGTTTAAAGCGGTGCTCATAAGGGGTAAAAATTAAATTTAAAACGGAGGGGCAGGTCTTTGGAACTGATTTTACAAAAAAATACTGATTCTGTCAATAGCACTCAATTCAAACCCAAAATCACGCGCCGTTCCACCTTACGGGCATTGGCTTTGAATTTATTGGCCCGCTTCCTCAATTTACTTTTGGGGCGGGTTTGATTGACCTTGGTTAAACCGTGCCGGTGACTCGAAGCAGCATTTGACATAATGATTTTCTAACGCGGTGGGTATTGTAAACTGGTGAATCCAAAGGTGTCAAGAACATCGTCATAAATCTAGTTTGATCCCCACCGGGCAATGGTCGGATCCCATCACTTCCGGGAGGAGAAATGCGTCTTGCAAATGCTTGCGCAATTCTTTTTGCACAAAAAAATAATCGATGCGCCAGCCCACGTTCCGGGATCGCGCGCCGGTTTTTAAATCCCACCAACTGTAAAGATTCGGCTCGGGATGGAACTCGCGCAGACTATCCAGGTACCCGTGCTCGGTCACCCGGTCGATCCATTGCCGTTCAATGGGCAAAAAGCCCGAAATGTGTTCATTCTCCCGCGGGCGCGCCAAATCGATTTCCCGATGGGCCGTGTTCACATCGCCGCAAAAAATAATTTTCTTTCCCGTTTTTTTAACGGCCTCGATTTTTTTCAAAAACGCTTCATAAAATTCCAGTTTAAAATTCAGGCGGTCGCCCGACGCTTTGCCGTTCGGAAAATAAACATTGAACAAAACGAATTGCTGAAATTCTGTCATCACCAGCCGACCTTCCTGGTCAAACCGTTCATCGCCCAGGGTGGTTTCCACGTTCAAAGGTTCTTCCCGCGTGAACGTGGCTACGCCGCTGTAGCCTTTTTTGACCGTGGAGGAGTTCCAATACGAGTGATACGAATCATGCTCCGTGACCTCGGGTCCCAATTGGTCGGGACTGGCTTTGGTTTCCTGCAAACACAAAATAGTCGGCTGGGTCTCGTCGAGCCATTTCAAAAATCCTTTTTTCAGCGCCGCGCGCAGGCCGTTCACGTTCCAGCTGAGGAGGGTGAGGGATTGTTTCATCAACGGGATTATACTATGATCGAAAAGGAATCTTAAATCTTTTTCCTTTTTATGAAGCAAATCAAAATCCGGGACAAAACCTACACTGTCAACGAAGCGAGCGAAGAAGCGATGATGCAACAGCTCCGAGATCAGGGGGCCGAAATCATTGCGGCCTGCGGCGGCGCGGGCATTTGCACCACCTGCTGTTTTAAACCGATTGTCGGCGAATTCACCGACAAAACCGAAACGGAAAACCTGATGGATCTGCCCGACGGCCAACGCCTGAGCTGCCAATGCTGGCCCAAAACGGACGGCGAAATTGAATTAACCTATTAAATTGATTTCTAAGGAGCCCCTGAAAAACAATGCAATGCAAGGAAGCGAGGAGCCTCTGCAGGAGGCGTACGGAACTGTACGACGACGAAGAGGCGACGAAGCTGACACAGCAGGGCGTGTTTTGCAGGGGCTCCCCAAAGTGATTTTGGTGGATATCATTGCCCCCCAAACCAGTCCGGAGGAAAGCCTGGCCCGTTTGAACGAGCTCGAGAGTCTGGTGCTGACCTACGGCGGTTTTGTGATCATCCGCAAAATCCAGCGGCGGCAAACGCCGGATTACCAAACGTACATCGGCAAAGGCAAGCTCCAGGAAATCGTGGAATACGCCCGGGAAAACGACGTAAAATATATCATCATCAACAACCTCTTAAAACCCCAGCAAACGTATAACATCGAGCGGCAGGTTGAAACCGAGGGCATCGAGGTGTGGGATAAAATCGACCTGATCCTCAAAATTTTCGACAAGCACGCCACCAGCCGCGAAGCCAAATTGCAAATCGAACTGGCGGGCCTTAAGCACCTGGGACCGCGGATTTTTAAGATGGGGTTAGATCTAATGAGGCAGGGGGGAGGGATCGGAACCCGTGGAAAAGGCGAAACGAACATCGAGGTGATGAAGCGCCACATCGCCCGCCGTGAACTGAAAGTCCGTCAGGAATTAAAAAAAGTGGAGGCTGCCCAGCAGTCCCAGCGAAACCGCCGGAAAGTCCATCACGGGTTCAAAACCGTCGCCATCGTGGGCTACACCAACGCGGGCAAATCGTGCCTGATGGTGGCGCTCACGCGGAAAAACGTAAAAGTGGAGGATGTTCTTTTTGCCACGCTCGACACCCGCCTGGGCAAGCTCTACCTGCCGGAAATCCAAAAATCCTGCCTGATGAGTGACACCATCGGCTTCATCCGTGACCTGCCGCCCGAACTGATTGAAGCCTTCAAATCCACTCTGGCCGAGACCATCCACTCCGACCTGATCCTTCATGTGATCGATGCGGATGACCTGGAAATGGAATGGAAAATCAAAGTGGTCGAGGAGGTGCTCGGTAAACTCGGTTGCGCGGGGAAAAAGAAAATCTACGTGTTCAACAAAATCGACCGACTCGGGGAAACGCGCCGCAAAGAACTGGAACAGCAATTCAAAATCCTTCAGCCGCTTTTTATTTCGGCCGCCCATCAGATGAACCTGCCGGTACTGAAACAGGCGATTGCCGAGCGGCTGGGGCGAATTTAAAACCCCACCACGATTCCACTTTTTTTAGATTAACTGAGGGCTGCATGCGAATCGTGGGAATTAAAAAAGGACTTTGGAAATTAACGCTGAACCCGTGCCGGGTGGTACGCGCCAACATGTAACCGGCCTTTTTAACGGCCGCCGCGACCCGCTTATTCACCCGTCCGCTCGGGTAACAAAAGCTGGTCACGGGCGCTCCCGTCAGGGCTTCCAGAGTTTTTTTGGAAACCGTCAGCTCTTCCTCCAGTTTTTGAGGATTCACCTGGGTCAGATCCACGTGGTTCACGGTGTGACTGCCAATTTCGATGAGACCGGAGGCCTGCATTTCCAAAAGCTCGACCCGGGTCAGGTACCCCGGAACGTCCAGTTTTCCCGTGATCACAAAAACCGTGGCGTTGAGCTGGTATTTTTTGAGGATCGGAAAAGCGTAGGTATAAAAATCCTCATACCCGTCGTCAAACGTCAGCGCCGCCGCGGGGCGGTCAAAGGCAAACGTCAAAAGATCCGCCATTTTAAGAGCGGAAATGGATTTATCATGGATGAAACGGGCCACCCACTCAAACGCTTTCGGCGAATACGAAAGCCACGTATCAAACGGATTCAGGCGCTTGGTGAGCGGCTGGACGTGATGGAACATCAGAATCGGCAGCCGCCAGCCCGTAGCCGCCCGTGCCTGCAGGGGGAAAAGGAGAAGGGGGAAAGCCAAAAGAAAAAGGAGTTTGCGCATTCTTAAAAAAATCATCTGCGCTCTCATCATACAAAATCCCTTGAAAAAACGCGAGCGCTCGGATAGATTGAAAGCCGCATCACGTTCCCCTGTAGCTCAGCGGTAGAGCAACCGACTGTTAATCGGTAGGTCACTGGTTCGAATCCAGTCGGGGGAGCCATTCATATGAATTAATTGGAACACGCATAAAAAAATGACCAATTGCAGCTGCGGCGCCATTGCGATTGATGGGTGTGAATATTACGTCAGAATCAATGGAAATGAAAAGGATTTTGAAATGATCAGGAGATAGTAAAAAGGGTTCTAAATTTCACTCCTCAATCAACCCCGTATCTCCTCGGGCTTCAAGTACTCGCAGCCTCAATGCATAGCGTTCTTCACTAATTTGCAGGTATTTTTCCGCATAAAATTCGTTATCGAGAATTATCACATCTCCATCCTCATCAATGACCTGGATAACTCCGAGGGGGCGCAGGCGTTCTTTTTCTCTGCGTTGCTGAGCCTGAAGAGCCTCCATTTTACCCCCATCAGTTACGCTGAGAATATCGTGAATCCGCAGGGAAACAAGACAAAGGTGCGGGGCATAACGCGAGTGAGGACGATCGTAAAGCGGCCCCATAGCAACCACATTCTGGGGTTCCCGACCACGTATAGCGCCTGCTTTCAGTTTTGCCCGAGGATTTGTTAACAACCGGTCATACATAGCCCGCCAGCGCGCTTTGATCTGTGGAAGTGGTCCAGTATTGGCATGATGCTCAAAAGCGCAAGAAAGTTCTAAAAAAAGCCGACTGGCAAGCAAGCGTGACTCGTCATGAGTTGGCGGGTCTTCCGGAGCCACGACAACCAGCACCGATTTTCGTCGGCTGCGATATTCCCGAATAGCCTGAAACATGGCACTATGCCACTCGTCGGGACTAGGAGACATTTGGGCATACACAACATCATCTTTTAATGCCGCTTCAATGCCCCAAGGGCAAACGATCTTTCCATCAGGCGGAAGATGCCTGCCACCAAAATGTGCGTGCAGAACCTCGGATTTAGATCGAGAGCCCGCGTCAGGATCGGAATGCGTAACAGGACATTTGGAACTTCCTTTTGAACTCATAAAAAAAATTATAGGTTTTATTGTAGCATGATTTTTTGTGTTGTCAAAAGCTTAATCACGCAGGGCGAAGTGGCAAGATTTCGGACAATCTAAATGACTGCATCACCCGCTTACACTCCTCCCCAAACGTTCGAAGTTCGTCCAGTCGGGGGAGCCAGTCTAAAAGAATGCCAACAAACAGTTGATTACGCACCCGGGAAATAAAATGGGGGAGAAAACTTTGCCGGCCTTTCTTGCGGAGCACAAGGAGTACCCTCCTGTGTTTCTTCTGTTTTGACTTCGCAACTTTTCATATGATGGGCTATAATTTAATGGGTTAAAATCCTTTTCATCAAGTTTTGTCAACTTTAATCTTATGACTCCCCATTCCACAGGAGAAACACCAGCAGCAGGCCTACTTCGTGAATCAACCGGGGAATTGGTGGATAGGCTTCAGGATATTCGGCAGGCTGAAAGGGCAATCGTGGGTGAATTGCGAAAACGCGTACTTAAACTCATAGCTCAAACAATGCAGATTCCAATCGACACGCTCTCCCGATTTACAAGAGGTCCTGTGTGGGAGCCAGTGAAAAGGCGTTTAACTTTTGCTATTGATATTGAGCCTCTCGCAGCATCCACTACTCCTCCGCAAGCGATCGATGCAGACTATGTTTCTTCCGTGCTTGCGGAACTTCCGTCGGTACTTTTTGCAATCAAAGAATGCACGCCAGGCACCGCCATACGCGTCGGCATTGATCCAACCAAATTAGAAATGGCTGAATAAGAGATTCATATTTCGGGGAAGCCAAGTTAAAGTTTTTTCAAAAATTCCGTCCTAAGAACGATAGCCATCCCGCCAATCCTGCAATCCACTTCCTCGGGATTACCGGTTAATTTGATGTTGGCCACTTTGGTGCCCCGTTTAAAAGTGGTCGAGGAGCCGCGCAAGGTTAAGTCATGGTTTTTGGTGTATAGTAATATTATTACTTCCTAATTTTAAAACCATGGCCAAGGGAAACAACAGTCAGAAAAGGGATAAGAAGAAGCCTAAAAAGAATAAGAAAAAATAAAGATTGCTTGAGTAAATCATGTACCACCTCTACGTCCTCCAGTGCGCCGACAAAACGTTGTACACCGGCATCACGGTTGATTTGAAGCGCCGGATCGACGAGCATAACCATTCCAAACTCGGGGCCAAATACACCCGGAGCCGTCGGCCGGTGAAGCTGGTTTATTCAAAAAAGTTCCGCAATCGGTCTGCGGCGTCAAAAGTGGAAAGCCGGATCAAGCGGCTATCGCGAGCGGAAAAATTAGAATGGATAGACTCCGCCCGACAATTACGATAATCTACGAACTCGTAAACCGAGTCGTATGAGCAGCAACAGCGGAACCATCGTCAGCTTTGATCGCGTCACCTTTGGATTCAAGGAGGGAAAACCTCTTTTGGATGAGGTGAGTTTTTCCGTGAGGCAGGGCTCCAAGATCACCATCATGGGGCAAAACGGCGCGGGCAAAAGCACGATTTTAAAACTGATGACGGGCGCGCATAAGCCCCAAAAGGGCGGGGTCAACGTCTTCCCGGGGTTCACGGTGGGCACCGCGCAGCAGGTGATTCCACCTGCCGACCGCGAACTTTCCGTCACCGATTTTTTCCAAAAATACTACGGGGAACACGCCTACGATATCGGCCGGCGCATCGATGAAGTGCTGGAGGTGGTGAACCTCAAGGCTCCCCACGACCGGCTGGTTAAATCGTTTTCCGGCGGCCAGCAGGCCAGATTACTCCTCGCCTCGGCCCTGATTGCCGACCCCGACCTCCTGCTTTTGGATGAACCGACCAACAACCTGGATGGCGACGGCATCGACCACCTCACCGGATTTATTTTGAGTTCGCTCAAAACCTGCATTGTCATTTCGCACGACGCGGACTTTTTGAACACCTTCACCGATGGCGTTTTGTACCTGGATGCCCACACCAAAAAAGTGGAGCAGTACGAGGGGAATTACTTTGACGTGCAGGAGCAAATCACCGCTCGGATAGAAAAGGAAAACATGAAAAATGCCCGCCTGGCGAAAGAAGCGCAGGAAAAAAAGGAACAGGCCAACGTGTTCGCCAACAAGGGGGGCAATCTGCGTTTTGTGGCCAAGCGGATGCGGGAAGCCGCGGCGGAAATGGAAGAAAGCATGGTGGATGTGCGCAAAGAAGACAAAACGATTCGGGAGTTCACCATTCCCGCCCAGCCGGACATGAAAGGGGAAATTTTCAATATCTCCTCCTTTTCCATGATCAAAAACCACAAGCCCGTGACCAAAAAGTGCAAAATTTCGCTCAACAAAAAACAGCATTTACTCCTCACGGGCCCCAACGGCATCGGCAAAAGCACGCTCCTGGAATCCCTGGCCGAGGGATCTGCCAAAGGCGCCTTCATCACGCCGGGGATCGAGGTCGGGTACTACCGCCAGGATTTTTCAACGCTGAATTTTGAAGACACGGTTTACGATTCGCTCCTCGCCGTGTCCAAAGACAAACACGAGCAACACGTCCGCGGCACCGCCGCGGGATTTTTGATCACGGGCGACCTGGTGCATCATAAAATCGGGAGCTTGTCCGAAGGCCAAAAAGGGCTGGTGGCCTTCGCGCGGCTGGTGCTGCAGGAACCGGGCCTGCTCATTTTGGACGAACCCACGAACCACATGAACTTCCGCCACATCCCCGTGATCGCGCAGGCGCTCGACGCGTATGAAGGAGCCATGATTCTTGTCTCGCACGTTCCCGAATTTGTCTCTCAAATCCGGATCGACCACACGCTCGATTTGGAGAAATAAAAAAATCAGCTTGCTAAGTTTTAAAACTCCTGTATACTACAAGCTCCAACTAGGTAGAGTCTTAAAAGGGTTTACAAAACATAAATTCCTGAAAGTCTAATACTGAACGGAATTTATTTTTTAACCTTTTATATTTATGAAAGGTACGATTAAAAAGCTCAATGAACGGGGCTTTGGTTTTATTTCAACAGGCACAGGAGGCAAAGACCTCTTCTTCCATTCCACCGGATTGGTGGGTGTGGCCTTTAACGACCTGCACGAAGGCGATGCGGTGACTTTTGAAGAGGAAATGTCCGATAAGGGACCCAAAGCGGTCAAAGTGACCCTCGCGGGCGCTGAAGCGGACGAAGCGTTAGCCGCTTAGTTTTCCAGTCAATTCTAAAAAGCCATCCGGAGGTTCATTCTCCGGGTGGCTTTTTATCAGCTTGCCTTTTGGGTAATGTGAGTATAGATTCTATTCTACAATTCTTTAACGTAAATACATTATGAGAGACTTTAATAGAAATAGAGGCGGTTTTGGCGGAGGGGGTCAGGGGCGCGGCGGTTTTGGCCGGGATGGCGGACGAGCTCAGCTTTACCAAGCCACCTGTTCGGATTGCGGCAAAGAATGTGAGGTGCCCTTTAAGCCGTTCGCCGGCAAACCGGTTTACTGCAATGACTGCTTTAGGAAAGAGGATGGTTTTGATTCAGACCGATCAGACCGGGGAGGCAAACGGGATTTCGGAAAACCGAATTTCAGGGATCGGGGAGACAGTCGGGATCGGGGCGATAGGCCCATGCACGAAGCCACGTGCGCAGAATGCGGCGAAAAATGCGAAGTCCCTTTCCGACCCAACGGTGAAAAACCGGTTTACTGCCGGGATTGTTTTGGAAGCAGCAAGGGCAAAGACTCCGGCCCCAGCTTTAAAAAGCCTGAACAGTCGAGCGGCCAGATGGATCAATTGAATGCGAAACTCGATAAAATCCTGAAAACCATGGAAATCATGATGGGGAAAAAGGAGTTCATCGTGGAAAGGAAACAGGCGGCAGAAGACGTTCCCAAGGTCACCAAGCCGAAAAAGCCGAAGCGAAAGACTAAATAAGGTGTATAATCCTGATCATGAACTCCACTGTATCAACCAAGCCTGAGGTTCCGGGATTTTCCGGGCTGGGCATCGAGCCCAAAATTTTGGAGGTGCTCAACCGCCTTCAGTTTAAAGTCCCCACGCCTATCCAGCACAAAGCTATTCCACCTGCGCTGGAAGGGAAAGACCTGATCGGCGTGGCGCAAACAGGCACGGGCAAAACCCTCGCCTTCGCCATCCCCATGATTCAGCAGCTCCCCGCGCTGAAGAAAAAAGGCCTGGTGATCCTGCCCACCCGCGAACTCGCGATTCAGGTGGATGAAACATTCCAGAAAATCGGCCGCCCTTTCGGGCTTAAAACCGCCGTGCTCATTGGCGGGGCGCCGATGAACCGCCAGATCCAGGATATCCGGAGAAACCCCGATGTCGTGATTTGCACGCCCGGCCGCATGATCGACCACCTGCAGCAGAAAACTATCGCGCTCGGGGGCGTGGGAATACTTGTTTTGGATGAAGCCGACCGGATGCTGGACATGGGTTTTGCGCCCCAGATCAAACAAATCCTGGGGGTTGTTCCCAAAGAACGCCAAACGCTGCTTTTTTCCGCCACCATGCCCGATGACATCGTGCGCATCGCCACCACCCACATGAAGCTCCCTCTCCGTATAGAAATCGCCCGTCCCGGAACCGCGGCCGAAAATGTGGAACAAGAGGTATTCATCGTCAGACCCACTCAAAAAATTGCCCTCTTGCAGGTATTGCTCAAACAATATGAGGGAACCGTGCTGATTTTCACGCGCACCAAATACGGCGCTAAAAAAATCTGTAGCGCGCTCCTACGCCTGGGACACTCCGCCGCCGAAATCCATTCCAACCGTTCGCTGAGCCAACGCAAGGAAGCCCTGAACGGATTCAAAACCGGCAAGTACCGCGTGCTCGTCGCCACGGACATCGCGTCCCGGGGGATCGACGTGACGGGCATCGAACTGGTGCTCAATTTCGACGTTCCCGAACAGGCGGAAGATTACATCCACCGGATCGGCCGCACCGCGCGCGCCGGCCACACGGGCCGCGCCATCACCTTTGCCATGCCCGACCAGGGATCCAAAGTCAGAAATATCGAACGGCTGATGCGCATGGCTCTCAAAATCTCCAAACTGCCCGACGACTTGCCTCAAGACCAATCCCCTTCTCCCCTTTCCCGCCCGCCCCGTCCGCATCACAGCGGCTACGGCCGCCCTAAGCGTCA
>Ga0209515_10005345_pt1 | contig 16681 bp, 16 predicted proteins | sample Subgroupgradi54m_FD_187454 | JGI IMG/M metagenome (GOLD analysis project Ga0209515, IMG submission 187454) | Subsurface groundwater microbial communities from S. Glens Falls, New York, USA - GMW60B uncontaminated upgradient, 5.4 m (SPAdes)... ...
TCACTTCAGGCAGGGGAACCCTTTCGATTCGCTCCCGCAACTCAAGCAGATGGTATTGGCGGCGACTCGCCAGGTAAAAACTTTCCAAGGAGGGAGTCGCACTTCCCAAGATCAGGGGGGCGTTGGCCTGCTCTGCCCTATGGAGGGCCACCTCTCGGGCATGGTAGCGGGGAGCGTCTTGCTGTTTGTACGAGGTTTCATGTTCTTCATCGATTGCGACCAACCCTAAGGATTTTACCGGCGCAAAGATTGCCGAGCGGGCCCCGACCACCACCTGTGCCTCTCCGGATCGGATCCGATGCCATTCCTTGAGTCGCTGGCTTTCCAGAAGCCCACTGTGGAGCACCGCCACGGTTGTCTCTCCGAATCGACCCTTAAAACGTTCAATCGCCTGCGGGGTTAAGGAAATCTCAGGCACGAGCACGATGCTGGTTTTCCCCTGGGCGAGCACCTCCTGGATCACCTGCAGGTACACCTCGGTTTTTCCACTTCCGGTGACTCCATGAAGGAGAAAGACCTCGTGTCGTCGGCGAGTGATCGCCTGCAGGATGGCCTCCACCGCTTTCTGCTGTTGGGCAGTGAGGACGAAGGGGGTCGTAGGAACGAGTGGAGGAGAGGTTTCCTCGACCCGGGTCTCCATCGTGGTGCGTCCCCGTCTGAAAGGGCCCGGCAATGCCGTTTCGATGGTTTCTCCCCAGCCAGTCTGGTAGACCTTTGCCATCCAGCGGGTCAGCTCCAGAAGTTCTGACTCCAGAATCGGCTGCTCGTCCACCACTTGGACAATGGATTTTAGATGGGAAACTTCTGGGCGCTTAACCAATCCAACCACATACCCCAAGAGCTTCCGGTGGCGAAACGGAACCCAGACCCGCATCCCCACAGCGATTTTTTTCTGGAGTGATTTTGGAACTTGGTAATGGAAGGTTGTGCGTATGGCAAGCCCCACGGCCACCTCTACAAAGTGAGGACCGCGCAGGGTCATAGACTCAGAAACTCCAGCACGCGCTTCATGTCTTCCCAAACAGAAGGTTTCGCAGAAGGATTTCGTAGCAGATAGGCAGGATGGAATGTCACCACCACCGGGATCTCCTTCCACTGAAAGGTTTGCCCACGCAACCGCCCCATCGGGATCTCGAGTTTCAAAAGTGCCACAGCCGCCGTTTTGCCTAAGGCGCAGATCACCTTGGGTTGGATCGTCGAAAGCTGTGCCTCCAGATAGCGGCTGCAGGCCTCCACTTCATCCGGCTGGGGGGGTCGGTTCATGGGAGGGCGGCACTTGACGACGTTGGCGATGTAAACCTCTTCGCGCTTCAAGCCCATCGCTTCGATGATCTTCGTCAAGAGTCCCCCTGCTGCTCCGACAAAGGGTCGGCCTTGGAGGTCCTCTTCCCGTCCGGGGCCTTCCCCGACAAAGACCAGCTTGGCATCCAGAGGTCCCTCGCCGAAAACCACCTGGTTTCGCGTCTTGGCCAGGCGGCAGGCTTGGCAGACAAGGGCTTGGGCCAACATCGGTTCCAGACGTTCGGTCTTGGTCCCATGGCTGCTTCTTGTCGATGGAGGGGAACCCTTTCGCAAGAGAGAGGGCTTGACCGGAAGCGAGGTGATCCCCGACGACTGGATCGCTTTTAGAACTTGGATCATCTCTTTCGTCAGCAGGCGAAGTTCCTCAATCATCCTCGTCCCAATCTTGCGATTTGTACGGCGGCATCCGGAAAGCTGTTTTCCTTGGCCTTCTGGCTCATCTGGTGAAGCCGCTTGGGATTCTGGCGCAGTTGCTGAACCAGTTTCGGAACCTCTTGGATCCCGTGGCCCAAGAGGGCTGCCCCCATCGATTCAAGGATGCGAGCGTTGTTGGATTCCTGCCCTGGGATGGGAGCGACCAGGATCATGGGTAGTCCCACGGCGCAGGCCTCTGCACAGGTCAAGCCCCCCGATTTCGTTACGATCAGATCTGAAACCTGCATCAACTCGTCCATGTTGTGGATGAACCCGTAGATCTTCATCGGATGGGGGATCCTGGCTCGAAGCTGCTCCAGATCTCGACAGAGGCCCTGATTCTTCCCAGCGACGGCAAGAAGTTGGAGGGGCTCCTGCAGCTTACCCAACTCGGTGACGAGTTGGGTGACTGGACCCGTTCCTGCCCCACCGGATCCAATCAGCAGGGTAAAGCCCTTGGGATCCAGACCCAGCTGCTTGGCCAAAGCGGCACGGTTGCGAGGCTGGTTGAACTTCGGATCGATGGGGATCCCCAGGAGCCGAATCCTGTCCTCTCCAATTCCTCGATCGAGAAGATCCGCTTTGGCTTGAAGGGATCCTACCACGTAGGTATCCACTCCCGGCGCGATCCAGAGGGTATGGGGAAGATAGTCGGTGATGACGGTGATCAGGCGCATGGGAAGGCGGTGTTTCCTTTTCACATAAGCGGCGACCTCCATGGGCAGGAAGTGGGTGCCGATCACCAGATCTGGAGCTTGGGTTCGGAAGTAGGTCTCCAGCCCTTTGGCATTCAAGCCGTTGCTGATTCGATGAATCCAGCCAAAGAGCCCACTGAATCGTTTTAGATTCGTCAGGTGGTAGGAGATTCCCCACAAAAGAGGGGCCCGATGGATGAGGTTGAGATAACCTTGCGAAAAACACCATCGATACCAAGGATTGACCTGATCCAGGGCATCCAACAGAGTCGATGGAGCGGAGTGGTCCAATCCTTGGAAGGCGGTAAAGACCGCCTCAGCGGCTCGCTGATGGCCTGAACCAGCCGGGACGTGAGTGACCACGACTTTCACCCCGCCCCTCCCAGTTTCTTGTGTTGCAAGATCCACTCCACTGCTTGGGCCAGATCTTGAGCAACCCGATCCGGACGGATGCCTAAGGGTTTGGAGCTTGCCCTGGAATGCCTTCCAGAGAGAACCAGGATGGTTTGACAACCAGACGAGCGGCCCATTCGGATGTCGATCGCATCATCCCCCACCACATAAGATTGCCTCAAATCAATGGAGAATCGCCTGGCCGCCTTTTGGAGTAACGCCGTACCTGGTTTACGGCACGGGCATCTGTTTTTGGGTGAATGGGTGCAGTAGTAAACGGCGTCGATGCGTCCCCCTCGGCGTCGGATGACCTTAAGCATCTTCTCGGTAATGGATTTCAGCCGAGCTTGCGACATGATTTGGCGCCCGACCGCTGATTGGTTGGAAACGATGATGACACGATGGGGATGGCGGCTGAGCCTTTGCAGGGCCTTTAAAACCCCGGGGAGGAAGTGAAATTGTTCCCAGGTGGTAACATAGCGTTGGGGAGGGTGCGCATTGATGACCCCATCCCGATCGAGGAAGACCGCTTTTTTAAGATGCCTCTTCGGAATTTAGAATCTCCCAAACCTTGGCCCACTTGAAGAAGTAAACGAACGCAAAAAGCCCCGCAAAGATGAAACCGACCTTCCCTTCCCTGAGCCCCTGCTTTTTGACCGTCATCTTCCAAAAGAGCTTAACCGGTTTTAAGGCGGCTTGTCTCCAGATGGCTTTCATGGGGTGGGGACCCTGCGTCTCCACCAGTTGGCGGGCTTCCAAAGAGGTGTACCGGTTTTGCCGGTCGACGAACTCTTCGAGGGATCGAAAGGGATAATGCTCGACCCCTTCCCGCAAGGTTCCGATCGAGCCGTCCACGTGCAGACGTTCATGGACGCGCCCTTCGTACTGGGCCCTGCCCCTTCGGAATAGATGAAGCGAGAAATGATCCCAGCCGCCGAACCTCATCCAATGCCCCAAGAAGTTATTTCTTCGACGAAATTTGTACGCGGCATGGAAAACGGGGCCAAAAAGGATCTGCTGGAGGGCTTGCCGGAAGGCCGGGGTCACCACCTCGTCGGCGTCCAGTTGCAGGACCCAGTCTCCTTGGGCCATCTGGGTTCCGGCATTTCGAAGCTGGGCGAAATTATCTTTTGCATCCTGGTGAAGGAGTTTGGCGCCAGCAGCTTGACAGAGGGCCAGGGTACCATCGGTGGAACCGCCGTCGACGACGATGACCTCATCTGCCCATGCCACTGAGGAGAGGCAGGGTTGAATGGTTTTGGCGGCATCCTGGGTTAGAATCACCACAGAAAGCCTTGCTCGGAAAGGAGGGGAGTCAGGGGAAGGAGGGGAAATAAGGGCCTTGGCTCTCTCCTTCCCCTCTTTTGCCTCTTTTCCTTCTTTCCCCTGTTTGAGGTGCCAATACTTGGCGAAACTTAAGAACTGATAAAATCCAGCAAAGACGGCCACCACGAAGCCTAAGAATCCATCCCGGTATCCACGCTTTAGCCAAAAGGTTCTTACGAATCGGTCCACGGTGCGCCAAAGCGCTTTCCCCAAGCTCATCCGGCGGCCGTCTTGGATCCATTTTTCTGCCTCGAGCGTCGTTTGGCGGTTTAATTTTTCAACGAAGTCTTCCAGGTTCCGATAGGAGAAATGGATCAGGTCGCCTTGCAAGGTCCCCCAGGGCTTGGAAGAACTTGTGATGGCCCGTGGATGAACGGTGGTCTCTTCCCATTGGAACACCGAGCGCTTGAACAGCTTCACTTGGGCACTGGGATACCAGCCCCCCTGCCGGATCCATCGATGACCGATGTAGTTGCGTCGGGGGATGGCATACACCTCACAGGTTGGATGGCCTACCAAGAGGCGTTGGATCTCCTTCTCTAACTCCGGGGTCACCCGCTCATCGGCATCCAGGCTTAAAACCCACTCGTTCCTTGCCTGGGAGTAGGCCCAGTTCCGGTGTCGACCCTCAAGGTCCATTCGACGCTTTAAGATGCGAGCGCCCATGGAGGAGGCGATCTCCACCGTTGAGTCGGTACTGCCGTCATCCACCACGAGCCGCTCCTGTGCCCAGGCCACACTTTGAAGACACTCGGCGATCCGGGAGGCCTCGTTTTTGGTCAGGATGACGACAGAGAGAGGGATCTTTTCTCCCATATGATCCGGTGAAACTTTTTCTTCTTAAAGACAACGCGCCATACCACAAGAAACGGAAACAAGACTTTCGAGAGAACGATCGGGTGGACACGAATATGATCCGGGATGGCGCCCTGAGCGTCCGAGGTACAAAAGACCCAGACCTTGTGGCCTTCGTTGGCCAACCGACGGATTCGAGATTGCAGCTGCTCCAAAGAACTTAAGGGTGGAGCTTGAGGCAAAACCCATGCGATCCGCTGAGGCTGGACAAGCGGCCACTTCCGATAGAATCGCTCTTCATTTTCTCGGAATATTTGCTCGCGGGCCGGATGGAGCTTGGCAGAGGCGCCTCCATGATGATACACGTAAGCCCCCCGTGCGATCCCGCAGGTAAAGCCGGCCTCACGCACCCGGAGGGAGTAGTCGGTATCTTCAAAGTACATGAACCGGAATTCCTCATCCAAGGGTCCCACCTTTTCTAGGATGCGCCGGGGAAATAAAAGGCAAAAGGCGACACCTGCCCAGTTCTCAATCCATTGACCTTGGTAAACCGAAAGGCGCTGGGCCAAGGCGTCGATCGTCTCGCCTGGCCTTGGGCTTAGATTGAACTCGTTGCTCATGGGATTCAAGAGCCCGATCTTTGGATGGGTTTGGGCCACCTCCAGCATCTGAGAGAGCCAGCCCTCCGTGACCAAGATGTCGTTGTTGATGAGACAAATCCACGGGGCGTTGGTGTGCGAGAGCCCCTCGTTCATACCCTTGGCGAATCCGTCGTTCTGGGATCGTCTGACCACCGAAAGCTCAACGGAGTCGTTTCCTTGAGCCCGATCGATAAATTGGAGTGCCTCAAGGTCGGTCGAAGCGTTGTCCACAATGATCAACCGACTGGGCAACCTTGTATGGGTTAAGATTCGCTCGACGCAGGGCTTGAGAAGATCGGGGCGATTCCAGCTTAAGAGCACCAGGTCACACTGGGTCATGTCTTCTGGCCACGAGGTAGTACTGAAAGGTCAACAGATCCTTTAACCGGTCTCCACACAGGCGATTGAGCAAAAGTTTGTTTCGGGAGGCAACGACGTTGCGTTCGGTCCGGAGAATCTCGAATCCTGCCCCTTGAAACAGCGACTGAATGGAACTGAGGGTGAAAAATCGAAGATGTGTTTTGTCCAGGATCCCAGACTCCACATAGTTCCAGGTGCCTTTGAGCACCAGGTCACGCAGCGTCCGGTAATATCGAATGTTGGGGATGCTGCTGACGACATATCCGCCAGGCCTTAAGTATCGTCGATGGTTCAACAGGGTGCGCCAGGGATCTTTCGTATGTTCCAGGATGTCGGCATAGATCAGGCAATCGAAGGATTCCGGTTGACAGGGAACCTCGAAGGCCTCCACGTCCGCACAAAAGACCCGGTCGAGGTGACGCCTTGCACGTGAGGCGGCATAGGGGTCCTTCTCAATCCCCCACACCTGGATTCCCCGCTGGCGAAGGGAGAGCCCCAAGAGGCCATCTCCACACCCCACATCCAGGGCGAAGCGAATTCCCGTTGGAAATAAGGGGAGTAATTCATGTCGGTCCGATTGAAAATAGGAAAGCTCTGGCGTTACCTCTGGCATTGGCATTGCTCCAGGATCTGGGCCAAGGTGGGTGCATGAAGGATCTGGGCTCGGTGGAACCAGCGAAGGCGATGGAGGCATCGCGACCAGTCGGCGTCGTAGCTGATGACCAGGTCAAAAGGCTTCTTTCGCTTGGAGAGAAGCCTGAAAGTCGCTTGGAGGCGCCACCGGTGGGGATCTGTTTTCAGGATGTTTACCTGGGCATGGGGAGAGAATTCTAAGGGTACCACGCTGGATGGATTCATGAAGGTGACCCAGTGGCCTTGGTCGGCCAGCTTGGCCGCGAACTGGAAGGGAGCCGCAGCCACTTCCGGGGCGGATCCAGAAGTGACAGGAGCCCAAAGGATCCTTAGAGATCGGCCCCAGCGTTGCTCGAACTGGCGACGATTTTCTTGAAACGCCTCTTTCCATCCAGGCAGATGGCGGAAGCTGGCCTTCTCCTCGTGGAAGACGTAGGCGGCACAGGCCCTCACGCAGCGTAAGCCCGCCTTCTTGACCCGGAAGGAAAGATCATCGTCGTCGAAGTTCCCCATTCCAAACGACTCATCCAACCCCCCCACCCTCTCCAACAGCGATCGGCTGGCCAAGAGGCAAAACCCCATCGCCTTGGGAAGAGGGGCAGATTGTCCTGAGAAGGTCTGCAGCCTTGCTGCATATTCTTGAAGGGGTGTCTTGCCTGGATGAAAGCCCAGGGAATTGCTCGTCGGATTGACCAACCCGATGTGGGGATCCCCTTGAGCCACCTGGAGCATTTCCGACAACCAACCAGGGGTGACCACCGTGTCGTTGTTGAGAAGGCAAATCCAGTCGGCGGTGCTTGCCCGGATTCCCTGATTGGTTGCCTTGATGAAGCCCAGGTTGGTTTCGTTTCGAATCAGGGTAACGGGTACGGAGCTTGCGTTCCGGAACTGCTCCAGGGTGTCCCGGGTGGGCGGCAGACTCCCGTTGTCGATCAAAATGAACCGAATCGATTCCGAGGTCGAGGCGAGGACGCTTTGAAGACACCGCTGAGTGAGTTCAAGCTGGTTCCAGATCGGAATCACAACATCGCAGACAAAAGATTCCTTCATCCTTGCGTCAGTCCTCGACCTTCCAGTTCCTTGGCGGCTTGCTCCACATGGTCTTTGGCCTCTACCCCTTTGCCCCATTCAACCAGCTGAGATAAGCCCTCTTCCAGGTCTACCTTCGGCTTGAATCCGAGTGCCCGCAGCTTGGAGATATCGGCCGTGCAGTGGCGAATGTCCCCGGCTCGAAATTTCTGAGCCAGCTCGGGCTCCAGCGGCTCCTGGTAGAGCTGGATGAGTGTTTGAGCGATCTCTCGGATGGTGGTCACGCGCCCTGTCCCCACATTGAAGGTACCGTCATCGGCCTTGGGGTTGTTTAAGACCAACAGGTTTGCCTGGACGATGTCAGAGACATGAATGAAATCGCGAGACTGCTGTCCATCCTCAAAGATCAGAGGAGGCCGCTGGTTCTTGATCCGGGCTGAAAAGATGGCGCACACCCCCGTGTAAGGGTTGGAGAGTGCCTGGCGTGGTCCATAGACGTTGAAATAACGAAGCGCCACCGTTGGGATCTGGTAACCCCTTCCTACACACAGGCACAGCTCCTCCTGATCTCGTTTGGAGACCGCATAGACCGAGGTGGGGGAAAGAGGTTTTTCTTCAGGGGTCGGTTCGGAGGATACCCCTTGGTGGCAGCGGGGGCAGGTCATTTCCCATTGCCGTTTCCTTAGCTGAGTCTCAGGGCGAAGAGCCGGAGTGACGGGGCCGCAGCGCTTACAGGAATAGGAACCCTCTCCGTAGATGCTCATGGAACTTGCCACAATCAGTTTTTTAATGGGGAGACGATCGGTCACGATGGCCTCGAGCAAGACAGCGGTTCCCAGCACGTTGTTCGAAACGTATTTTTCGATCTGATACATGGACTGCCCCACCCCGACGGAGGCCGCTTCATGGAAAACGACCTCGATGTCTCGAAGGGCCCCTCGGGTGTTGTCTCGATCTCGGACATCTGCCCAGAGATACTCTGCCTGGGGGTTTAGATAAGAGGGCTTTTTTCCTGCATGCACCTGTTCTTCCAGACTGTCCAGCACCCGCACCGAATGCCCTTGGCCCACCAAGGCGTCGACCAGATGAGAACCGATGAAACCTGCCCCACCCGTTACCAGGATTCGCATGTTAACTTCGTGTCTCCTTTGAAGAGGTTCACCATCTGCTGTGCCCTCTGCCGATAGGTGTGATGTTGGATTGCGCAGGCCTGCCCTGTTTGCGCAATGCGCTCACGTTCTTCCTCATGGGAGAGATAGTACTCTACCAGATCAAACAGTTCCCTGGGATTGCGGTAGAGAACAAGCTGCTCTCTGTCCCGAAGGCCCAGGGCCTCAAACGCCCCCTCCTCCAGGGCATTGGCCAGCAGCAGGGTCCCGGAGGCCAACACCTCGTAGACCCGCATGCTGATGTGATCTTTTAAGGGGCTGGTGCACTCGATGTAGTGAAAGCCGATCTTGGATTGGCTGTAAAGCTGGGCCATCTTCGTATGGGGTGCGCGGCCGATGAAGCTGTTGGGATAACGCTCCCTGAGCTCTTGTAGATAGAATTTTCTGGGGACTCCTCCGTCATTGCCCACGAAGACCAAGTCGTATTGCCTTGGGGTCGATCCCCTGCCATGGACCTCGGGATCGCATCCCAGAGGTACCCAAAAGGCGCGTGGAAGCGCCTCGGCGGCGCTTCGTTGAGCGCAGAAGACCAGATCGTAATGACAGGCCAACCGACGAATGCATTTCCAGGATCTTGCCAGATGAGTGTCCACGGCATAGAAAGCCCGTGGACGAAGGTGCCTGGGTAGATCCACGGCGTAATCTCCATGGTCAATTCGCAAGTAAACGTCGTAGGGATCACCCCGTTGATGTTGCTCGCAGATCTCGAGATGTTCGACCTGATGTCCCAGCCTCTCCAGGGCCCTGTGAAAATACGCTCCGACGGTACCAGGGGAGTTACTGTAAAAGAGAGCAAATCTCATCGGGTATCCAAAGACCCCTGGGGTGTCTCCTCCACTTGCACCAGATGGTCCTTGAGCCTCGGAAACCAGTGCCTCACCCACTCCATGGCCTTTGAGTTATCGACCATGACAAGCCGTGTCCTTGCGCGCCGTTGATTCCAAAGAAGGATTCCCCAGACCACCCAGCGGTACCAACGGGTAGAGAACCCTTGAATCGTGATCCCCTCGTAAGGGGTCAGGACCTGTAAAACTTCAAGGGGGACCCGCCCCCTGACCAGATGACGCACGCAAACGCCTTGGCGGCTTAAGGCGATGGAAAGCCCACGGGCTCCAGCCCAACCCTTTTCAACCAACGAGATCGCTTGCATGGGCCTGTTTTTCCGCAATCTCTCCATGGGCGAATTCCTCTCGAACCAAGAAAAGGGGTCGACCTTTGACCTCGTCGAAAATCACCGCGATGTATTCGGAGATCATCGCCAGGACCAGGGACTGCACAAAGCCCATCATCCCCAGCAACGTCGTATAGGTGGCCCAACCTGGAATGGCCAGATTCGTGAAGAGCCGGACGAGGATGGCGCTCAAGCCTACCAGAAACAGGACAAGGCCGCACAGGAGGGAAAAGAGGCTGGTGTATCGAAGCGGAACCTTGGAAAAGGAGATCAGACCCACTCGGGCCAGGTGGAATAACCCTTTCAGGCCCACCCGGCTCCTCCCATGGATTCGTTCCGGACGTTCATAGGAAACGAAGGATTGTCTTCCCCCCATCCAGGCCCTTAAGCCTGCGATGTATCGGTCCCGTTCCGGAAGACGGTTTAAGATCTCTACCATCCGTCGGTCCATGAGGCAGAAGGTGCCCGCCTGTTGAGGGATTGGAGTCTCCGTGATCTTGTTGAGGAGCCAATAGAAAAGCGAGGTCATTCTTCGCTGAAAGAAACCCTCTTGGCGATGGGTTCGTAAACCATAGACCACATCCGCACCGGCTTTCCAGAGGGCATAAAATTTTGGGATCAGCTCAGGAGGATCTTGCAGGTCCCCGTCCATCGCCACCACCGCATCTGCCTTGGCCAGATGGATCCCAGCACTCAAGGCCGGCATGTGTCCGAAGTTGCGCAAGAGACTGACAACCCTCAGTTCCGGAACCTCGCGGCTGATCGAAATCAAACGATTCAGCGTTTGATCTTGGCTACCATCGTTGACCACCAGAACCTCGAAGGAGACCGAAAGCGTTCGACAACTTTTCACCACCCGCTGTACCAGTTCAGAAACCACCTCCTCTTCGTTGAAGAGTGGGATCACCACGCACAGGACCACCCTATCCATGTTGCTCCTGCGGGTGATGAGGGTCTGGCGGGACGTCGCTTGGTTTTGTTTGAGGGGAGATTTCTCCCGGTTCTCGTTGCAGCAGTGCCATCAGGCTCACCCCGTAGGAGAATCCCTGTCTGCGCCGCCCAAGGAGCGTGTCCACCAGAACCTTCGCCTCGCTGGAAAAGATGCTCTCCAGCATTCGATTCACCGGTGGGCTCGGCATTCGAAAGTCGGTGCCAGCCATACCGTTGGTAGATCCACGTAAGCGGTTGAAGGTCCGAATGAATCGGATGATTGGATAGAGACGACTGTTGTAGTAAGAGACAAGGGGTACGCTAACGGGCAGCCCGGCCCAGAGGCGCTTAAGGCGTTCCATGTCATATCGGCGATAATGACCGAAGCTCACATCATGTTCACTCCACAAGGCCATATCCGCGGGGACGGTCAGGAGAAAATAGGCCCCTGGTTTGGCCGCACCAAGGGCCTCGGACAAAAGGAGAAAGTCATCGCGGACATGTTCCAAAACGTCCATCATCAGAAAGAGGCTCACCTCTTTCCTCATCTGCCCCAAATCAGAGAGGCTGGAGCCGTGAATAAACTGAGTTTTTGGAAAGCGATCCTTCGCAAGCTCAAGTGCTTGCAAAGAGCTATCCATCCCGATGCAGGAGTAATCTTGGCCCAACGCGGCGATATTCCCTCCGGTTCCACATCCGATGTCCACCACGATTTCCCCTTGAGAGGCAGGCAAAACATGACGAATCAGTTCCAGGGCAATCGTGCGCCTACCCCGGAACCACCAATGTCCCTCTTCCATCTGTGCGTGTAAAGAGAACTGAGGAGACTTCATTGCTGTTTTTGGAAGACGATAACCGGTGGGGCTTGGGCGTCGGTCCGAAAACGATGATAGCCAGGGTCAGGTCGATTTTGCCAAGGGATGTCCGGTGCGTCAAGTAGAACCTGCTTGTATCTTGAGAGGATCTCCCGGTAGTAGGAACTCTGGAAGAAATCCGGCGAGACCCAATCCCTTCGCAGCACAATCCAGTCGGGAAAGGTTTCCCTACGAAAATCCTCCGGCTTTAAGAACGGCTCTATCCTAAGATCCGTATAAAAAATAAGGGGATGCTCTTCGTAGGGAATCTTTACCACCTGTCCTGGCCGACCCTGGGCTTTCAGCAGATCCACGATTCCGTCCATCGGCCCTCGATAAGAGTGGGTGAGCTCTCCGAGGAATTCCAGGGGGAGGGAGCGTACTTTTACATTGGGTGAAGAAAGCTTAGATCGAACCGATGGGATCTGGGCCGCCAGGAGGCTGGTTCCCGAGTACTGAATTAGATCGGTCGAGAGCAGCACGACGGTAAGGATCAAGCCGATCCATCCACGGGACCTGAACAGTTGAGCCAAAAGGGTTGCCTGCACCAGAAAAAACCAGGGAACCAGGAACATCAGATACCGAAAATGGCGCTGTTCCGGAATCAGGATCAGAAAAAGCATTCCTACCGAAAGAAGAGATCCCACCAGGCCCCAGGCTCGACGGACTGGAGTCCCTGGAGCTCCAATCAAGGATCGAAGGGGTGGACGCCAAAGGATACACGCGAGCAGCCAGAATCCCAATGGCATCAGGTACCGATTGATCTGCCGGAAATAGAATTCCAGGTGATGCCTCACCTCTACCCAGGAGAATGCCCGATGGTGTTGCCCCGCCTGGAGGTAGATGATCCAGGGTACCGTTGAGGCCAGAAGGACTACGGCAAGGGCAAGAGCCCGATGCCATTCCTGGGGACTGGGTCGGCTCAAGGCGAAATGAAGTCCAAGCCCCAACGCCACGGGAAGGAATACCCCGTGGTCCGCGTGGAACAAGAGGGTCAGGGCGAAGAACAGTTCAATCCCGGAGAGCCGCCGATTTCGTAGAAACCGCCAATAGGCCAAACTCGCCCAGAGACTCAACAGAACCGATGGGGCGTAGTACCGACATTGACGCATGTGAAGTAGAAAGGGAACGTTGGTCAAGAGTGTCAAGGCACCCAGACGAGCCATCCACCGGTCTTGGGTGAATTCCTTGAAGACCCGGTAGGCCAACAAAAGGCAACCGATGCCAAGCCCGGCGAAGGGTAGCCGCGCTGCGACTGTGTTGATGCCGAAAAGCAAAAAAGAACCAGCCACCAAATACATGGGGAGCCAACTGTGGTAAGTCCATGCAAATCCTTCCTGGAGAGGCAGACCCGGATTTAAAAGATTCACCCCGTCGAATGCCCTGGGATAACCGTAGCGCAGGATGTTGCGACCCAAGATCGCTGTTTCTGCCTCATCCTGCCAGAGTCGTCCACTGCCCAGGTTCGTTAGAAGCAGGATCGTTCCTAACAAAAGCAGAAGCCAAACGAAAGGGTCCCTGGAAAGACGTAGACGCATTTTAACTACCTAAGTTGTTGATCCACAACCTCGATGACCTCGGTGGCCGTTAATTGTTTCAGACAGGCGTTGTCCCAAGGGCATGGGGGGAAGCGGAACCTCTGGTAGCAAGGCCGGCAGGCCAGGCCTTTTGCGACCACTCGGTGAGAAGTTCCATTGGGCAGTGGCCTATAGACGGCTGCATCCACGGGCCCAAAGAGGGTAACGGTTTTTACACCGACAGAGGCGGCCAGATGCATCGGACCCCCGTCGTTTCCAATCACCAGCGTACAGCGTTGGAGCAATCCTGCCAAAAGCAGAAGCGAAGAGACGTCTACCACACAGGTCGGCTTAGACTTCATGGCCTGTGCAACGGTTTGGCACAAAGAGGTTTCTTGGGTATCTCCTATGAGGAGGACGTGGGCTGCGTATCGTTGGCCCACATGATCGGCCACCTGGGCAAAGGCTTGGGGCGACCATTGCTTGAAGACCGCCCGAGGGCCCCAACTGGCCCCTCCTCCCGGGACCATTCCGACGAGACGAGGGTGACGGTGGATCCCATGGGATTTCAAATAAGCCTGCGCTTGAGGTAAGACAGTCGCAGGAAGCTCGAGTCCAGATCGGAGCGGATGAGGCTTGGAGAGTCCCAAAAACGGTAGAAGATCCAGGTAATACTCTGCTACCGGTTGGTCATGGAAACCCAAGATGGGAAGGCGGTCTGTCAGAAACCGGCCACGTTCACGGAAGTCAAAACCCACCCGTTTGGGAATTCCTGCCAGTTGAGCGGCCAACCCGTAGTGCCACCCCAGAGAGAGATCGACCAGCACGTCGAACCGGAGTTGTTGAATGGAACGTATCAAATTCCAAAGCAACTGGGCCCCTGCCCTCTTGGAACGACCCCAAGCGGTCCGGAATTCATCCTTCTCAAAGACCAGGCGACGATCCACGAAGAAACACGCGGAAACCAGCTCTTGTGTCCGCCGATTAGAAAGGTATCCTAAGAATCCTTTGGGGTACGCCTCCCGTAGGGCGTAGACCAAGGGAAGAGAAAACAACACGTCCCCGATACCAAATGGATTGGCAATCAGGATACGCAAAGGGCCTCCGTCACCTCGTCCGTACTGGGAGAAAGGAGAATCCGATGCCCCTTTCCAAGGGGACGCCAGCGGGAAAGAAGCTCGGCATGCGTCTTGGGTGCTACCACGATCGTCGGCGTACCGACGGCCGCAGCGACATGGACCGGACCGCTGTCATTGGATACCAGGACCGTGCATCGCGAAAGAAGCGCTGGAAGCGCCCGTAGAGGGACCTTGCCTACCAGATCCACTGTTCCCTGAGGCAGGGAGGATCTCCATCGCTCCATCACCGGTTGCTCTTCATGTCCCCCGATGACCAGCACCGGCTGACCATGGGTTCGAAGATTCCGGATGACTCCTTGAAAGGAGTCCAGCGGCCAGCCCTTGGTGGGGTTGCTGGTCCACGGATGGAATGCCACCAGGCAGTTGGATGCCCATAGGCCATGGCGCTTGAGAAGCTCATCTACCTCTTGTTCTGTATTTTCTCGACGCGGGAGGACCAATACCGGCTCTTCGGAAGAAGGCGCAATCCCCAGCAGCCCAATCAGTTCAAGGTTATAGTCGACCTCACGCAATCCCCTGGATGCCTTGGTGTCTGGGAGTGAGCCCGTCAGGAGGCCCCCCCATTTTCGTCGGTAACCGATGCGAATCGGGATTCCTGCAAAGAACGTGGCCACATGGAACAGCCGGGTGGGGTTGAAGATGACGACTGCATCAAATCGCTCCTTCTTTAGACGCCTAGCCCATTGGAAGATTCCACTCCAGCCCTTGCCCTCTTTTGGGTTCCAGGTCAGGAGCTGATCGATGTCAGGATGTTCTTGAAGGAGAGGTTCCAGATCCTTGTGGAGGAGAAGGCTTAAACTGGCTTTCTGGAAGGTCTGTCGGATTCGATGTACCGCAGGCAGACTCATCAACAGATCGCCCATCCGGTCGTTTCGGATCGCCAGGATCTTTCGTGGGGTCATAGGAACTCTCGATACAGACGATCGATGTCTTGGAGGAGTCGCTCCTGGGAGAAACGCTCTGCGACAAAACGTCTGCCTGACTCTCCTAATTTCAAGCCGACCTCCGGATGGGTGGCGAGGAAGCGCAGGGACTGAGCCAATCCTTGAGCATCTCCCGAGGGGATGAGGATCCCGCGCTGGCCCACCTCAAAGGACCCCTGTGGGATCGCTGCGCCGTTGGTTTTCGGGTGGGAGTCGGTCAGAAGCCCGCGGACTCCTCCAACGTCGGTTGCCACCACGGGCCGGGCTGCTGCCATTGCCTCGATCAAGGAAACCGGCGTTCCTTCATTTTGAGAGGTGAGACACACCAGATGAAGCCCTTCGTAAACGGCCGGCATCTGGGACTGCCACCCCGTGAATTGAACGAATGTGCCGATCCCCATCCGTTGCGCTTGGACCTCCAGAGAAGATCGGAGTTCCCCGTCGCCGATAAGAACAAACTGGAAGGGACCCTCGGCACCCTCTTTTTTAAGGATTTGGATGGCCTCGAAGAGAAGCTTGTGGTTCTTGATGGGAACCAAGCGACCCACCATTCCGATCCGAATGGGAGTTCCAGGGGCGGGCGGGTCCACCTTGAGCAGTGATTGGAGGGGCAACCCCAGCGGAATGACCCGAATCTTGGAAGCAGGGGCTATTCTAAGGGAAACGAGGTCTTGCCGGACCGATTCGCTGACGGCAATCAGACAATCGGTGGGCCTTGCCAAGAGCCGCTCCAAGCGACAAAATAGTTGGGTTCTGAATCGGTCAAAATAACCTTCCAAGACGTGGCCATGGAACGTATGAACCATCTTTAAAGGACGTCGGGTAAGCCCCCGATACACCCATCCCGCCGACCTTCCCAGTGCTCCTGCCTTCGCCGTATGCGTGTGGAGGATGTGTGGCCGTTCCTGGAATAGAGATCGAAGGATGTCCCACCAGGCCTTCAAGTCCTTCAATGGCCGAATCTTTCTTTGAAGGGTAGGCAGGCGAAGGAATCGCACAGAACGATTGGCAAGGAGATACCCCATGTCCCCTTCTGTGGGGTCCGGTTGTCCTAAGATGAGAAGCGTGGACCACCCCAGTCGCGTCATTTCATCGGAGAGGAAAACCACCTGCCGGGCCGGTCCCCCGATGTTGAGTCTGGCAATGATCCGTACGATCTTGCGCCTATCCATGCGAGGGAGGGGGTTCTTTGGCCGCGCTTTGGCTGGCCCCGAAGGCCAGGCCTGCCAGGGTCCAGAAGAGGGCTGCTTGCCGAAGGGCATAGAGGTTGGTATCGAACATCGATTGAATCAGAAAGGCGAGTAAACCCGCTGTAACACCAGCCAGCCAGGGCTTCAGGGAGGTCTCTTCAGAATCGATGGTTCGCAGGCGCCTCCAACAGCTTAAAAAA
>Ga0209515_10005346_pt1 | contig 16680 bp, 21 predicted proteins | sample Subgroupgradi54m_FD_187454 | JGI IMG/M metagenome (GOLD analysis project Ga0209515, IMG submission 187454) | Subsurface groundwater microbial communities from S. Glens Falls, New York, USA - GMW60B uncontaminated upgradient, 5.4 m (SPAdes)... ...
ACATTTAAAAATAACACCAGATCTGGTTTAAGTTTGGGTGCTACTTTGTTAAAAGCGAATTCATCAAGCTCCCAAATACCGAGGTGCGAAGCTACGCCACCTCCGAGGTTATTTATGTTATTTATGCCGAGTTGGTAGTTAGATATTAAAGCTGAGGCGATGCCGCGTTCAAGATTAGAGCCGGTATGATTCCTGATCACTTTTAATCCAGCCTCTTTAGCTAGATGAGTTAGAATTCTGGCAGTGGTGGTTTTGCCGTTGGTGCCGGTTATAACAACATTTCTAGGAATCTTTTGGGCCAGTTTTTCTACCAGATCCGGATCCATTTTTAGAGCATATAAACCGGGAGCAGCTGAACCACCGCCTATTTTAAGAGTTCTGGTTAGAAGGGAAATTAATTTTCCTGAATAAATTGCAGCATGTAATCTCACGATAGAATTATACAGGAAATTTATCTAAATGCTATGAGGCCGGAGGTGGCTGCTACTCTAGTAGAAGGAACTCGTATATCAGCCAAAATGGCTTCCGGCTGGTAATTTTTGGCATAGCGGTCTAAATCATTCATAAAATAGGAAACCTTACCTCCCCAGGTAGGTGAAGCAGCATAGATTTTATTTATGGAGTAAGGATCAGTTAGGCCTTTATTCAGATAATTTTCCCTCAAAGCTGAGGCAATGGTAAAAATAGCTGTTCTCCAGGAATCAAAATAAATTGCCTGATTGCCATACACTCCCCAGCCCCAGGCGTTATACGAAGTAGAGCTTCGCTCATATCCTCCGGGGATATTTTTACCAAAAGTAGATTCCACTCCGGCAATAGCCGGCAGCATTTTCCAGTCTAAACCATAGATTCTGGCAGCATCGACAAAATCCTGGGCATGGAATTGTAAAGGTGAATCAGCCTCAGCTAAATATTTAGCCAGAACCTGAGCCTCAGGATCTAACTTTCTGGCCACGATTTCATCACTAACCTGGTTTGGAGCCACATCGGTCGCCCTCACCTCAAAATTTTGTTTTTGGAAAAAGGCAAGCAGGAAAAGGGAAACAGCAAAGATGAGGAATTTTTTAGTCATATAAAAAAAGCCTGATACTGGAAACCAATATCAGACAGAACGGTGAAGTATAGCAGATTTAACCTATAATGTCAATTTACTTGGGGATACGATTAGTTACTAGATTTGTATCAGCAGCACGCGTATTTTCAGGATATTTTTTTACTTCTTCATCCCAATTAACCAGTTTCGTGCCCTGCATAAATTTTATGGGTTTACGTACTGGTTTCTCTAAGGTTGCGGCATTTGGTGCTGGAACACTGTCGGATTTCTCAATTGTAGGACCATCGCTCATAATATATTTATAATACTTAGTTTAATAAAAATGCAAGTACTACCTTAATTCTTCCATGAAATAGTCTACGCCTTTAGCCCAGGGGCCGCCTTTGGCAAGAGAAGGTGGAGTGTATTTAGCCATAATTTGGGTAGGAGTTTTGAGGCCTTTATCCAGATAATCTGCCCGCAGCCCCTTACCAACTCTTTCAATAGCTGCTTCCCAGGAGGCAAACTTTAATACTACATTGCCATAGATACCATACCCAAACGGGTTATAAGAGGAGTCAATCACCTTTTGCCCGCCGTTAGATTCCTGCATGGCGATTGAGGGAAGAAGTTTATAATCCAAACCATACTTGTCGGCAGTAGTTACAAAAAACTGGCCCAGACTGGCTAAAGGAGACCCATACTGCTTAAAAAAATTTCCAATCAGCATGGGTCTTGCATCGGAATGGGTAACATCTTCTGAAACCTGCATGCCATTTTGAGGAACAGAAGCGAAAAGCTTGAAATTTTGATTCTGAGGAACAACGACTTTGACAGTTGACAGGTAAATATTAAATAAGACGGCAAATAAAAGGCAAGATATGGAAGCCCCAAACCAGGCAGTTACTAACCAGAGATTGAAAGAGATTTTAAGATTATTCATCCTTAAAAATTTACTGCCACGATAGTAACCTTAAAATTTGGAATTTGTCAACTGCCGGACTATGCTTATATTAAAGAGAAAGGATTGTTGTAGCAAGCTTTTCGGAGTCATGCCTGAACAGGTGTTCACGGACAAAATAGGCTGCTAAATTTTCTCTGACTATTTTAGTTTTGGGGGCAATTTTTTTAATATTATCTTTATCCACCTTCACCGGTTCCTGACCTTCTTTTTTATAAGTCTTCAGTATTTCAGCGTCCAGGCCGTTTAAGTTGGTAACCAGATAATTAATTCTTTCCGGATCTCCCAGATAATAGGTGAAAACCTTTAGGTAATCAGAAGCCTTGAATGAGTCGGTCTCCCCTCTTTTAGTCATTAAATTTAAAACCAGAATGACCTCGGCTTTGGAAGAAGCAATAGCTTCTTTTATGCCAGCTACCAACAGGTGTGGAGATATAGAGGTAAATAAATCTCCTGCTGAAAAGATGATTTTGTCAGCTTCAGAAATAGCCTTGATTACTGCCGGATTAGGTTCGGCATTGGCATCAAAATAAACCCGGGAGATTTTTTGTTTAGCATTATAGTTTTTCTTTTGGCCGCGCAAATCAATGTTGGTTTCTCCCTCAATTTCCTCTCCACCTTCCAGTTTGGCCATTAAATTAAGGTCCGTTAAACTTACCGGGTAAACATTAGCTCTAACTCTAAAAAGTAGCCTTTCTGCATCAACTCCGCGATCAGGGCCTTTATAAATTCGCTCCAGCCGGGCAGCGATTAAGTTACCTAAACTGTGTCCTTTTAGCATTTTAACACCGTCTTCCAGACGGTCATCAAATAATTTCTGGGCCACCTGACGCTGGCCGGAGTCTTCCATTAAAGCCAACAGGCATTGTCTGATATCTCCCGGAGGCAAAATTCCCAATTCTGTACGGAGCCTTCCGGAAGATCCGCCTGAATCCCAGGTTCCCACCACAGCACTGATTAATTCCGGCTGATTAAGTTCAACTAAACCACGAAGTAGAGAAAAATGACCGGTACCTCCACCAAAGGTGACAACCTTTTGGCTGTATGAATACTTTTTAATTGGAGCCATCGCCACATTATATCAGAATATCCAAAAGTCTGGTAAAATATGTGGACTTAAGCCCAGGTGGTGAAATGGCATACACGCAGCGTTCAGAGCGCTGTGCCCGCAAGGGCGTGAAGGTTCAACTCCTTTCCTGGGCACATGGATCTAGTATAATAGTATGCGGATGTGGTGAAATGGTATACACGCGGCCTTGAGGTGGCCGTGGGCGCAAGCCCGTGAAGGTTCAACTCCTTTCATCCGCACCAAGCGTGCTTAGCTCAGCTGGGTCCCGATTAAAAATCGGGACGGGAGAACTACTTTTTACCTGCGGAGCAGGACTATAATATAAAAGTTCTCACAGGAAGAGCATTCTGGAGTCATAGCTCAGTTGGCTAGAGCGTCTCATTTACACTGAGAAGGCCTGTGGTTCGAGTCCACATGACTCCACATGTTTGACACTAAACAGCCTTTCTGTTAGGGTTTAAATCTAAATATGTGCGGGATTTTTGGATATATTGGTAATAAAAACGCTCCTGAAGTCATCCTGGAAGGACTAAAGCGATTGGAATATCGGGGATATGATTCCTGGGGAATTGCCATTTTAGCAGATGAAATTAAGTTAAATAAAAAAGTAGGAGCAATTGGAGATATTAATCTCAGCTCCGAACTATCACAGCACAAATCTACCATTGGCATTGGTCATACTCGTTGGGCTACTCACGGAGGGATTACTGATACTAATGCTCATCCGCACCTTTCCACAGATAACAGTTTTGCCCTGGTGCAAAACGGTATTGTCGAAAATTATTCCGAAATTAAAAGCAGATTGGTAAAAAAAGGTTATAAATTTTTAACAGAAACAGACACGGAAATTATTGTCCGTTTAATTGAAGACAAATTACTTGTTAAAAAAGATTTAAAAGAGGCTCTCAGAACTGCCTTTCTAGAACTAGAAGGTAGAAATACTATTGTTATTTTAACTAAAGATAATCAGCTGATTGCGGCCAGGAATGGTTCTCCTTTGGTCGTGGGAGTAAATAAAGAAACTAAAGAAGTGTTTTTTTCCTCAGATACTTTATCCTTTGCACCTTTTACTGATAAAGCCCTAATAATTGATAATGGTCAGATGATTGTATCTAAAGCCGGAGAAATTGAGCTTTTAAATATTTCTACCGGTCGTAAACTTCCCTATTCTCTGGAGAAAATTGATTTTAAAACCAGCAAAGTTGATAAAGAAGGTTACGACCACTTTATGCTTAAGGAGATTCATGAAAGTTCGTATGTGATAAACCAGATCATCAGTCATGGTGAAGCACCATACAAGGAGTTTGCCCTTGCTTTAAAAAAAGCGGAAAATGTTTACACCATTGGTTCAGGAACAGCCGGAGTGGCTGCTTCCCAAATTGCTTTTTACCTTCGGGTGTTTGGAAAAATCAAAGCAGTTTCCGTAATTGGGGCTGATATTTATGAATATTTTGATCTGCTGAAAAAAGATGATTTGATGATTGTGCCTTCCCAGTCCGGAGAAACAGCTGATGTGCTGGAAGTATTGGAAGTTGCGAGCAAAAAAGGGGTAAAAATTGCTTCACACGTTAATATGCCGGGTTCTACCATGAGCAGGATGTCTGATTTTAAATTTTTAGCCGGGGCAGGACCGGAGATTTGTGTGATGTCTACCAAAGTTTTTACCTCCCAAATTGCCTGGGGGTATCTTTTGTCAAAGATATTAAGTGGTAAGGGCGCGGAAGGTTTGGAAAATCTTAAAACCTTAAGTCTGGAGATGGAAAAGTTTTTGGATACTGAAAGTAACCATCAGGTAATAAGAGCTTTGGCAAAGGAATTAGCAAAGGCCAAAGATATTTTTCTTCTGGGTAAGTATCAGAACTTTAATATTATCAAGGAAGGAATGATAAAGATTATTGAGGGTTCTTATATTCATGCCCATGGTATTCCGGCCGGAGACTTAAAACATTATGCAATAACTTTAATGGAAAAAGGAGTGCCGGTCATTGTGGCGGTTTCTGAGGATATCGCTAAAGATGATGTAATCAACGCAGTAAACCAGGTTAAAGCCAGAGGGGCCAAAGTGATTGCGGTTTCATCCAAATCACATGAGAAGTTTGATTATACAATTGAAGTTCCGGATACAGGGGAAACGTCCGCCATTATGAATGTTATTCCTTTGCAACTTTTAGCCTATTACATGGCTGTGGAGCTCAAAAATAATGTAGATAAGCCCCGCAACATTGCCAAAAGTGTGACTGTCAAGTAATATTAAATAATGGTAGATTTTGGTAAACTTTTTCTCTTTCTGGGAATTGTATTTTTAGTTTTAGGTCTTATTGCCAATATTATGCCCCGCTTCCCCAGGATTCCGGGAGATGCATATATAGACCGGCCGGGAATTAAAATTTATATTCCATTTACTTCGGCCTTGGTAATTTCAGCATTACTAACCTTAATCTTCAATTTTTTCAGGAAGTGACAAGCTTTGTCATCTCATGGTAAAATCTTCATTGTTTGTGCCGCAGTTACCAACGTGGTCAAGGTGGGCGCTTGAAGAGCGTCTTATGCGAGTCCGATTCTTGCCTGCGGCACTTTTTTGCGGGAGTAACTCAGTGGTAGAGTGCCTCGTTGCCAACGAGGATGTCGCGGGTTCAAATCCCGTCTCCCGCTCCGATTGGGATATTGTAGGTAACCCAATAGTTCTAGCTTCAAAATAGTAGTCCGATGTAATCATTTGATCTTCAACCTTTTTGTGCCTAGTTAAGTGTATTAGGACATAGGAATCAAATCCTTTCTACAAAAGCCGCCAGTCATCTCAACGTTCCTTAATGGGACTCCTGACGGCTAATTGTAAAATGGAATCACTACATTGACATTGCCTCGTACACTCTAACGCTTGTAATTATCGGAGCGCCTTTAGCAATTTCTTCTGCTTGGTCCATGCTTTCTGCATTAATTATGCAGTAGCCGACTGTTGCTTCTTTATCATGTGGCAAATCTTTGGTTCCGGTCTTTGTAACTTCTCTTCCAGGACCGAATGGATTGCCGCTATCAACCATCTTGTCTCCTATTGATCCAAACCATTTCATCCAGGCATCCATTATTTCCTTTGTCGGTGTTTCGTATCCAACGCACAAAAATATAAATTTTTTCATCTTTTATCACCTCCCTTCGGTTTTCTATCTAAGTATTGAGCATAGTTTTCTAAGGTTTCTTTATTGTTGCCCCAGTAAGAATGATACTGCATTAGCCAATCTTGAAGACCACGTAGAGATTCTCGGTTAAGTGTAAGAAAATTAGTCTGCTTTATCTTCTTGCGTATTATCATGCCCGCGGTTTCGAGTACTTTTATGTGTTTGTGAATTGCAGGTAGGGAGAGGCTCCGCATAGAAGCTAGCTGACTTATGGAATAAGGCTGCAGACCTAAAACATAAATAATTTCTCGTCTGTGTTGGTTGGCGAGAGCTTCAAAAACATTATCTAAATCTTGTGACTTGTGGGGTTTAGTCATAATAGTTAACCTAGAAGTTAAGTATAGTAAGCCAATTGAATCTTGTCAACTTATTGAAATTATTTCTCTTCCTCCTGTGCTTGATACAACTCCATTAAATTATTAAAATGAATCAGGATACGATCAATTAGTTCAATATAATTTGCGTGTCCCGCTCAGCCACAAAAAATCCGGCCTTCACAGACCGGATTTTTAAATAATTACAGAGATCCTTCGTCCCCTTCGACTTCGCTCAGGGTCCTCAGGATGACCTTCGGTCACTTCTTTCCACCCATTGTAAGCCAGTAGACTTTATAAACTCCTGCCAAACCTACTACTATATAAACCACTCTGGTAAGGAGTGAACCCGAGCCAAGTATCATCTCAACTACGTTTAAATTCAGCAGTCCTACCAAACCCCAGTTAAGGGCCCCTATTACTAAAAGCCAACCTACTAATTTTCTAGTATCCAGATTAATCACCTCCTCTTACTACATTCTAGTCATACTCAGAGCATACTTGTCAAGATTAGGTGCGGCCTGATTTTTAATGTATAATATTTATGTTTATGAAAGAAGGATTAATTTTTGGAAGGGGGTGAGAATTTTGGATAAAGCAATTGGAAAAGTTGTTCATTATTATGATAAATTAGGTGTGGCAATTATTGATCTTACCTCCGGTGGGTTAAAAGTTGGTCAGGAAATTAAATTTAAACATGGTACGGAAGAATTCACTCAAAAGATAGAATCCTTACAAGTTGATCATGATTCAGTGGAATCTGTTAAAAAAGGAGATTCATTCGGGGTAAAAGTGGACAAAGTAACCAAACCGGGGACAGAAGTGTTCCTGATTTAAAGTTTATTTTAAGACAAGTCACTAATATATATTGCGGGATCGTCTAACGGTAGGACGGCGCCCTTTGGAGGCGTCTATCATGGTCCGAATCCATGTCCCGCAACCTATAGTTCTATAAAATTAATGATATAATTTTTATGGCTTATTTATCAGAGGATAATTCATATAAACTTTGGCAGATGTTACCTACCAGATCCTGGGAGAGTTTGTACAATCTTTTATATAATGATTATTACGAAGGCCACAAAATCGGATTGGATAATCAATTGGTTTATGACTTAATGCTGATAGCAGAAAAATTGCAAAACAGCACGGCAGAATTCCCGGAGACTGATCAGCAATTTTACCAATCTTTAGCTCAACAACTTGGAATCTAAGATGGTAGTAGATTTTATTATAAAAAGTTATCAGGAAATTTTAGTTAAACCCAGAAAGCACATAAATTTTTGGATTTTATCCTCTTTTTTGCCCACATTTTTAATTTCGCGTTTGATGGTATATATAGCACCTAATTTATTTATTAAAGTAAGAGGCACCCATATCCACTATTTAACTTACGGAATATTTCTCTTGGCAATTGCCGGTTTTTTGTCTCAGAATTTAGACAGTCCCAAATGGAAGACTAAAATAGCTATACTTTATGGTATTGGACTGGCTTTATCTTTTGATGAATTTGGTATGTGGCTTAGATTACAGGATGGTTATTGGGTTAGACAATCATATGATGCTGTCTTAATTATACTTTCATTACTTATTAGTCTTGTTTATTTTTCCGCTTTTTGGCTAAAGATTCTTTCTTTACCTCAAAGGCTTAAGAAATAATTTCCCGCATATTCAACTAGCGCTCAAAAATTGCATATGAGTTGTTTTTTCTATATACTAGAAAGGTGAAATGTTTATTCGGGCAGATGATGAAACAGCTTAATCAATGTTAACAACAATCGTTATTATCCTTGTCATTTTGTGGTTCCTAGGATATGTCTCCCTACCGGGAATTCCAATTCCCAATATTATTCTTTTTTCAATCAACAATCATCCGGTTACTTTATGGGAAATTTTTATTCTGGCGGTGATTGGCTGGGCAATAGGTATTTTACCGCGTCCACTTCAAACAATTGCCTCAGTGCTGCTGCTGTTATGGGTGTTATCTGTGCTGGGTATACTCGCTATTGCTGGTCTTCCCAGTATTATTGTTCTGGTAATTATAGTTGGACTTATTGTGTCCATTTTTCTATAGAAGGAGGTGAAAATTATGGCAGATTTACAGGACGAAAAAGTCCGCATTGATGAGGAAGCAAGAATAAAAAAGGAAGAAGCTGATAAACAGGCAGCGGCAAGTAGACAAATGATAGCTGATCAGGAAGCGCAAAGAGTTATAGATATGGGAGAAAGAGCCCGAATGGACGCGGAAATCAAGGCGAGACAAATTAAAGACCAAGCTCAAAATTAAGGTCAGGTGATATACTGGATTAGTGGAATTTTTTGAAGAATTTAAAAACATACCTAAAAACGCCTGGTATTTAAGTCTGGTCAGTTTCTTTAATGATACAGCTTCGGAAATGCTTTATCCGGTCATGCCGATTTTTCTGACCCAGGTTTTAGGGGCACCGGTTTTCGTAGTAGGAATAATTGAGGGAGTGGCTGAAGGTTCTGCTTCAATTTTTAAAGCTGTTTTTGGCTATTATTCAGATTTACTTCAAAAAAGAAAGCCATTTGTGGTGGCCGGATATGGCGCAGGGGCGCTGGCAAAGATAATTATTGCTCTAGCATACTCCTGGCCAACTGTATTTATTGGTAGGTTTATCGATAGACTGGGAAAAGGAGCCAGGATCGGGGCCAGGGATGCCCTGCTTCTGGAGGTTACCACCCAGGAGAATAAAGGCTTTATCTTTGGATTCCACCGGTCCATGGACACTATGGGGGCGGTTTTGGGACCAACTATTGCCCTAATTCTACTGAGCCTTTTTAATAATGACATTAGACTAATTTTATATATTGCTGTGATCCCCTCTCTTTTGAGCTTAACTTTTTTCTTTTTCATCAAAGAAGCGAAAGGAAAGATCGAAACAAGTAAGATTAAGCTCTCGCTGACTTTTTCCAGTTTTCCCAAACAGCTGAAGATTTTTCTTCTGGGCTCTGCTTTGTTTTCTTTGGGCAACAGTTCAGATAGTTTTCTAATTCTAAGATCAAAGGATTTAGGATTAAGCCTAACGTTAGTAATTTCCGCTTATATCATTTACAACTTAGTTTATGCTTTATTCTCTACTCCAGCTGGAGTGATTTCAGATAAAATTGGCACTAAAAAGGTTTATATTGTGGGAATTATCATTTTCATTCTGGTTTATTTAGGATTTGCCTTTAATAAAAACCCAATTTTGATATGGCCACTCTTTGCAATTTATGGTGCTTACATAGCTTTAACAGATGGTGTATCAAAAGCCCTAATAGGTAGATTAATTACTAAAGAAAAGGCAGGTACAGCTTACGGAGTTTTTTACACCATTACCAGTATTTTTACCCTGTTAGCCTCAGTCATAGGAGGTTTGCTGTGGTCTGTTATTTCGCCATCAGCTACTTTTATTTTTGCTGCAGTTTGCGCGACCTTATCCTTATTTATTTTCTCGATGGTGTCGTGACTTTGTTGACTATTTTTTGCAGGACGAGCCCCAGGAGAAGAATTAACGCCAGATTTAATGTCACAATCAAAAATGGCGGCAGGCCCAAATACAGGTTATAGCGGGATAAAATTGGCCAATGCAGTAAATAGGTTTCATAAGAGTAGACTCCAAATAAAGATAGCAATTTAAAATCAAATCGGGAAAGCGAAAATATTACAATCAACGATAGGGTTGTAATTAGACTGATCCCCTGCTCTATTTTGGGATCCTGGTTGACACCGGAGTTAACAGCAGTATACAACAAAACCAACACTGCCAAAGCCAAAAATACCAGCTTTAAAGCGCCGGGGAATTTTACTTTTATTTTTTGGATACCCAGTCCAAACAACATCCCCAAGGGAAAAGCTAAGAAGTGCAGTTTATAGAGTTTTAAAACATCCGGGTCAATGGGTAAAGGTAGGTGAAGTATGACAAAGCTTAATAAAAGTACCAGGACAGGAGAAACCCAGGGTAATTTTCTGATAAATACCAGAGGAAATATTAAATAAAGAAAAAAGATGACGGAAAAATACCACAAAGGTGAATCCAGATTTTGGAATAGATCAGCCCCGGGATAAAAACCTAAGAAGCCGTGAATAATTTCTGTTGCAGGATAACTCCTGTGCAGTATCAGAAAATCCGCCAGAAAAAATGCAGTGATAACTACCCAAAGAGGAAGAAACAGCCGAAATAGCCTTTTTTTATAAAACTGCAGCGGGGTGAGTGGATATTTAAGCTGGGAAACTGTCAGACCAAAACCGGACAGCAGTAAAAATAAGTTAACTCCCACTCCGGCCAGAATGGAATAAGGATACAAAAACTGGGGGTCTGACGAGAGAAAATAACCAATATGGGAGAAGATAATGGCCAAAATAGCAAGTCCTTTTAATTGACTGGTTACCTCTTGAGAGAAAAAAAGCTGGTCCTGCCTTTTTCTGATTGATAAAGTCAGCAAGGGTAAAAAAATTACTGAAAACAGAAAAGTTTGAAAAACCGGATCTGAAATTTTAATTAACATTAATTTGTGTTGCCCACTCCTTATATCCCTGTGCTCCGGGATGGAACTGATCTGGTGAATAAAAATTAACAGATTTACTTAGAGCATAAAGATCAATATAGTTTACTCCGTAATCAATAGATATTTTCTTAATTACCCGGTTAAATTGTTTAGTGCGTAAATCTAAAATTAAATTATAGGGGGGATAGACTATTTTACTGGCTCCCAGATATGGAATGGAAAACAGGTAAATTCTGGCACCGCTTTTTTTAAGCGAACTGACAATTTTACTATAATTAGCTTCAAATTCTCTCAAGGATTTTAGGTTGTGTATATCATTAACACCGATTAGCAAGGTTATTAAATCCGGCTTTAAGTATTCTGCCTGGGGAGTTTGGTTAATTAATACATCCTGGGACATATCCCCCGGATGGGCCAGGTTAATTAGCTGGACATTATTTTTAGAAGATAACTTTTGGGCAATTAAATACGGATATGATTTTTGGTAATCAGAAACTCCTACTCCTGCTGTTAAGCTATCCCCTAAAGCTACATATGTACTAGCTTGAGTGTTATGATTACCAATCATTACAGATGTTTCATGACTCGGAGCAGTTAAATTAGTTTTACCTAAAAAATTATAAAAATAGCTATAACTCCAGATTAAATAAACAGCAGCTATAAAAAATAGAACCAGCAATATTTTTGTATGCACTAATATATAATACATGATATGTCGGCAAAGTTTTTCGTTTTCTTGGGGATGACTATTGGTTCTCTTATTGGAGGGTATATCCCCACTCTTTGGGGAGCCGGCTTAATTTCTTATTCCTCTGTATTATTTAGTGGTCTGGGTGGGATAGTGGGAATCCTGATTGGATATAAGCTATCTAACTTCATAGCTTAAGGTTACATCAATTATTACTTCTTCAGAACCTGGTTCTACTTGGGTTGGAATAGAAATATCTGCAGACTGCGCTTTTGCCATCATGGGAATTGGTCTGGGTGAGCCGGCTGAGCCTTCTGAATAATTAACCAGGTTTCCCAGTTTAAATCCGGCCAGGTTAGCAATATCAGCCGCCTTTTTCTTGGCATCGGCAACGGCTAATTTTCTAGCCTCCATTTCGGCAGAAGATTTATCGGTTGCACCAAAACCCAGATTGTTAACGTTATTGGCTCCGGCTTGGGTAGCTGCATCAATTACGGCATTAACTTTATTAATATCTTTGACAGTAACAGTAAGACTCGTATTAGCGCTATAGCCATTAATTTTCTGCGTTCCGCCTGTGTAATCATAGGTGGGATTAATACTGTAGTTTGAGGTTTGTATATCAGCAGGACTAACTCCAACTGCTTTAATTGCTGCGGAGACCTTATTAATAGTGGCATTGATTTGATTTTTGACATCCAAACTGGCAGACCCGGTAGCAGAAATACCAGCGGAAACTTTAGCGCTGTCTGGTTTTACCGAAGCCTTACCCTGCCCGGCTACATCAAAAGTAGTGGATTTGGTAGTGGTTATGGAATTAACAGAAAAAGGAATTGGTCCGGCTAATTTAACATAAGTAAAAAGTAAAACGAAAAAAAGAACTAAAATAACAGTAACAGAGGCAATTTGCTTAATCACAAATTAAGTATACCACTTTTTGTTTTACTATTAGGTGTATAATACAGAGGTGACAACGCAAGATTTTCTAAATATTGTTCTGGCAATTGGTGTAATAGTTTTGGCTGCTTGCTTAGTTACTTCTTCTTATTTTTTCATCAAGGCCTTAAAATCAATTTCCAGTTTGGCTGATAATTTGGAGGAAACTACCCAGACTTTGAAAAACAGAGTTCAACTAAAATTCTTAGCTACTATTCCTGCTCTTTTCATAGCTCTAGCAAGTAAATTACGAAAAGGGAGGTGAATTGTATGGCACAAGATAACAAAGGATTAAATCCTTTTGCAACCGGTGTGGCCGGAGCAGTGATTGGTGCAGCAGCAGCTGCGGCAGCCATGGCTTTGTCTGATGAAAAAAACCGCAAAAAGGCGGAAAAGATTTTAGACGACATGGAAAAAGAAGGCAGTAAGGTCTTTAAACAGATTACTAACTTGGCACGGGAACTACAGGTAAAGGGTAAAAAAGCTCTTCCAGCGGCTAAAGAGGGAAAGAAATCAGCATCCAAGACTGCAAAAACAAAGACTTCTAAAAAGAAACGCTCTTAACCGCGTTTACCAGATCAGAATTCCTGAAGTATTGGGATAGTTGCTGTTCCCAATCCGTACTCTTAATACCGATATTCGGATCAACTCCCCTGCCCTCAATGGGTTGATTATCATCCCGCAGTGTCATTGAATGAACCAGGAAGATGGAATATTTCTCGGTTTTGGAGATTTGATTATCCAAAGGAAAAACCCGTTCCACTGTCCCCCAGCCTTTTGTAGGAATTCCCACCACTACCGCAGCATGGTATCTTTTTAAAGAAGCAGTCATTAGTTCGGCTGATGACTGGGTATTTTGATCTACCAACAGCACTATCTGTTTATATTTTTGTAAGGAGGCCAGCTTATCAACCTGGGTTTTAAAGGGTAGATAATCGCCCTTATGGTAAAAATCAAAGGCAGATTGATTTTTCCCCAGGAAGAATCCCAGAAAGTAAGCGGTTTCATCAATGGCGCCGCCAATATTACCTCTTAAGTCCAAAATTAAAGCAGTAATCCCACTATTATCCTTGTATGGTTCAAAGGCTTTTTGAAATTCGTCCAAAGAAGTGGGTGAGAATTTCTTAAATTGGACATATAAAACATCTGACCCGATCACGCTACTTAGAATAGTTGGCTCAACTTTATTTTGGTCATATCTTTGTTTGGTATCTGCCTGCGTTAGGGTAGTTTTGGCATAAACAATTGTTTTTAGCTTATCCTGGGCCTCTTTTGATGAATCTGTGGCCAGCTTCTGAGCCTGTTCATTATATGCTTTGGTAACAGCATCCGCTGAGGCGCCTTTATTAAGTCCCAGATCCTTGTATAAATCCTTTTCCGGATTGATATTGGCGACGGTATTTTTCAGTTGTTCTTCCTGCTTTTGAGTATACAAACCGGATCTGCCAACAGGCTGCAGGGTGGTCAGCACAGAGGAAACAACTGAAGCAAGAAACTTACTTCTGTCTTGCTCATTCATTCCGGAAGTAGCTTTGAGAATTGAATCTAATAGCTGGTCTTTATTATCGAATTTGGCAACAGAGACCAGTCCCCCGTTTTTATCAATTGATAATTTAAACAGATCCAACAACTCTGAATCGGAGATATTATTCCAGTAGTTATCTTTAATTTTGTCATAAATCTCTCCGATGAAGGGCTTTGGGGTATTTTTCTCAGTGGTCAAAGTAGCAGAGGTGTTTTTTTGGTTTAGAAAATATTGATATCCAACCCACATTCCTAAGGCGAAAATTAGAACAAAAATCAAAAAATTATTTGACTTATTTTTTTTGATTTCATTTATCATGAGATTTACTATATAATCAATTTAACATAAATGAGTTTTTTATCAATCATATTAATTGTGGCCGGGCTGGCTCTTTTTGAAACTATTTCCTCAGTTGATAACGCTATCATCAATGCGGAAGTTTTATCCACGATGAGTGAGAAAGCCAAAAGATGGTTTTTAACCTGGGGACTTTTAGTGGCTGTGTTTGTGGTTCGTGGTTTGTTGCCGTGGCTTATTATTTGGATAGTATCGCCTGGTTTGGGTCCAATTGGGGCTTTAACCGCTACTTTTAGAAACGACCCGGCGGTGATTGCGGCAATTGAGTTGTCAGCACCGATTCTGCTAATAGCCGGGGGTACTTTTATGATTTTTCTGTTCTTTTACTGGCTGTTTTTAGAACCAAAATACTATGGCTTTAAAGGAGAAAGATTTTTCCAAAATCAGGGAGCCTGGTTTTATGCGGTTATTTCCATACTTCTGACAGTGATTGTCTGGTTGGCTTTAAATAAAAATCCGATGATGGCTTTTGGGGCAGTCCTGGGGTCAACTCTGTTCTTTATTACCCATGGATTTAAGGAAAATGCTGAAAAAATGGAACAGAAGCTGGAGAATAAAATGGATACAGTGACAGATACCAGTAAGATTTTTTATCTGATGATTATTGATGCCACCTTCTCACTAGACGGAGTTCTTGGAGCATTTGCTTTTACCTTATCAGTGCCACTTATTTTATTGGGAAATGGTTTAGGGGCTTTGGTGGTTCGGCAATTTACTGTTTCTAATATTGAAAGAATCAAAAAATATGTCTTTTTGGAAAACGGAGCCATGTATTCTATTTTAGTTTTAGGAACTGTCATGCTGTTAGAGTCTTTTGGCTTTAAAATCCCTTCCTGGGTTTCCCCGGCCATTACCGCCATGCTGGTAACTTACTTCTTCTTCAAATCCAAATCAGCCTTGAAATAATCAGGTTTACCACCAGAATTTGTTCTGGGATGTTTGTCCGATGATGGAGTTAGCAACTGGGTCTTGCGGGAAAATTTGCAGAGTTTTTTGAATGAACTTGGAGCCTGAATCAAAGTTTTTATTTCCGATTAGGAAAAGGCCCAGTCTAAGATAAGACAAGTGATTGGCAAAACTATAAGAATCCGGATTCACAGTGGCAAGATCAACAGTAGCCAGCTTTTTTTCCAAAGCTATGTCTGGTTTAACCAATACCAGTATAAAATCATCAATATAAACCAGATTCCAATTGGGATCCTTGACTACTGATTGTAAAAAATTCTTGCCCCATTGAGTTTGATCCGTATAAGAAAAAATAATGGTTTGAAATTTCCAAATCTTGTCCAGCTCCTGAAAATTTTTAAAATCATATTGAGTGTGAATATAAATATTAGCAAAGAATGAAGCCGGGAAAGCTTCCGGTCTGCCGTCGACAAATACCTGATACTTTGGATAACCACGGTAGATTATGTAGCTACCAATATCAAAGTTATTATAAACCGGCCCGGGCAAGTTATTTTTTAAAGCAAAGCCTAAGGCTCCTTTGCTGCTTTCAATAAATTTCAGTCCGGGAGTGCTGTCACTTTCTTTATAACGGTAATAGTCCCCATTAAGATAAAATAAAGATTCGGCAAGTAAAAAGATACAAGATACAAGAAACAAACTGGAAAACAATTTGCCTTTTTTAATCGGCCCGAAATTAGCCATCACAGCTGGCAAAGACAGGAAAACCAGGTAAGGAAAACTGCGGACATTCAAAAGAGCCAGCCCTGCCCCAAAAAAAGATAACAAAATATTTTTAATATTAAACTTACGGCGGATTAAAGACACTAACAGGGACAGAGCTATTAGACCCAGGGATATTTTAACGAATAAAAAATTGGGGTCAGCAAAGCCAATGTTTTCCAGAAAGAACATAGTTTGATTTTCTACAATGGTATAGCCATAATTTTTGGAGACATTTAAAGGATAAAGTATTCCTGCAAGGCCATTGGGATTAAGCAGGCTTATCAGGATTGAGGCCACAAAGATAAAAAAGAGCAGGTGCCAACGTAAACCACCTGGAGGGTGGACTAGCTTCGCACCTATTCTCTGGATAAGATATATAGCTTGAAGTATCAATCCCACAAAGAAATAAATATGGGTGTTGATCCAGATCAGCTGGAT
>Ga0209515_10005347_pt1 | contig 16676 bp, 13 predicted proteins | sample Subgroupgradi54m_FD_187454 | JGI IMG/M metagenome (GOLD analysis project Ga0209515, IMG submission 187454) | Subsurface groundwater microbial communities from S. Glens Falls, New York, USA - GMW60B uncontaminated upgradient, 5.4 m (SPAdes)... ...
TCGACTAATATTTCCTGGGCAATGAAAAGGATGCGGATTGTATGACGGTATCCTTCAATATCAAACTGCCCCTTCTCATCTAAAAACTTCAATAAATTAATAGACGCGAGATTGCAGGCCGTATCGTCCAAAAAGACAAATTCAGAGCATGGATTTGTGCCGCGAATCGGGCCGGAATTTGCAACCGCATTCCAGCGGTTCATAGTGGTGCTAAAATGGATCCCCGGATCCGCACATTGCCATACGGCCAGCGCAATTCTTTTCATCAGTTCCCGCGCGGAATGCTTTTCATACACTTCTCCGGTTGTCCGAAGTTTGGTCTCAACTACTCCGTCATTTTGGACAGCTCTCATAAACTCATCGGTGACGCACACAGAGTTATTCGAGTTCTGGCCGGAGACGGTCTGATACGCTTCACCGTTAAAATCTGCCGGATATCCACACTGAATCAATGCCCTGACTTTTCGCTCTTCCTTAACTTTCCATTCAATAAAATCCACAATTTCAGGATGATCAATGTCGAGCGATACCATCTTGGCCGCCCGGCGCGTCGTCCCGCCTGATTTAGTAGCGCCTGCTCCACGGTCGAGAACCGCCAAAAAAGACATGAGCCCTGAAGACAGGCCGCCTCCCGAAAGCTGCTCCATGCGGCCGCGGATCTTTGAAAAATTTGTCCCTGTCCCTGACCCATACTTAAAAATCTGAGCTTCATTTTTTGCGAGGGTAAAAATGGACATCAGATCGTCATCAACGGACTGGATAAAACAGGCAGAGCACTGCGGATGGGAATAAGCGTCTTTTGTTTTCTCAACTGTTTGAGTCTTGGGATTCCAGAACCAGTTTCCTCCACTTCCTTCAATGCCGTAGGCGTGTTTCAAACCGCAGTTAAACCACACCGGAGAGTTGAAGGCACCGATCTGGTGAATCAAAAGGTAGGCAAGCTCAGCTTCAAACGCATCGGCATCACGAACATCTGAAAAATAGCCTTGGTTTTCTCCTTCCACCCGGATGGTCCGGCTGACGCGCCTTATTAAATCTCGCGCGCTATTTTCAGAGTTTTTTTCTGGTACTCCCTTCTTGCGGAAATACTTTGAAGCGGCAATGTCCTTGGCAAGTTGTGACCAGAATTTGGGCACCTCCACATCATTCATCCGAAACACTTCATTTCCTTTTTGGTCACGGATGACCGTTTCCCTTTTTTCATAAACCACTTCATCCAAAGGATCACACCCCGCCCTTGTCCACAGTCTTTTCACGTTTAAACCAGAAAATTGTGCTGATGAGTCGATTTTCATGATTCAAGCACCCATTGATGTTTTGGATCCGAAATGAAAATCAAATTCTCCAGACGAGAATTTTCTGACCAAGAAACCACAAGCCAACCACCGTAAATTTTTAACCTGGAACACCCGGCGTGCTTGTCGTCTGTAATGTCTTCCCATTTGCGTGGATATCTCATGGCTTTTCGCCTCCTTTGATTTGATAAGGTTCCTGCCGCAACTTTTCGACAAATTCAGGATCTGCCCAGGCAAGACCGGCAGGAGAATCTACCGGGCATGTCCCCACAAAATTACAGGGATAACCGTGCTGAACAATTTTCTGGCAGGTGTGAGGCCCGGGAGAGGTTTTGAGGATGTGCCGTATTTTTCTTTCCGTTTCTTTGAAAGAATACAGATTTCGTCCTTTTTGATAAGGCCGAGAAAGAGCGTGCGCTTTCTCGTGACCGCCTTTGAAAGGAAGAAGATTGGTGAGACAAGACCACCAAAGAGGTTCCGAAAGGGTTACGGCGTTTGCTTGGCAATATCGGACGAATTTGCATGCAAAAACTTTTTCGATACCTTCTGATTTTTCAGCGTGAATTCCATCCCCTGCCGCTTCTTGAGGTTTTGAAAGCGGCATGCTGAAACTTTCAAAAGCGGAAAGTTCATAGCGTAAGCGAGGTGAGAAGAACTTTACCTTTACAGGAATGGGATTGGCTGGGTCTTTGACATTAAAACTTTCAGGGAGTCTGAAAACCCGCGCGATTTCACAGACGGCTGGATCCGCGTTCAAGGCTTTTGCAAGACCGGCCAATATTCCCTCGACTTCACCACTTTCCTGTACCGGAACAGGCGCCTTCAGAAACCAAAGAGCCTGTAGGCCATGACCTGAATCAATGACCACAGAAGGTGTAAACTCGAATTTCCGTAGCGCTTCCCAGGCGTCTTCTTTTCCATTTGGAAAATTCTTTGCATCAAGATCAGCCCATAAAGTTAGGAGCCACTTCACCGCATCTTTTTTGCCTTCGCGCTTTTCTCTGGGCGAAAGACTGTAATAAACATGTATCTTTTGACTATTGAAGTGCTTATCCTCAAGCGATTTCAACCCACGGAAGAAATAACTTTTTGCTCCCGCGACTCCGATCAGCCGGATCTCAATAAACCCCCTATGTCCGTTCGCATAATAAGGCGCAAAAAGAGCGGCCAGAAAATCCGGCGCCGTGACTCTTTTAGGCCCAACACGGGACAAGCTGAAATCACTTGCGATTTCGTTCATTCGTAAGATTCCTTTTGAATCAGAATTTTTTATTTCAGCAGAGGGTTTTGGAAACCCTAATGTGCGGCAAAAACGTGGGCGTAAAACTCGAAGTTCTTAGTTCTGAAAGGTCAGGACTTTACTCATTCATCCGATTCTTCTTTGGATCCCATTAAGCAGACTAACCGGCCGGCCTTGAATCATGACTTTGGCCGTCATTCCGTTACGAATTCCTTGCGGAAAATCCTCCACAGCAATCAAAACCTTGATAAAGTTTTTCTTAAATCCATGCTTATCCACCGGCTCAGCGTAATGTTTGAGTGCAACCACCCGGCCGCGAAAAGTTTTATTTGGGAATGGATAAAATCTGATTCTTGCGGGGTCTCCAACATCCACCCGTCCGTGATCCTCTTCTGCGAGGAAGAATTCAATCCTTTGTTCGGGACTTGCCAGAGTCAGCAAGAATTTTCCCTTCGTAGCATAAGTTCCAAGTTTTTCCTCAATATCCGAGATTATTTTTCCCGAAACAGACGCGATCACAGCTCCTTGTTTTTTTTCTTCGTCCAAGAGCATCAGTTTTTCTCCCAATGCAGATAATTGTGCGGCCAAAACCTGCCTTTCCCGCTCCAGTGTTTTAAAAGAAAGTTCTGTATTAAGAAATTCATCGTGGGAGATCACTTTCTTTTCAAGCAGGCCTTTATCTTGTTCGTAACGCTCAAACCAATAAATCCGCTTGGCATCGAGCACCGCAAGCTGCGCTTCAAGCAGTTTCGATTGACCGCGCACTTCTGAGAGGTCCCGCTCATCCTGGGGGTTGATAATTCGGGCCATCACTTGACCCTTTTTAACGGATTCCCCTTCCTGCACAAAAACATCCGTAATTTTTCCTTCTTTTAATGCTTCGACATTCACCATCTGCGCCGGGACGACAAGCGCCTGGGGGTCTTCGACCCTTGTAATGAGCGGTAAAAAAGCACAAACTCCAAGCGCTATCAGACAGCCGACAATAATGATCATGTGATTTTTAATGCCCCAGATATCAAACGATTCTTTTTTAGAATGAAAAAGTCTGGCTTTCGCCTCCTGGACTTCTTCAAAGGTCTGAGCGCTTTGATGCTGCGGCTCTGCCGAATCCGTGTTCTTTTCTTCGTTTTCTGCTGACTGCTGTTTGATGATCGCCATAACGGTTAAGCCTCCAGTATTAAATTGTCATTGCGCCTGCTCAGGTAGCCAGGGTCCCAAACCAAATTCTTGGAAGTAAAGTAAACAACCGGGATCGAGAGAATCAGACTTATGCAAATCGGAAATCCAACCGGCACCCAATACGGGGAATATAAAAACCCGCCAATTAAAGTTATCCATCCGAAAACAGTCCCGCTGATAAGGACCTTTGCGCAACGCCTGATCGAAACCCGCATGTTGGGATCTTTGCTCATGGGTTTCCAAACAAGTCCTTCGAAAGGAATGGAGAATAAGTCCAGCGTGATATAAAAAATATTGTTCAAGGACACAAGCGTTGAAATGACCACTTCAAACGCAATTCGCTTTACATCCGCCCATGAACGCGAGAGGAAAAACTTATGTCCATAAAGAACCCCGAGCGTAAATAGAAGCACCCAAATAAGCGGCCTTAACCCGTCCTCACTTCTTTCCACAAAAAGCGAGACTTGCGCCCAGCTAGAGCTCCAAACAAATCCGGCAAGAGACCAAAGCAGCAAGATCGGATGGACCAGATAGATGTAACATTGATAAAAAATGTAAAATTTCGTAGTCCAAGAAATTTTCGACATAAAAAGAATCGGCCATCCTTGAAGCGTCCCCTTCATCCACCTTTTGCACCGGCTCCGGTCCTCCAAATAATTCTGAGTCGCTTCTTCATAAGTCAGAGTGTCGCAAACAAACACGGTACGAAACCCTGCCCGGTCCGCCAATGCCGTGTCCCAATTATCATGCGACAAAACATTGATCGGCAATTTTAACCTGGCAAAAACAATTGAACGGATGAGGCAATTATGACCAAAACCGATGGCGCGTTTAAAAACGGCCTGATTGACCCGGAAATAGAGTTTTTGCGCATAATATTGGCCGACAGCATTTGCGCGGGAAAAAAGCGAGTAATCATGGACGATATAAATGGCTGACTGAAAAATCCCAATATCCTGATTGGAGGGATGCTCCGCCTTGGAAAGAAGTTTTGTGAGAGCCCCGGCAGGGATGGTCGAATCCGCATCCGTCACAAAAAGATAATCATATTGACTTGCATGCTGCTCATGCCACTCCGCTAAATTCCCTTGTTTGCGCTCAAAAGGAATGGGCCTTGTCCGATAAAAGATTTTATCTGCTCCGAATTCTTCCCGTAGTGACCTGACCCACTCTTTTTCTTTCTCGACGGAAGCAGCGTCCGAATCCGAAAGAAGCCAAAAGTGAACGCCTTCTTTGAGATTCCCCTGAAGGGTATAGCGGATCCTTTCAAGAACTTCAGAGTCCTCGTTTTTGACACAGGTGAGAATTGCGGCTCGGATCCCCTGAAGTTCGCAAACAGGAACCTCGTCAAGAATTGGGTCTTCGACAAAAAGTGAGAAAAGAGTTTGAGTGAATATCAGTGAAATATTGAAAGCCAAAATCATAAACCCCGTAATCCAAAGCCACGGATAGATGGTCCCGAGTTCAAAAAGAAGCGCGCGCATCACCAAAGATGTTTGGAGATAAGTGACCAGTAAAACGACCGCAAAAAAGGCCGCGGGATTTGCGAAGTATTTATTAAGGAATCTTCGGGCTAGGCTCATCGTGTAGTTATCCCCTTTTGAAGTTCATCAAGGCTTGAAAGTCCCAAATATTTAACAAGCTTTTCCCGGACAAGAAAGTATTCAAGATGCTTTTGCCAATCTTCCGTTTTTTGGAGGGCATATTCATTTTCAAGAGAAAGCAGGTCGGTCTGCCGGACCCGTCCAATTCCACGGAGGATCTTTCCGCGTCTCTTTGATTCTTCAAAAAGTTCCGCTTTTGTTCCTGATTCCACAATTTCAGTACGGAGTCTCTGAAGGTCAAAGTAGGATTTGACGATTGCTGCCTCAAACGCCTGAAACTCTTTTTCGTGCTTGAGCGATAGTTCGGTATCTTCCAAACCAAGGATATTTTTGTGGAGCCGGCTTTTCCCCCAATCGTACAAAACAAAATTTCCCGTAACTCCAAATCTTGGCCTCCCTGATAACAGACCACCCGAGGATTCTCCAAGCCCGATAAATGCACCATCCACTCGAAACTTCGGATCTTTTATCCCGAGCTTTTTCCGGCTGGCTTTTTCTTCCAGTAAAAGCGCCTGCACATATGCGTTTCTCGCATACGCCACCGCTAAACATTCCTCAATATTGAGTGGAAAAACTTCGGAATCAGAGAAAGGAATTGGTTCTAATGAAAATGGCTCTCCCGGCTGCAAGCCAAGCAGTCGCTCGAACGCGAATTCGGTCTGACGAAGCCACGTTCTAGCTTTCTCTGATTGGGTCCGGGCGGTCTCATAGGCGAGTTTCTCTTTGAGAAGTTCCTCATCATTTAACCCGCCTTCTTTGTGATGAATCTTTTTGAGTTCAAACCGTGCCGAGCTACGCGCCGCGTTCTCGTCTAAAATCCGGGCAAGTTTGCGCTGAATAAGGAGCGTTACATAAAGTTCTTTGACGCTGTATTCGACTTCAAGTTCTCTATCGCGGACCAGGATTTTCTCTTTCTCTTTTAAAATATTTTTTACTTCCTTTTCGGTCATGAGTTTCTTGAAAGAAAAAATAGGCTGAAAGAGTTTTGCCGCAGTCAAAATCAGCCCAAATCCCCCGGACGAGCTTGAAGCAATGTAATCCACATCAATATCCGGCCAAAAAGCGCGGGTTGCGAGCTTGACTTCTTGCGTTGCTTTTTCGACAGCAACTTCCTGTAAGCGAATATCAGGGTTCTTCTTTTTCATATGTTCAATGGCCTGATCCAATGAAATTGTGATTGGGGCTTTATGAATTTTAGATTCAGCGGGCACTTCATTTGCATAGAGATACCCGATATCACCCGTCAAAATTCCAAAAACTAAAAATAAAGAAACCAAAAATGCAGGCATTAAAGCCTCCCTTTAAAGACTTTCAAGAAAGATAATTTTGATTACGATCCCGCCAGGGACCGTGATGGACTTCTGAATTTTGAGGTTATCCAGCTCCCGGGCGCTTTCCTGTGCTAAATTCGAAGAAGCCGTTAACCTTAATTGATCATTCATCGAGAAAGCACTTTGACTATTCGGCACCGTAAGTAAAGTGAGCCCTGAAAGAGCGGTCTTCCCTACAATTGAAAAGGTACGCTGGAACCAATGACGGTTTACTTTCCCTTTGAGCCCGCCGCTGCCGTCCAAAGAGTGTGCTACGGCCTGACACGTTTTTTCCTCTCCCCAAGGAAGTAACAGACGATGAAAACGGATATTGACCCGGTCTTCGGACTGAAGGACCGAAACAGTTCCGAAAAATTTTGTGCCTTTGGGGATCCCTAACTTTCCCAGGTAATACACATCCTTAAGGGCTTCCGCTTCTACATGACTTTCAATATTAAAAGAAAATACCCCGGTCTTCAGTAAAGCAATGACCTGTGTTCCGAGTGAAATTCCAAGAGGTTTTTGAACTTGTAATTGCGAATTGGCCGTTTGGAGATTCTGCTTTTCATGATGGATAATGCTCACCGGGCTAAGCCGTTCTGGTTTGTTTTCAGATTCCCGGAAAGTGTGTTTCTCGTTTTTGGCCTGTAACTTTTTAAGGGCAGATTCTTTTGCCCCTTTCCCAAAAGCTTCAAGCCCCTTGGCAATATCATTTTCTTTAAAAACAGTCCTCCCTTTATCTTCCACTAAATTTTGCACACTCTCGTTTGTTTTATGTTTTCCTGAAAACAAGCGCATTCCTATTTGCAAACATAAAAAGACCACGACGATCGCGATAATCACCCCGTAAAGTTTCTTGTTATCGCGGATAAGAACTGGGTCTTTTGAATAATTTCGGTCAACCACAAAATCACCTCGCGAAAAGTTTCAGATTTTTAAATTCGATAGCGCGACAGGCACCACCTTCTTCAACAACCTTCAATACCACTTTGTCCACGTCATGAACCTGGCGGGCATCAAAAGCGAGAAGAATTTTTGTGTCGCTTCCCTTTGGAATAAGCTCGGAATCAAAAGTCGGAGAGTCGGTTTGAAGATCCTCCACACCGAGGACTTTATCCGCATTCTTGGGGTCAGTGATACCGCGCCCAAGAAGCATGGTTCCGATGGTGAAATCCTGCTTGGAGCGGTTATGGAGCGTGAACTTAACGTAAATTCGCGCGCCGAGCCGCGTGACCTGAACATCCTTTATTTCAAGAGCATCTTCCTTGACCCTGACTTTCTTTTGAGTGTTTTCTTCGTGGAGAAGTTTTTGCTTAAGCCTGTCCTCCGCTAGTTTCTCCGTTACCTGTTCAAGATTCCCTTCGCGTTTTTCTAATTCCTGCTCTTTTTCTTTTGTCGCTTTCTGGACTTCCTTTTTGACATGGCTTTCTGAAAAAACATTTTTGGAAGGAACAAAGAACTTAAATCCCTGATCGCTTTCGGTGGGTTCTACAATACGGATAAAAAGATGAAGCGATTTCCCGGATTCAGTAATAACCGTCGCGTTTGTGATCTCGCCGACCGCATAGGCAATGCCTTTCAAATAAACACGATCGTCAACATAATCGAGCGATACAAGCCTTTCATCCGGCGGAACCGCTGTTTTTATTTTTTCAGGCAGCTCCAACTGAATATGCATGCCGTAGCCTAACCGGATATCATGGACTTCATCATCCCGGAATGGGAGAGTTGGAATCCGTTTAAAAATGCGCCGCCTTGAGCCATTATTAGTAGAAACGGTTTCGGCCTTTTTTTCATCCGGCGGAGAGGATTCAGCATCTAAAAAGTCATTCGTACCTGACCCCGGAGATAAGAGAGCGCCGGGGGCTCCCGTTTTGTCCTTTTCACCGAAAACAAAAGTGGTGTGCAATAAGAAGATTCCAATGAGACAAAGAGGCAGGATCACCTTTTTGTGCTCACGCAGCTTCTTGAAGTTAAGACTTTGTAGGTTCATTCGTTCCCTCCCTGGAAGTGATGTCTTTGACGAGATGCTCCCGGTAGTCATAAACTAGGAGCCCATAAGGTTCCGTTTTTGTACGGGGAACCTTTGCAAGCGTGATATACGCATTAAAAATAGTTTCTGTCGGCGGGTAGCTTGAATCTAAATAACTAAAAACGCGCCGGATCCCTGCAACCCATATTTTGACCCAAGCCGGACTGTCCTTTTCAACACGAATCTCCTGAATTTCAATTTTTGAATATATTTTTTGGGATTCTAATCTATCCAGTAAACTCCTGCGGTCTGAGTCATTGGGATCGGTCTGCATCATCTCCTGTTGCGCGCGTTTCTGAAATTCCGAGTGCATGTAATTAAGCGCTTTCGTAAAGTTATACTTCACAAATTTAGAGTCCCATGCCGTATAAGCCTCCATGAATTCCTTCACGAACATTTGGATTTGAATCTCATCGCGTTTGTTACTCACCTCGTAATCTTCAACAGCACGCGCATGACCGAGGCTGTCGATCGGAATGACAAGCGGCGGTTTCTGCTGGGCTTTCATGATTAAAAAAGCCTGAAATAAAATAATGAGCATCAAAATAATCGCGACGACCTTAAACGTATTCAGGAGCGTCACGGTATCCCCAAATACTTCGTAATAACTTCTTGAGTCACGCTCAACTCTTTTTTGTTTCGATTTAAAAAATCCCATTATTTATCCCCCGTTCCAAAAAAAGATTTAACACGCGCCAAAGCTCCGTAAGGGTCCCGGCGCATTTGAACCCCTGTTGAAGGATCCTGGATTTTGTTTTCAGCCATTTTTTCCTGAATCATTTGATAAGCAGCCGTCGAATATTTGGGTGTGTTCTCTGCGATCCAGCCTGCCGCCTTAAGTGTTTTATCTGTCGTCTGTCCAATCATGTCAGAAGCCAAAAACCCAAACGACGCACCGCCTACAATCGTGGAAGTAATCGCCGGAGTTTTGATGAGCATGTATACAAATAAAATATTCGCGGCGATCACAAAAATAAGATTCGCTTGGCCCGTGCCATAAATTTCATCGAGAGAAAAACCAAGCGAAACCGCGATGATGAACTTCAAAACGACAGTCCAGAGCGCGGCTTGGACGGTTAGGATTAGCCAAATTTTGAATCTGGAAGTCGCGTCCCAAACACTAAAAGCAATCACTACGGGTCCTAGCACAAACAGCATGGCCAGAATCATGTACCGTGCAAGGAAGAAGAGCATGAAAACAATAAAGGCGGCAAGGTAAGTGATGTAAGCCACCATTCCAACAAGAATCGCTTTTGCGAGTTGCATGCTTCCAAGATTCCAATTCTGAAAGTTTTGATACATTTTTTCCGCCAAAGCGGACACTTGGTCGTCTTGAAGAAATAAATCTCCTAACATCTGAGCTGCATCAAGAAGCCAGCCGAAAAAGAAATGATATGCTGCAAGAAGTCCTACAAAAAAAAGAAGGCGATAGAGAACCCTTGTAAAATCAGAACCCCCGCTCACAGCCAGCCTTTGCTCCTGAATAAGTGAACCGCAAAGCGCAAAAAGGAGTATCGCGGACGCGGCCGGCATAATCGTCTGATCCACGAGGCCGCTCAGCCAATGACTGACCGGAATGAGTCGCGGATCCGCGATCTTCACAAGAGAGTCAAGGGATGGAACGAGTGACGAAATCTTGATTTGCTTGATCGCAGGAATAAGATTTAAGGGATTCAAATTCATAAGTTGCCCTCAATTCCTGGATTTATTTCGATCACAGGCGTCTGGGTCTGGCTCCCATGTACAAATTCGTCGATATCCTGCACAGCTTTTCTTCGCGCGAGTTCATCAAGTTTCTCGTCCCGTGAAGTCTGCTCAATGGAAATGGCGTTAAGTTCGGCAAGACGCCCTTGGGAGGTAAGTAGCACCCCGAATGCCTCATAGAGTTTACCCATTGACGCCGCCTGAAGCCGAGCAGCTCCGAGCAGATTCGCCTGGCCAGCTGCGTCTTCAAGCTCCTTCCCGTCTTTTGCAAGCTCATCCGAATACTGGCGTAAAGATTCCGCTTGATCGAATGTCGTTGCGATTTGAGCTTGCTCGTAAGTAATGTATTTGTGATTGGGAGAAAGCGGGTCCGGAACCAAGGTGAGATAGTAAGGAAGAGTCGTGGTTCCGGACTCCGCTGGGCTGGAGAGAAAATCAAGCTGGGCAATTTGTGAAGCATTGCCCTGGAAGTAAGGATTTTGATGAAGCGTTTCTAAATAGGTTTTTGATTGCTCTCCTTTAAAAGGAAGTAAAAGCTCTCCTGAATTCCCAGCCAAGGACCTGATTTTCTGAACAAGACCCTGGATATCGCCTAACCCGATATTGATTAACTGCTGATTGAAAAATTCAAATCCACTTACCAAATTTTTAAGTTCCAATAACCGTTTCGCAGAGTCGAGCATGTCCTCCACATGTTGAGCCTGAGTTAGAGTGTTTTGCAAAAAGTTGACTGCATAGTTAAGGGGATCGAATACTACATCAGCACTAAGACCGGATACGCCCCCGCAAATCAAAACCACTAGAATTAAAAAAATAATGGGTTTTCTCATTGGAGAGAACCTCCCACATGGATTTCTTTTCCCTGCGCTCCATTAGGAAAATGTTTGCCAAGGTATTCAAGAACGTGCTCGTAATCCCAATCAGGGTGTGTTTCTTTGACTTTTTTCTCGCAAAGCCAGTCCTCAGCATTGGTCGTGCATAGCCAGTATTCAAGCGGAGACGGAGAAAGGCGCGCCACAACTCCCTCTTCTCCGGATTTAATGAAACACTCGCTAAAATGACCTTTCACCATTTGAAGGTGACGTACCGCTTCCACTTCATGATCGACAAGATGAAAATGATGCAGGTTTTCATGTCCCTCATTTAATGGAAGCATCCAGCGGACCTGAGCATTTGTAATGATGGCGTCCGCGGCTGCGCTCTGGAGAAAGTCATTCGGGGATTGGGAAATGCAATAAATGACGCCGTTATATTTCCTTAGAATCCGGTAAAGCATCCGGATAAGTTCGATGGAAAGCTTATCGTTCATTTGCATGTGCATTTCATCGAAAACGATCAGTTTCTTAAGACCAACATCCACAAGTTTTGCGTGGATCAAGGACTGGATAATAAATGAAATAACGGACTGCAATTTCGGATGGCCGGACAGTTTTAAGAGATTGAAAACAAGGAGCGGCGAATCGATTGAGAGTTTTCCCGGCTGGTCCAGGACTTTTGAGTAAAGGCCTTCGGTATAAAGCGCTAAATTTTTTCCGTAATGAGTGGCTTTCTTTTGGTCCTCTTCATCAAAATCAAGGACTTTCCCCTTCCCCGCTTCCAACAGGATTCGCCTTACATCGGAGAGTCTCGGCGCATCATGGGCTCCGATTTCCCGGTAAACTTCGAGAATAACATGCTCAAGAAGCTGTGAATCCGATCCTGATAAGTTCTCGGCTTCGGAATCCACCACCATTTTTCCAAGAAGCTGGGAGAGATAAGTCAGAAGCTCGAGGTCGATTTCTTTTCCACGCTCAAGGAACGCTTTTTCGGGGAACGGGTTGAGGGAATATTTTCCAGACAGATCAATTTCGTAATACTGACCGCCAAACGCCTTTGCCATCTTCCGATAACTGAAACCCACATCGATGACAACGACATGATGATTTTTAGGATCGCTTAATAAGAAATCCTTGATCAGATAATTCACCGCAAAGGATTTACCACCGCCCGTGGAACCGACCACTAAGCCGTGATTGGCCGGGTTTTCATCATTCCAGAAATCAAATTTAAGGAGTTCATGCCTCCGCGTGGTCAGAATCGTCGGAGCTTTCGGGCTTCCATCCCATTCCTGAAAAGTTGGAAAAAAATAGGCAAGCGCTCTTGTGAGAATTAAGTGTTCACCCCTGAAATTGCGGCGGGTATGCCCCGGCAAGTGAGAGAAGAACAAAGGAAAGTGATCGAAATCTTCAACCACCGCTTCCGCCTCCCCAAGCTGACGGTAAGCAAGCAGCGTTTCTTTGATCTTTTCTTTAAGCGCTTCGGGATCACGGTCACGCAAAAGAACAGAGAGCGAGAACTGATAAGGCCGCTGTGTCGTTCCGCTTGCTTCTTCTATAAAGGAATCAAGCTCCGCATATTTCTGTTTCGCGTCATAATTTTTAAATGGAGAATATTCGAAAAGGTTCCGGTTAAAGTTTGCATCGATTTTTTGTTTGCCCATCACCTTTTCTTCATCTGTTGTCCGGACCGTGAGCATCAAGCGATAATCAAAAGGAAGATGATCGAGAAATAATTTCAAAGACCATTCATCAATTGCGTCCGGTTTTTGGTGAAGATTCACAACCGCATGGTGGACACCGTCCAAGGTCACATATTGGTTCTCCGACCAGGCCCGAGAGAATAGAAGTCCACTTCGAGCCGTGCGTGGCCCGGAAAGAGAGAAATGCACATCTTTTTGTGCAGCTACCTTGGCAGCTTGCCTGATTGTAGAGGGTGTAGGAATAAGACTGGAACGGTTTGGGTTAAGCGTTTTGTAATAATAAAGGGCAAGCTCATGGCCGGGTAACCTGCGGCTTGAAATCCCGACCCCATCTAAAGCAAGCTTGACGATTTGCTCAACTTCGAGAAGCGCTTTGACTTTGGCGCCGTGACCCGCTTCAAGGCTATCGCGGGTAGGTTTTGACGAAAGGAACCCAGAACCAAGCCCCGTACTTTCCGGGTGAAGTGTGATAAATAAAAAGATTTGAGTGTGCCGAATCCCCCTTTGCTCAAGTAACCCTATCCGTTCATCAACTATCTTTCGGCTAAGGGCATCGGATGAGATAAAATTTTCGCGGTGAGCCTTTATGATTTCCGGTGACCCTGCCTCGACTTCATAACTTACCTGAAGATCAAGCCGGCCCCGGTGCGGAAGCGAATCAAGTAGATCCGAAATCCCAAGGTAGAACGCATTGATTTGTGCATCATTTTTAAGAAGAATGTTGCGCCCTCTAATCTCAAAACCAATCGTCGCCGATCCAGAAACGCCGATCGCCAAATCATCTTCGATCGCCCAAAGATCCACATAGGAAAGAATCTGGTCTTCGTTTCTTCCCTGAATCAAATTCCGCAGGCGAATGGGATAGATGGAGTCTTTAATCATGCTGTATGTAATTCTCCTTTGTCTTCATTCCGAAGATTAAAGCGGCGCGGTCTCATTAAAAATCGCATAAAGCGTTCTGTATAAAATCGCGGTTTATTTCTTTTAAATGCGCGGATGAGCAAATAAAGGGCAACAACAACCGGCAAAGTCACAAGAAGTTTTCCGGTCGTTAAAAGGAGCGCCATCAACGTAAACTGAAGCAAGAGCAAATCCATCAGCTCAAGACCAAGCACCAGTTTTTCTTTCCCGGAAATCCGGGGGTAACAGCGATATTTCATCCGAAGCTCTCCTTTTTAGAATCCAATCCCGGCAAAAAGACTCAGCAACTGAACAATGGAAGGCGCGAGGAAGAGAAGCCCGATGTAAAAACAGACACTCGCAATGTTCCCAAAACTTCCCCGTCCAAACTTGGCGGCAAATACTGCAATGGCAATCGCAATCATACCGACAACTGCCCCGACTCCTTTAATAAGGAAAAACGCGGCTGAATCGAAAAACTGCTGCACATGCAGCGGATTGGCAAGAATTTGGGTTGAGCCGCCGACCACCTGGGCAAAAGCGGCGTGAGGCGCCAACAGCAGTGCAATGTATACAGCGGCAAGCCAAGCAAACCAAAAAAGGATCATGTATTTTAAGAACCGTTTGTCGCGATGCTTATTGATTGTCATGTTTGAGCCCCCCATACGAACATAATTATAACCGATCCTGGCCCCATTTTCAAGTTTAAACTACAAAATAAGTTACATTTTGGACACATTTATGTCCAATATATGCCTATTAAACCTATCAATGAGGACATAATTATATACAACTCTAGGGGGAGCGCTCCATGAGGCCGGGGCAAGCTACGCTTGGGGCAGATCGAATTTATGGCGAGGGGAAACGCCTAGCGTTAAAAGTTAAAAATTCCCTGCGCGCAAGATCCATCCGCAGGAAAACTAAAAACATCTTCTGGCACTTTAAGTGCCTTGCTTAAAGAAATTTCTTTTTCGATGTTGCGGATTTCCACGCCCTGAATAAAACGGTCATTATCCAAAAGCGCTTCCCTAGATGCACGGAACAGAGCTTCGGCCGTTTCATTTCCGACACTGTGTTTTACTAAAGACCTCGCAAGCGAGGTAAAAACATCTTCTTCTTCATCAAAAGCGCTTAGGCCACCCTCCACTAATTCCCCTTCAACAGCCAGGGATGATTTTGTTTTCTTCGCAATCAGGGTGAGAGCCTTTTCTTGCATCGTGCCTTTATAAACAAAGTAATGAACCCGAACCGGATTTTTCTGTCCGATTCTCCAACTCCGGCGCGACGCTTGACGGAGCGTATAAACGGAGTATTCCACCTGATAAAAAATAAGGGTTGGAAAATAAGGTAGATCGAGACCCGTTTGGACAAGTCGAGGATGGCAGATCATCACATCAATTCCTTCCTGAACTTGCTCCTTAATCCAATCTTCTCTTTTTTCCGGGATAACCGTAGTCGATTTAAGAATTGCAACGCGCAGGCCGGATTGTTCGAGAACGCTCTTAATCCTTCCTGTAATATCCCTGCTTGCCGTATGCGTGCAAAACACCCCTACTTTCCGGCCAAGCGCTTTCTCTTTGCGGCATAATTCAATCAGTCTTTTCTCTTTTGGATAAAGTTTCTTTTCAGATAGAGCCCTTGCTTCCGCGACCAAAACTTTTATGGGGCTGCCGTTTTTTTGTTCAACTCGGTATATGTTTTCTTTCTTCCAGGGTGTGTCCGGATAAGCAAGCAGGCTTTGCAGATAGGCTCCAAGAAGTTTTTTACTCCCTTTTCGAAGTTCTAGGTCAAGCGCTTGTTTCAATTCGCGCGAGAAAGTGTCGTAAACTTCTCTTTGATCTGAATCCATTGGACAGACTTCGATCAAATCATCATAAGGAGGCAGGGCTTCGGATATGTCGGTGAGTCGAAGAAAAACTGTTTTGTCTAAAAGTTCACTGATGATGGCCGGTGATATCCCCGCTTTTTCTATAACTCGGGATTGATAATTACGCCTTTTAGAAGTTGCGCCGTCCTGTGTAAAATCGTCTTTTAAACGCTGTGTAATCCTTTCGAGAATTCCGTACCGAGCGGCGAACCGCATTTCGTCGTTATGGCGAAACTCGCCTTTAATCGCTTGGGAAAAACGATAGAGCAACTGAAAAAGACTGGTCGAATACCCGCCAAATATTGTGCCGGTTAACGCTAAAACTTTTTTTGATGAACTGGCAAGACCGGCGGCGGCATACCCTTGAGCACTGCCTCTTGCTTTGTATTCGTGTACTTCATCCAAAATCAGGAGATCGAAGAATTTTTTATACCGTTTTTTTATATAATCAGCAATCGGATAACGCCGAGGCCCGGTCCGGTCTGCTTCCCATAAGGAACCCCCGCAAATTCTTTCTCCTTTGTGGTCCGTTATTTTTGCGGTGCACTTCAACTTTTTCTTTTCGAGATCCTCTACGCCAAGAGGAACACCCTCGGCATCAAGAAGGGCCTTCCCGCATTGCGCACAGCAAAGGATTTTATATTTATATTTATCTCCTTTATATTGCCACCGATAAACAGTCTTTCGACGGAAGCCTAATTTTGCGCGTTCTCTGGAAAGGATAATGAAGTGCATTTTCGGGTTTAAACTCGAAACCACTTTTTCAAGGTCGGTAATACTTCCGACAACGGAAGCCGAGGCATAAGGCACGGTCTGCTCGACTTCGCGCTTCCATTTTCTGACAAGGTGCGGCGGGCAAAGAACAAGCACCTTTTTAAAATTTCCGACGTAAGCTCCTGCGATTGAAACCAACGTCTTTCCGCACCCCATTTCTCCACACAAAAACGCCGACTGTGAACCATTTGTCAGTTCGCCTGCAAGCGCCGCAATCGAATGCACTTGCGCTGGAAAAGGCAAACGCTTG
>Ga0209515_10005348_pt1 | contig 16674 bp, 24 predicted proteins | sample Subgroupgradi54m_FD_187454 | JGI IMG/M metagenome (GOLD analysis project Ga0209515, IMG submission 187454) | Subsurface groundwater microbial communities from S. Glens Falls, New York, USA - GMW60B uncontaminated upgradient, 5.4 m (SPAdes)... ...
CAGGTAATATTCCCCATGATATAATAAAGACTATATTGTTGTGAAACTTTGCATTGAATAATTCAAGATTATATACAAAAAGAAAGAATGTTTCTGCTATTCCTATTGGGAACAAGAGTGGCGAATCTAAAAATGCATAGTATAAGCCGATAGCAAAAGCGACTCCTAAGGAAGTTAAAGAAACTGCCCAGATCTTCTTTTTTGATAAAGTTCCCCATGGCCTGATTTTACTGCCAAATGAATCAAGGCAATGAGCAGATACTCCAAGTGCAAGAAAATACAAAACACATATAGCTGCAAGTCTTTCTAGAGAAAAATTAGCTGCAAACGAACCCCATGCCACAAAAGAAACTACCATACCTGTGTATGGCAAAAAAAGAATCCCTACTCCAAGTCTGAAATTCCTAGAACCAAATTTTGGGACAAACCATTCAGAAAATCTGTCTTTTTGCACTATTTCTTAATGGGCTACATTGCTTATATTGTTAGGCTAACTGTCAAAATTATTCCTTAAACACAAAAAGAATGGTTTTCAGATATCCAATTTCTTTTTATTAATGGAAAGGGTAAAGTTTTCAAATTTCAACGAGTTTTTTAGTTTGGGTTACTATCAATATAATGTGAGTAATTGCTACTATTGTAACTGTGATTGTTATCCTTGCTGTTGTGCAGTGGCATTTTGTGAAAAGTGTAAGTGCATTAATACAACTGAGGCTGTTTTTCAGAAAATATTATCTTCTAATAACTAAATTTAATAACAAACCGACAAAAAGAGGAATTTTTTCTCGATTGTGATCTGAAACCTATTCGGACAGGTATTTCTTTTTAATGTCAAGGATTTTATCTATAATTAGATTTGAATCAAGGCTTGGTTCTGTACTGACTAGAATCAATCCGTCCTCACCTACAGGAAACGTAATCCGGTTAACCTTTTCATATTTTGTAAGGGAGTAGATGGGATTGCCAAGCTGCGATGCCAGCGATAGACGGGTCTCCCATCTCTTTACTGCATTCAGTACAGAATTTTTAATTTCTGCCTCGTTTAGTAAGCTTTTAAAACCATTTGGCATTTTAGAATAAAACGTTCCCTTGTGATAAATGCCCGCATATCGCATCTTTGAATCAACTTTTAGAATTTCCTCACATATCTTGTCATAATTAATCATAACCGTAAATAATGCAACTCGTCTATTAGTGTTGCTAAAAATTTTTCATGCACTTCAGCTTAGATCAAGGCTGCATGTGAAAGACGTTTTCTGGTGCAACTTTGAGAATTATTCTTTTTTCTGTGGGCGAGCGAAACGGATACTTGTCAACACCAAGATACCTTTTTGCAAGCTTGTCAACATGTTCATCTGCTCCTTCTGATGTCTGTTCAATTACATTTCCTCGTATTGTTACCATGTTGTATGGATTGCTATGATCAACTATTGATAGAGCTACATGCGGATCTCTTGACACATTTTTTTGTTTTACTCTACCTTCTGCAGTGTTTATCAGAATTGTTTTTCCATCAAAATCAATCCATGTTGGAGTAATCTGTGGCGTGCCATCTTTCATTAGTGTAGCAACAAAGGCAAAGTTCTTTCCTGTCAACAACTGTATTACGGATTCATCAACCTCTCGATTAATCTGCATAACGGTTCGAACACCATACTATCTTTTCAAGTTTTTCTAAAATTAGATTCACACTATATAAATAAACATGTCAGATAAATGATAGGTCTAGAAAGATTCGCACTTGATAGTATCGATTCTAAAATTACGAATGGGAAGGATCTGTGTAGTTATCCCATGTTCCTTTTACAAACTTTGCTAGTGTTTGGTTATCAAGGTTTGCAACTTTTGTGTATATACCATGTGAGAACAACCTGTATGCATCATTGTGCTGTATCACAGTCACGACAGAAATGACCTGATTACTCGATTGAAAGTCCTGTGGTTCCAAATTATAGAGGTCACACGTTTTCAAAAATCTCATGTACTTGTCTCCAAAAGATACAAAACATGTAGTCTCAAGGTTCCACTGTGTTACTTTTCCAAGATATACTGTATAATCATTTATCGTTATTGGGAGCCCTGTAATTGTTCTAGTATAAGTTACGGTAGGGGGGGAGTTGACAAAATAAGTGGAGCTTGCCAGTCCCTTGACATACCCCGACTTTGTTGCTATGACGTTTATCTGGTACCAACCTGAAGTTGCTGGTATAGCAGACTGGTATCTATAATTGCCTTGGGTATCAGTTGTAGTGAGTACCGTCTGGGTTCCAAACATTATCAGAACATTGGCATTAGAGACTGGCTTTCCTGCTTCATTGGTTACACTGCCTATTATCACAGGATACTCCTTTGGCATTATGGGATTTTTTTCTGGTTTAGTAGTAACTATTAACTGATAGTATAATGTGGAATCGGAAATTTGTACATTGGACAATATCAAAATCGTACTTAGTATGAATGCTGAGAAAGCGATTGCTAATTGCTTCATTGCGCAAAAATTTTGATTTTGGATGTTAAGCCAAGATATCTACTTTTTTTCCCCATTAACTCAAATCAAATCACAATTACTCGATATTCTTTACCATAGGTTCAAGCTTTGAAAGATTCACACTTCTAACGTCTTGTCCTTTGCGGTAAAGCCACAGTCAAATCCTAGTAACCGTACCTATTATGTTCAAATTACACTCTCAATCATGGACTCATTTCCTATGATAGAGCCATCAAGTGTTACAATTTTTGCAGACTGGAAATTTTTAATGGATTGAATTATTGGCGAGATTGATTTTTTGTAGTATCTTTTATGAGTTGCATAAAAATACTTGTTAAAGGAAGGCACGATAATTATCTCTAAATTACCAGTTGATGATGGGAAGAGCTGGTTTTTTTGTGCTTGAATTGAAACCCATACTCTTTGGCCATCAATGACAGAACCTTCTTGAAAAAAGACAGGATGGACGTGTCCCATGACTATTTTATTTATGTGAGATAGATTTTCTGAAGGCATAGTGTGGCCATGAGTCAAAAGCGTATCCCCAATTACGATACCTGATGAGCTTGCAAGTGTTACTCCGTCTGGCAAAAGCTTTTGTATATTTCCATCATGGTTGCCAGGAATTACTATGGTCTCGATTTTTTTTCCAATCTCAAAAAATAGAGGAACTGCTTGCCACTCTATACTTGATATAAAATCAATGCCTGATTTTACATCGCCTAACAAAATCAGCGAATCTGGTCTTTCTTGTTGTATCATGGATAAAAGGGAATCAAGTGTCTCCTGAACCAGTTCTTTTGGTTCCACGTGGATCTCATTTGCTAGTAACGTCTTTTCAAATCCAATATGCAAATCAGTCACAACAAGATATCGCTTTTTTTCTTGTAATATCAAGGCAGGCTGCGATTGTACTATTCTTGTTTGGACCATCAAAAGATATACGAAGCAGTTTTGAATTAAATCCTTGTGAAAAAAGATTCTGAAAATCTTGATGCGGTGGTCTCAGGAAGGGGAGTGAAGCTCCATTACTTTGAGCCAAGCAAGAGAAAGGTATGGACTGTTGTAGGAAAAGACAACGAGCATTGGCTTGACCCGGATATTGGATTTTGCTCTTGTGAGGATTATTTTTTTAGCGTCATGGAAAAAGGAGGTGAATGCTATCACCTGAAATCTGTGAAAGTTGCCAAGCAAGAAAACAAAGTTGAAGTTATAAAATTTGCAGATTCAGAGTTTGAAAGTTTTATTTCAGCAATTGTCTCTGATCTATAGTTTAATTTGGAACAAGTCTTCCTTTGAGACTCCCTTCCATAGTCCAGTCATGTCTTCTGGTTTTACTTGCTCTACCTTTGTTATCTTTTGTATCTTGATGTGGTCTGGGTTTGGCGGCATCCATAACATTGCCATGTAATCTCCAACATTTCCAACTTGGTCTGGTTTGGCAAAAGTTATCTTGTCTTTAGAAAAACCATTTGCCACTAGTAGATTTGTTGCAACAGATTCAAGGTCTCTTCTTCCATGTACAAAAAGATAAACTGGTTTTTGAGGATCTATTTGACTCATTATAGAAGTTTCGGATACAGCTTTAATCAATATTTCTAAAATCAATCTTGGATTATATACAAGAAAAATACAGGTAATTTGTTGACCGATGTTCTAGTTGTTGGCTCTGGCGGCAGGGAACACGCGCTTGGCTGGAAAATTTCTCAAAGCAAGAAGGTAGGCAAAGTTTTCTTTGCTCCAGGAAATGGAGGTACATCAAACAACGTTTCCATACCAGTAGATGACATTGAAAATCTTGCAAAGTTTGCCTCTGAAAAAAACTGCTTGACAGTGGTTGGTCCTGAGGCACCACTATCCATTGGAATAGTTGATGAATTTACAAAAAAAGGCTTGAGGATATTTGGTCCAACAAAAAAAGCGACACAGCTTGAATCAAGCAAGGTCTGGGCAAAAAACTTTATGAAGCAAAACGGCATTCTTACTGCGCGATTTGAGATATTTGATGATTCCAAAAAAGCAATAGAGTATGCAAGATCAGTTAGCTTTCAACTTGTAGTAAAAGCAGATGGCCTTGCGGCAGGAAAAGGTGTCATTGTATGTAATGGTACCAATGAAGCAGTGGCAGCAATTGACAAGATGCTAGTTGAGAAAAGCTTTGGCTCTGCCGGCTCTAGAATTATTTTGGAAGAAAGAATTGATGGAATAGAAGCATCATACATTGCACTATCTGATGGCGATATCGCAATTCCCATGGCTACAAGTCAGGACCACAAGAGAATATTTGATGGCGACAAAGGCCCAAACACGGGAGGAATGGGTGCATATTCTCCAACTCCTGTAATTGATGATACCATGGCAGAAAAAATTCAAAAAAATGTCATTGACAAAACGATATCATCCATGAAAAAAGAAGGGATTCCTTTCAAGGGATTTTTGTATGCCGGAATAATGCTAAAAGACAACATGCCATACGTTTTGGAGTTTAATGCAAGGATGGGAGACCCTGAATGTCAGCCAATCATGATGCGAATGGAGTCTGATCTGTATGATTACATCAATGGTACTATTGATGGAACGTTATCTAAAATGCAACCAGTCTCATGGAAAAAACAAAGTGCTGTCTGTGTTGTGCTTGCATCAAAAGGATATCCTGAATCATATCCAAAAAATGAAGAAATACTAGGTCTTGACATAGAGGACAAAAACACGTTTGTATTTCATGCAGGAACCATACGTGATAACGGTACAGTGCTAACAAGCGGAGGCAGGGTACTTGGAGTCACTGCACTTGGTGACACACTAGAATCTGCAATATCAAACGCGTATTCTAGAGTGGAAAAAATCTCTTGGCCTGCCAAGTATTATAGAAAAGATATTGGAAAAAAAGGACTCATGTCCTAATGACTTCGTCCTCAGTGACTATGCAATTAATTTTGATATCATGGTTATCATGAGGAAAGGATCTGACTATCTGTTTTGCATATGACAGTGAAATTGTTTTTGATTTTTTACCGTGCAAAAATCTGTCAAAGTATCCATACCCATATCCTAGTCTGAAACCATCTCTTGTTAAAGCTATTGCAGGAACAATTACCACATCCAAGCTTTTTACAGATTCGCACTTGTCTTTTGGCTCCATGATAGAAAAGTTTCCTTGTTCCAAATCAGAAAGACTTGGAATCTTTTTGAAGACAAGATCATTTTTTACAACTTTGGGCAACGCTAGCTGCTTTCCTGAATTTAGAATCTCTTGCAGTATGTCTTGCGTTTGTACCTCGCTTCCTATAGAATAATATGCGCCAATGCTTTTTGCACTCCTGAAAAAATCGACCTTTCTTAGATTGTCTTGAATCTGCTTGCTTGCTATTTTGATAAAATCAAGTGACATGGCGTCACGCGCATCCAAAAGCTGCTTTCGCAGCCTTGCTTTTTCAATGACTTGGGACAAATCCTTTACTAATCGAAGCTGCAGTGACAGTGTTTTTTAAAAGCATTGCTACAGTCATTGGGCCAACACCGCCAGGAACAGGGGTTGCAAAAGATGCCTTTTTTATTATATTATCATAATCCACATCGCCTACAAGCTTTCCATCCTGTCTGCTTATTCCAACGTCTATTACAATGGCACCATCTTTTACCATGTCTGCAGTGAGTGTAAATTTTGCCCTGTCTCCTATTGCGGTAACTATGATATCGGCATCAAGACAGTGCTGTTTTAGGTTCTTTGTTTTAGAGTGACATGTGGTAACTGTGGCATTTTTTTCAAGCATTAGATGGTACAATGGCTTGCCAACAAGGTGGCTTCGGTTTATAATTACAACGTTTTTGCCTGATAGATCAATTTTGTAATAGTCAAAGAGCTCCATTATTCCTGAAGGCGTGCATGGTTTTAGAACTGCCCTTCCTGATGCCAATAGTCCAATATTGTATGGTGTCAGACCATCCACATCCTTTATTGGAGAAATTCTCGAAGTTGTAGAAAATGCATCTAATTGTTTTGGTAGTGGGAGCTGTATCAAGATTCCATGTACTGTTTCATCTTTGTTTAGCAAATCAATTAACGAGTTCATCTCTTGTTGGGAAAATGATTCTGGTAGCTTGTGGTCTTTAGTTTCAATTCCTACTTCAGAACACGCCTTTTGTTTATTGTTGACATATGTAGTTGAAGCTGGGTTTTCTCCAACAAGAACTGTTGCAAGGCATGGTGTGATTCCTTCTTTTCTTAATGCATCAGCTACTGCTCGCGCTCTGTCTTTTACCGAATTTGCAACTGCAATGCCGTCTATTTTTTGTCCAGCCAAACAAGCTTTGGGTACGTTTTAGGATATTTAATCCTTGGAACGTTAATTATCTAGAATGATGCATGATTTTTCAATAACAAAAATTTTTCTAATTTTGTTATATGTTTCTTGAACTATTCTTGTTTCTTCGTCGCCAGAAACATCAGCCGGAATAGACATTTGATATTCGTATTCTTTGCAATCATGAGACCAATTAATGAAAATGGCTTCTCCAATTACCACTTTTCTAATTAGATTAGATACTGTTTCACCACATACATTAGCATATTCAGTAATTGCTTCCAACTCTCTATCGCTTATCTTTGATGATATTGTTGGCATTGTCTACCTTGATCTACGTTGGTCTACCTTTGCAGATTATCTTTATTTTAAGTTCAAGTCTTGAAAGACTCGTACCTGAAGAGGAAAGTGAGATTATGAATAGAAAGGTTTGAATTATTTTGTTGGTACAAAGATTTCTGGATGAGATACCAAACTGAAACTATTATTCCAATAAATATTCCAATAGCACTAATTAATCCGATAATAAAAATGCGCCTATTATTTTTTTCTTGAATTTGTAGAATATCGTCAATTGTATGTGATTTATTCTCAGCTTGTTCACTAATTGTTGATTTCTAGCAAAATAATTTCCTACTATGAAAAACTTGGGAAAAAATATCATCAATCGTATATCATTAATTCTTTTTCCTCAAGCATCGTGTGCAGGTTGTTTACTGACCTGTATACATCGGATTCCTTTTTTGCTCCAGTACAAACAAGTTTTCCTGACGCAAAAAGTAAGATAACTGTTTTTGGATCAAGCATCCTGTGTATCAAGCCAGGGAATTGCTCCGGTTCGTACATGCTTCGAGGTAGGCTTCTTGCCGCTGTCTCTAGGTGAATTTTTCCTCCAAGGTTTATAGAAGCTACAATGTTTTGTATTACAATGACAGGATTATTCTTTACCTTTATTTTGCCCGCTCGAAGCTTTTGTACAACACTTCTTACTGCCTTGATTGCTTGTTCTTCGGATTTTGCTCCAGTACAAACCATCTTTCCAGAACTAAAGATGAGCGTTGCAGTCTTTGGCAATTTTATTCTGAATACTAATCCAGGAAATTGTTCAGGGTGATATTCTGTATCAGGGAATTTTTTTGTGATATCAATGAGATCAAGTCTTTGATCAACAGATGCTGAAGCCACAACATTTTCAATACTTATTATTGGCTTAGTTTGAGGCATGTCTGGTTCGATATATCCCATTATATATACTCAGTAATGCTTTGTGATTCAAACAATCTAATTTTTAGACGCAAACTCTGAACCTAAATTTTTTGTAATTTTTGGAGATTTGAATTAAATGTATGGTACTATGTTAAGGAATCAAACAGAGAGATGTTGGTCCGCAATAGAATTTTTGAAAACGACGGAATTGAACAAGGAGAAAAAGCAACCTTGATCAGAACAGAATTTGCAATTACATTGATTAACCTAGTCTACAAACTAGACACTATTGAAAATCCAGTTTGACACAAACCAATACCTAAAGGAAATAGCAAAGAGTGACTCGTACTTTCACACATTTATCAACAAAGAAAATTTGGCAGCAGGCATACTCAGACTAGAGCCAGGAGAAGAAGACACCCAAGCTCCACATGGCAGCGATGAAATCTATTATGTAATTCGTGGTGACGGTTTTTTAAATATCGACGGCAAGGATTATTCTGTATCAGAGGAAATGTCATACTATGTTGCAAAAAACATACAACACAAATTTCACGGAAACAAAAAAGAGCTAGTAGTGTTGTATTTTTTTGGCGGACCTGATTCCTAGGAAATTACTATCTTACCTGTAAACTCCACTTCTTTTCCCCCTCATATAGCCAATGGTTCCAAATATTGCTATCAATGCGGCAGGAATGCCAAATGCAACCGGAAGCACATTGCCTGGATTGAGATTTATCTTCGGGTCTACTTTGAGAAATACACTAGAGCTTGCAATTGGTCTAGTCAGGTCACTATTCACAATGGCAGTAGAATTTTCTTTGAGAAATATTATGCTGACTTGATACGAACCTGCCTGCACTAACCTTAAACTCCATTGCGTTGGTATTGATTTGCCTGGTGCAATGGGGGATACGTAGATTCCTTTCTGCGCGCTCCAGTCTTCAAGATCTATTGGTATGTTATTGTCCAGATCTACTATTGAAATGTACGCAATCCCCTGTATGCTCTCTGATGATACTGTGGGGTTTGTTATTACTCCATCTATCTTGATAATCTGACCTGCCACTCCCTCAATTTGTTTTGGGGATGTGATATCTATCTTGGCATTGTCGTACACTTGGTATGATGGCAACTCTGCAGCTGCAAATACAGAATGATCTAATGTAAACATTACACATAATACCGAAAAGAAAAGTAATGTCATAATTATACCCGAAAATAATTTCATACTTTCTCGCCCTTCATATCAAACCGTCTTGTGTAAATCAAAAATAAGATAATACAAGCAGCTGAAAAAATGAGTACTGGCCATATGTGGCCCACCTGCTGCAGTAAGGACTGTTCATTGTCAACTAGTACGCTGTCAAGTGAGTTTACCGCATGGGAGAAGGGATTTATGCTTTCAAGACCGTGACCAAAATCAGTCTTTGCAAGTGATGTTGCAAAAAATACCGACGGCGCAATTAGAACCAGGACAATCATGAGTACTGCCATCATGCTGCTCTTTGAGGATTTTAGCTTGGCAGAAATTGCAACAGAAAATGACGAGACTGCTGTTACAAGTAACGTTCCGTATACTCCAACATAAAAAATTGCAGACCAGGAAAAATTGGTACCGCTTGCAATTACCACAAGGTACGGGATTGATACCAGATATAGTATTATCCAAACGGTAAGAACAGAAAGCATCTTTTGTATAGCTATCTGTCTGTGAGTAAGAGGAGTAAGAAGGAGGCTCTCAAAAGTGCCAGACTCTACCTCTCCTGATATTGTAGAAGATGCGCTGGCCGCAGACATGATTACCCCAAAAGCAACTACTATCTCGCCAAAAGTAAATAGCATCTCTCCTTGGTCCATAAGACTTAGCTCCTTGTCAGTTAGGAGAAGATATGCTACTGTACTAAAAATAAGGGATGCAGTTATTATCCATACTGCACCTTTCCAAGAGTAAAAAGAACCGGAGACTTCACGATAAAATAATTCAAACATATGCTCTTTCCTTTCCTCCGATTTCTTGTTGTTCTGTTATCTTGAAATAAACTTCCTCAAGACTCATTTCCATTCGTTTGATTTCGTGTATCTGAAGTCCTGCCTCCTCAATCGCATCAATTATGTGATTTAGACCGTAGGAGCTGTCACTTAGAATGATGTTGATGATATCATGTTCAACATTTGCTTTCATCTTAAATGGCAATCTTGTCAAGGATTCTCGTGCAGTTTCTGAGTTTAATACCCGAATGAGCAGTCTGTCAGATTTTTCTTTATCCTCTACAAGCTTTTTTAGTTCTTCAAGTGTTCCTTGTGCTACAAGCTTGCCGCGATTTAAGATTGCAATCCTATTGCAAAGAGATGAGACCTCGCCCAGCTCATGGGATGAGAGAAATATAGTTGCTCCATTTTTATGGTTGATCTCAAGTAATAATCTGCGAATCTCTTTTTGTCCCTTTGGATCAAGCCCAAGTGTTGGCTCGTCAAGAAAAATAATTTGTGGCTCGTTAATTAGAGCTCTTGCTACCCCCAGCCTCTGCTTCATCCCTCTTGAAAAATATCCTATTGGGATATGAGAACTGCCTGCTAGTCCAACTTTTTTTAGAAGCTCCCCTGTTCGTTTTTTGGCTGTTTCGGGTTCTATTTTGTAAAGTGTTGCAAAATAAAGTAGGTATTCAGTAGGATTCATCCAGTTGTAAAATCCCAAGCTTTCAGGAACAAGTCCTATGAGATTTCTTATTTTTGTATTCTCTTTTATGATATCAAAGCTAGCCACTTCTGCCTTGCCAGATGTTGGCTGGAGGAGGCCACAAAGCATCCTAATTGTTGTTGTCTTTCCTGCACCGTTTGGGCCAAGGAAGCCAAAAATATCGCCTGCCTTAACATGCAGGTTCAATGAAACAACTGCAACAAAATTTCCATATCTTTTTGTAAGATTTGAAGTTGAGATGATATTAACACTATCATTTTTCTTTTTAGCAGATTTACTTTCCATTTGTGGCACCTCCCACTTGAAATCTGAATTATCATTTTCTTCGTCTTTTGTGTCATCACGATTTTCAATGACAGCTGCAAGAGGATCATGCTTTTTCCAAAGCAAGCCTACCATGATACCTCCTATTCCAAGAGCAACAAGTGACCAGCTTACCCACGTGTTAGTTAAATCCTGCCCGTCAGGTACGTCGTACAAGAACTTGAAGTACAGACCGCCAAAAATTAGCACTGCCGAAAGAATCACAATGAGATATTTTACATACATTTTAGTCAACTCCTCCTTACACTAAAACAATCACTGTTTTATCCACTGAAAGCTCTTTGTCACTAGCAGTATAATCGAATTATAACCATCTGCTAGATTCTTACTTGTTGCAGAAAATTCTATTTCTGCTGTATTATCTTGCCCCCCAATGAAGGTCTTTACGGTTTTCATATTTTCTTGTGTAGTTTTATTGTCCCAAGTATATGTCAGAGTCCACGATTTCCTTTCGCCAATTGATGACTGGTCAATGCTTATTCGCTGATAATTGGCAAGTGAGGATTTCAGTGAGGGTTCAACTTGGGTTAAAATAAAATTTTGTACGTCTGAGGTGTCCGGTATATCTACAAGGCCTGTAGAGGCAACTATTCCTTGCGGTAATTTAGCTTCAAGACTGCCCAAGTCTTTTCCATGCACTACTGTTGACACACTAGGAAATTCAATAGAGTAATAGTTCTCCTGCTTGTCTTTGTTTTCAAAAGAACTCATTTGAAATCCATTTGTAGACTGGGGGCTTAGTATGCTCGCATTTTTGATCCCGGCATTTGTTATAGGCGATGTTGACGTATCTGGAGCTATCTGTGTTCCAGCTTTAGGGCCAGGAGAATAAGAACTAAAAGTGTACACTGTAAAGGCAAGAAATACAATAACGCCTCCAGATATCATCAATGCACGTTTTCTGTCTACTTTTAACACGTTCCTCATCTGTTAATATTTCATATCCATGGATTGAGCCAGTGTAAGAAATTCCTCCATTTGCAGACGGAACTTGATTCCTTTCTCGGTAATTATATAGATATGATTTCTCCTGTTTGATATTTTACTTAATAGTTCTGCATCTGTCAGCTTTTGGCATTTCTCAACCGCTGTATAGTGTGACAGGTTTGCTTTTCTTGCTATTTCAGAGATTTTTGCGCCCTGCATACCACAATTTGTAATGATGTTTAAAATTTCCATCGTTATTCCGGTATCCGTTCTGTAACGACGTTGTGGTCTAATTTGCAATGACAGAGTGTTGCTTACCAATAAATCTCATCTATAATAAAATTAATTTTTTATATTATATTTGAGGTACATTCAGCTAAACCAAAATCTCAAACTACGGTTATTGGATGGTATCTTGGTCAAGGAAATTAGCTGAGTGTACCCAAACTGTCATTAACTTTTATTTATGGTATATCTCGTGTAAAAGGAGAAGCTGGTTGCCAAATGCAAAAGATAATGATTCTACTACAGAAAATAGAGATCGCATTCACGAATACATTAAGAGGAATCCAGGTGTCCATCTAAGGATGATTGGCAAAGAACTTGACATCGCAATGGGTAATGTACAATACCACCTCTCCATATTGGAAAAATCAGGGAAGATAAAATCGATGCGAATTAACTTACACAGGTATTACTACACCGCAGAAATACTTGATGACAAACACAAAGCAATACTTGCGTTTCTAAGGCACGAGACTGCAAGAGATATTCTAGTATATCTGCTGGAACATCCAGGTTCGACTCAAAAAGACATAATAGATTTCAAACATTTTGCGCCCCCCACCATAAGCTGGCACATGTCTAGACTCGTAGAATCTGGCATAGTTAGATCCAACAAGGAGGAGAGAAAACTAACCAGGTATAGTTTAAGCGATCTTCAAGCCACAGCAGATTTTCTTAGAGCATATCACCCCAATTCTTGGGACAAACTCTTAAACAGATTTGCCGAACTTTTCTTGCAGCTTTCCACTAGGACAGAAGAGAAGGATGAGAGGTAAATGATAGAGAATATAGTATTTTTAGCAAGTCTTGTTGAGAAAGCCGATCAGCCACTCCTTCCTGAATCGTTAGACTTTGCAAGTGGTATATTTGCAGCCGCTTTGGCTGTGATGTCTCTTTTGGCGTACCGTGCTACCAAAATGAGAAGGCTTCTTTTTGTTTCAGGCGCCTTTGCGCTTTACTCATTTAGAACCATAATCCCTAGGCTTGACATCATATTTCCCAACTTGGATATCTCAACAGCTATGGATGTTATGCTTTCAGTGACGGGCTTTGTCATACTTGGCTTATTCTTTTTGGCAATAATAAAAAAATAGGGATAATTGTAGAACAACAATACACAACGGATCAAGTTTTGAAATTATGAAAGAAGAATCAACATACAGTACTAAACAAATTCAATGTTCACTAATACAGAGACCAATCATCATAAAAATTAACGATGGGTACACTCAGCTAAACTCAAGTAACAAATTAGTAATGATTTAGAATACAAATTTTGTATATTATATTTGAGGGACACTTGCCTAAATTGTGACAAAATTTGGTATCTTTCATATGGAGGTGAAAGCGTAACAATGAACACAAAACTCGTACTTGCTGTTTCCTTTATGGCAATAGCAGTCATAAGTGTAGGAGTAATTGGAATGACAAACAATGTCTTTGCCCAGCCAGCACCATCAAACTCAGCCAATGTAGAACAGCAAGATCAACATGACGGCCAGTATGGAGACCAAACTTCACCAGACACAAATGAGAAAAACAGCGCCGAGGGAGCCGAGTCATCTGACAGCGGAGTAGACAAAGACAACCTCCAGCAATAAAAGAGATGTGGAGTAGCAATAATTACTCCCCACGATTTTGCTCTCCCATCTTCATTTTTTTTGATTATGTTTTTATTGAATTTGTAAATACATTTTCTATTCTCTGAACTGTCATCATCATGTTCATTTTCATTTCGCAACAGATTTCTATTATCACTATAGTTGTGGTATGGTGAAGATTACTACCTTTCTTCCTACTGTCTTGATTTTTCCTTCTGCAAAAAGCTTGATGGCTTTTGGATAAATTTTGTGCTCTTGGGCAAGAATTCTTTTTGAAAGGCTTTCTTCAGTGTCATTATCTTTTACCTTAACTACAGCCTGTAAGATGATTGGTCCTGTATCTACCACCTCGTCTACAAAATGAACCGTACAACCAGAATATTTTACGCCATATTCAACTGCCTGTTTCTGAGAATGTAATCCAGGAAATGAAGGCAGTATTGCAGGATGTATGTTCATTATTCTCCCTTTAAAACGCCTGATAAACTCAGGACTCATTATTCTCATAAATCCAGCAAGACAGACAAGACCATTTTTTGGCGTAACCCCGTATTTTTCCAAGACTGCAACAATTTTTTTATCATAATCCCAGCTTCCGCCTTTGGCTCCCCTGCTTTCTATTACTTTGGTCTTGACTCCAAGTCTTTGTGCGATTTTAATTCCTTTTGCATCTGGCTTGTTTGATATTACAACTGCGGGGTTTACCGGAATCTTGTTCTTCTTGACTGATTTTAAAATGGCTTCCATGTTGCTACCTCTGCCAGAAATCAAGATAGCAAGATTGATCATAATGGATCTATTTTGTTGTGCAAATAAACACTTTACTGCTCATATGCCAAGAATTTGAATTAGGATCTAAAAACTTGATTATACTTATTGACTATACGCTTAGTTTCAGATCAATCTAGCAATTTATATCCAATAGATTTGTCTGGAATTTGGATTTGGTAGAAAGTATCATGATGACATCAAATGGTATTATATCCATACAAAACGGAATGACAGTTCATCTTGATCCAAAACGAGCAACAAACGGCGGACTAGCATTTGTCTCCCATGCACATGTGGATCATCTACATAATCAAAACGGCGGTCTGCTTTTAACAACTAGACAGACAAGCGAAATTGCAAAACTTCGTGGCTATAACATAGAAAACTTTGTTGAAGAGTTTGAGGATTTCTCCATGGTAGATACTGGTCATATCTTGGGTGCGCGTGGTCTTGTATTTGGTGACGTCTTTTACACAGGTGACATTTGTACCCGTGATCGTGGTTTTATGAAGGGCGCAAAAGTTCCAAAATGCAAGATACTCATCACAGAGTGCACGTTTGGCATGCCTGAGTTTGTCTTTCCTGAAATAGATGAGACGATAAAAAAAGTAAATGGAATAATTTCTGAAATGTATTCCAAAGGAAAACCTGTCATCTTACTAGGGTATGAGCTTGGCAAGGCACAAATTCTGTCATACTTGTTTGCAGACTGGAACCCCTATTATCACGATTCTATAAAACGGATAAATGATCTGTATAGAAAATTTGGAGTTGACCTAATAGATTCTGTTGGTTACACAGAAGCTGAAAAAAACGGTCTTCTTGACAAAAAACCTTGGGTTATGATTGCACCAAACTTGGGCGCGCAAAACCAGTTTATACAACACATGAAATCAAAATATGACGCAATAACAATTGGCTTTAGTGGTTGGGCACAGTCTAACAGGTTTTCATTTGCAAGACAACATGATTATTCAATTGCTCTAAGTGACCATTGTGATTATAACGAGCTTGTTGAGCTGGTAAGAAAAGCCAACCCAGAAAAAATCTACACTATACATGGCTTTGTTGAAGAATTTGCAAACGACCTTGTTAAGATGGGATTTGATGCGCAACCGTTAAAAGAAAATTCGCTTGATGAATTTTTCTAGTTGAACTTGCGCAACGATCTGTTATATGCAACACTAAATCGATGTGCTTCATCTCTTGCATGCTGTAAAATTTTTAGCGCCTGATTATTTTTTGAAATAACTAGTGGTTCTTTTATTTTTGGGATGTATACCTCCTCGTTTTCTTTTGCCAATGAAATGCAGGGAATCTCACTGCCAATACTTTTTAGAGCGTCCAAGGCGACTCTTAACTGTCCTTTGCCACCATCTATTAATATCAAGTCTGGCGTCTCATCCTTCTCTTTTCGCAATCTAAGATAGCGCCTTTTTATTACCTCATTTATCATTGCGTAATCGTCCCTTCCCTGAATGGTTTTTATCTTAAATTTCCTGTATCCTGATTTGTCTGGTCTTCCATCAACAAATCTTGACATTGAACCAACAGCATAATCTGCACCATGGTTTGAAATGTCAAAGCACTCTATGATTTTTGGAATGTTTTCCAGGTGAAGCTTTTCTTGCAATTCTGCAAGAGCTGGCTCGAAACCCTTTGTCTGGTATAAGGTAAGGTTCTTCATGATGAGCTTTATCATTTCCTTTCTTTTGCCAGACAAGGGAACTATGATATTGATCTTAAAGCCAGAAGTTCTTGAAAATAATTCTTCTAGGATCTCTTTTTTTTCTGGAAGCTCATTTGCTACAATAAACTTTGGAATTGGGTTTGTGGAATAGTATTGTGACAAAAACGATGAAAACGAATTGTCTGCAACAAGATCAAAGGCAAACCTGTTTCTGTCACGGATTACGCCATTTGTCTGCCTAAAACTCATTACATGTGCTGTCTGGTCCTGTATCTTGATTCCAAAATATTCTTCGTCATAGTTTTTTGTTGATTCCATTTTCTGTCTTGTCTGCAAGTTTTGTAATCGTTGTATTGTTTCATGAATTTCTTTTGCCC
>Ga0209515_10005349_pt1 | contig 16670 bp, 16 predicted proteins | sample Subgroupgradi54m_FD_187454 | JGI IMG/M metagenome (GOLD analysis project Ga0209515, IMG submission 187454) | Subsurface groundwater microbial communities from S. Glens Falls, New York, USA - GMW60B uncontaminated upgradient, 5.4 m (SPAdes)... ...
GACTCTTCAATCAAAGAAATATTTTTCAGATCATCAAGAATCTTTTTTACTTTAAGTACCGGTAGTTCGTTTATATATGCAACAGATTCTACTGAGAAATCTTTTCCGTTAAAAATTGCCAGAGATATAAAAACCTTTTTTACAGTCTCGTTTAATAATTTGTAACTAACATCTATGGCAATAAATAAATTTTTATCTTCGTACAATAGATCTTCCAGTGAAATAAGATCTTCTTCTATCCTTTTTATAAGGTCTTCAATAGTTAAAGAATCTCTTTTTATTTCTTTAGCAAAAATATGCAAAGCCAGGGGGAAATTACCGATGATATCTGCAAGTTGTAAGATTTGGGATTTATGTTTTAAAACATACTTTTCACCAAGTATTGTTTTGAACAGTGAGATTGTTTCTTTTTGAGTAAATGTTTCAATAAGAATACTTTTATATGCAGTGGGTATGGAAAGCATTGCACTTCTTGAAGTTATAACAACAGAACAGTTTTCTGAATTTGGTAGAAGTGGTCTAATATCAGTGTTTGACTCTACGTTATCAAAAATCAAAAGTACTTTCTTTTTTGAAAGTAAAGACCTGACAAAAGAAGCCCTGATTTCCTTATCTTGAATATGACCAATATCTGCACCAAATGCAAAAGCAATGGATAAAAGTATATCCATCACATCTGATGTATCTAACCTGTACCATAAAACTCCATCCGGGAATTTACTTCTTAATAAATATCCTAATCTAATGGCCAAAGAACTCTTCCCTACTCCTGCAGCACCATGAATCAAAAGAATATTGCCATTCTCGCTTTTACCTATTTCCTTAATTAGCTCTTCTCTGCCGGTAAAATTGTCTATTTGATTTGGTATCTGAAACGGAGCAGTTTCCGAAACTTTTAGGCTTATTTTTTCAACTTCTAACTTGGTAAGATACCCTTGGTCTGCTGACTCAAGAAACTCATTTGCTTGCTCAACTGTTTTTAAACTTTGTCTTTCTGAAAAAATCTCAATAAGCCTGAGGATTGTATGCCTATTTGGTATCCTGTCCCCTTTTTGCCAGTGAGAAAAAATACTGTCCTCATAAATTAATCCTTTTTCTGCAAGTGCCATTCCCAACTGCGAAAAAGTTGCAAACTCTGAGCGGAGACGGTATTTCTTAAAAAGCTCTGTAAAAGATTTTCTGCTTATCATAAGTAATACCTACACATTTTTTACTCTTACTTGAAGTGATTTTAGATTTAAAAGCGCAATAGTCATAACAAAATAAGCTACAAGATATATGTAATCTATGAAGCTTCCTACATAAAAATTACTCGAGTTGTATATAAAAGTGTAGTCAGCCATAAAGTGGATAAAAAGAGCGATTAAAATTAAAAAGGCTTTAGATCTCATTATTCCATCCAATACATTTCTTGAAAAAATAAAGGTTATTATTGCAATTGAGATATATATCGCTTCCCCTAATGGATATCCAAAGTCTAAAAAGGTTTTTATTGGATTCTTCCAGTCAAGAGTATAGTTATGCAGAAAAAGAACATAAGCAATTGCTAGCATAATAAAAGGAACAACAAGTGCCACTATTTTTTTCTTAAAAGATGCAATACCTATTTTAATACCTGAAGATTCTGCTAAAAGTAATACTCCATAAATATAAAAAGGGATTGTGCCAAAAAAACCAATATCGCCAATAGACGGATAATTAGCCTGGTGCAAAATAATACGGTAGAATGAATATACGATTTGTCCAAATACCTGCATAAACAAGCCTATCGAAAACATGAATATAGCTTTTCCTAAAAGCGTTTTTAAACCTCCCCATTTACGTGAAGTATGTATACCACATATCCCTCCATATAGTGCCATCAAAGGGTAAGTATTGCCAAAAGAACTATACATGAGATTGTTTTTATCCACAAATAACTGTAAATAAACCCACCATAGTGTAAAGAAAGTAAATATCAAAATCGCAATCAAAATAAGATTTGATGATCGTGGATAGTCCAACTTATCGCGTACAAATTCCCTTATAGCTGGATGTATCCTGTACCTGTTTTTTGTTGAATGTTCAATAAGAGACCGGTCAACCAGCCTTTGTAATATTGCAGTTGTGGCAGATGTTGAAAGTCCGTTAATATAGGCAATTGATTTAATCGAAAAATCTTTTCCTTTAAATATCGAGGCTGATGCCAATATTGATTTCATCCTGCTATCAAGTTTCTTATAACTTAAAGCAATGGTCGCATGTAAGTTCTGAACAACAGGATTCTCTTGATCAAGTGAAGTTTGGAGTTGATCAATAGGTAATTTGGAATGTAATACCTCCCTTGCGAGAATATGCAAGGCCAGCGGAAGGTTTCCCACTCTTCTTGCCAAACTAAGAATAGCTTTTTTACTACTTTGTAAATATTTTTCTTTTAAAACTTCTTTAAAAAGAGCTAAAACCTCATTATCTGCAAAAGGATTTAATCTGATATCAATATAATCTATTGGAATTTTTAAACTACTTTTTTGCGAGGTAATAATTACTGTACAAAATCTGGAACTTGGTATTAATAAATGAATATCATCACAAAGTTCTGCACTGTCTAAAAACAGTAAAACATTTTTACTTGCAAGTAAAGATCTGACAATAGTTGCCCTGACTTGTTTATCTGAAATACTGCTTATATCCTCTCCAAAAATGTGCGCAATAGATAAAAGAATATCCAAGATATTATCTTCTTCAACCTTGTACCACAAAACCCCTTCTTCAAATTTATCTTTAAGCAAATGTCCTAATTTTATTGCCAGAGCAGTTTTTCCTACTCCTGCTACCCCATGAATAAGAACAATTTTACCTACAATATTTTCTCTATGAGTGAGTCTTGTAATAATATCCTGCCTGCAACTAAAGTTAATTATTTCACTGGGAACTTGAAAAATTGAAGTATTAAATTGAATTGGAATTTTCTGCAACTCTTGCTCTGACAAATAGCCTTGTCCTGCAGATACTAGAAAATCATTAACCTGATCAACAGTAGTTATGGCTTTTCTTTCAATAAAAATTTCAAGAAGTTTCAGTAAAATATTCCGGCTTTGAGGAATCCTGCTTCCCTTTTGCCAATGGGAAAAGATACTATCCTCATAAATTAAACCTTTCTCTGCCAGTACAATACCCAGCTGGGATAAGGTAGAAAATTCCGCCTTTAAACGGTATTTCTTAAAAAGTATTTTAAATCTACTTGTGTCTCCAATCATTAAGGCGATTCTATCACACGATCTGTCAGAATTTCTGACAAAGTTGTCATGGTGGATGTTTTAAAAATATGGGAAAGTTCGGTCAATGTGTCACAAGTCTTAGTTGTTAATTTTAATAAAACAGAATAATATGAAAGAGCAGTCGCCAATGCTAAATGGAACAGGTATTCTCTGTCCTGTATCATCGCCTAGGACAGGATTAATTTTGAGTGAGGATATCTCGGTTTCTGGTTTACCCGGTGAAAAAAATGTCCTTTCGCAGCTGCAATCTGAAAGATATTCCCTCTTGGAAGTAGCACGGGGTATTCTATCAACAATTCTAGCAACAGATACCAACAATGAAATGCAACAGCAGCAGATACTTCAGATACGACAACAGCAATCCCAAAGCGAGGATAGATTTGCAGCTAAATTTCTTGAAAGTAAGGCAACGCAAGACCCTAACTTGCCGCATAATTCATCGAACCCACTGATGTTCCCTCTTTTATCTGGATCTCAAAAACTCTTTGTTGTAACCGATATTGATCTTACGAAATGGATTCTCAGTGATGCTAAGACATTTGATAGAGCAAGGACTCTGGAATCGTTTGCCGATGCGTTTCAACTTAATAGCGTATTCACGACTACAGATTCGAATCTGTACCGTGGTTTAAAACAATTTTTTGTGCACAAAACTAATAATCTGCCCCCAGAACAATACAGAGTAATGCAGGATTCATTTCAGTGTCATGTTGATTCTATGCTTACAAATTTCGATAGTAATTCCGAAGTGCCATTCATTTCAAAAGTTGAAGGCATGGTTTTAGAAGCTTATGCCGACTCGTTCTTTGGCATGAAAAAGTTTCCGGACGCTGAAGAATGTGCCGTTCTCATTAAGAGAATTTGGCAAATTAAGAGCCTTCAAAACAATATTCCAGCGCAACATTCTAACCAATCTCTTTCGCTCAAAATGGAGCAATTACAAAAACGGCTGTTTTGCATTGTCGAAAATGCTCAGTCGCTCGTTGATAAATCTGGATCGAAGGCCGCTGATGAAATGTCACAGGTATACCTTTCTAATGGGCACGAATCAGGAAACCTCTTAAATGCGTTTATTCCTCTCTACGAAGCAATTGCAAGGGGTTTAGTATATGCGTTTGTCGAGCTTGGAAAATCACCTTCACTCCAAGAAGAATTGTACGCAGAAGCCGCTCAAAATGCACACGATGAACTGCAATACTGCAAATCAACAAGTACGCTGTTACATCGCATATGGCAAGAAACGCTGCGATTACGTCCCCCAACCCCGAATCAAACGCGGCGTGTAACTACTGAAGATAATGCACTTTTCCCCTATGATAGTAAGGTTGTGATCCTTTGGGGTTTATTTCATCAGGATCCTAAGGTCTGGGGGGAAGATGCAGGGCAATTCAATCCAAATCGTTGGTTGGATTTATCTCGCAAGCAAGATCAAAGCTACAATCCGTTCGGGACTGGGGTGCAGAAGTGTGTTGCAATGAATTATGCGAGTTTTGGGGGACGGGTTATGCTCAAACGGATCGTAGAATCTACGACTATCCACCCAAAGAACGAAGACTTGGAGCCCGGAAGTATAGTCGCGGATCAAGGGTATTCACGAGGTCCCGATCCTGATAAATCAGTTTTGCGGTTTGCAACCCGTACGGCCGATCAGTGCATTCATTTGTCAGATTCTTTTTAACATATGCAAGTCTATCAAAAAAAACCTCTGACCCAAAGCACAAAAAGACCTTTTCAAAAGGCGGTTCTCTTCGACTTATTTGGTACGATGGTACCAATGTTTTCCTATGCAGCACACGAAAAAACTCTTCGTGAAATGGAAGATATGCTTGGAGTTAATTCTCATCAGTTTGGTACACAATGGATTGCTTCAGAAGCAAAACGTATCTCTGGCTACTTCCCCGACACTAAATCCAATGTAAACATGGTACTGAATCGTCTACAGCATAAAGCATCTCAATCTCAGATCAATAGAGCCATCCGTTGTTATACATCATTTACTCGCAAATCTCTAGTACCGCAAGACGGTGTACTGAATTTTTTGCGTGAATTACGTTCAAACGGATTCCGCACAGGGCTCATCTCAAATTGTGCACCCGAGGTACCGGCACTTTGGGAAAAAACCCCTTTTGCGAATCTTTTTGATACAACGGTATTTTCTTGTCGTATCGGATTCGTAAAACCTTCTCCCGAGATTTATCATGCTGCAATTGATTCTTTAAATACGTCTGCAAGTAATTGCATATTTGTCGGCGACGGTTCCGGTGATGAATTAGCAGGAGCAGAGCGAGTGGGAATGAGTTCTGTATTACTCAGGGTTTCCTTTGAAGATACATATGATTTTATTCGACCCGAAGTCGCAGCTTGGAATGGCATGGAGATAGGTAAATTACAGGATTTATCAAAGCACCTCAGTCCTGTAGACTGACACCCGGAGTTGGGATTGCATTAGAATTGTATCGAAATAATTTAGTATTCTACCTATAACTTATTTATGATAAATTCAGCCCTATCCATAACTGACATAACAGGAACATGTATAATATCGTACATTAATGAATCATATACATTGTAAAGTCTCTGATGGAGTTCGAGTGCAAATTCATTATTTTCAGGCCTTGCGTAATCATTAATAACTGGTAATGGATCTAAAAGAAATACATTTCTATATCTTTTAGTCATAGCTTTAAAAATCTTTGAACGGTGTTTATCTCCTTCCCCCATCATTTCCCAGTAAGCAAGAACATCTGGTATTCCTCTGTCAAAGAAAGTTTTCTGACTAAAAGGAACTCTGTTTTCTACGTCAACTTTGATTTTAAATATCTCTTCCAGGAAAGATCGTTCATCTGCTCTGGGGTTTCTGCCTTCGCTAACAGCCTGGTCGATGACGATACGCGCAGCCTCAGGGATTACTACATAGTCAAGATGATAAAAAGCTATATTATTTGCTACTGATGTTTTTCCGGAAGAAGGAGGTCCGGTAATAACATTCCAATTTGTCACTTCAAGTTGTTCTAACATATGCTGTATATTAATATTTCTGTCAGTTTCTAAAGGCATAAATTAGATTTGGGTAAAATATTGCATATATTCAACCCCTTTTCCATGACAACCTTGTCAGTTTTTCTGACAAAGTTGTCATGGTAGAAAAGTCAAAAGAATGTGATAGTTCCATCAAAATGCCACAAGGATTAACAACAGTTGATTTGAATAAATTAGTAAAAGTCCGCTTTTTAGATGGCTATGAAGTTATTATTAGAATAGTTGAACAAAAAATGCTTGATAAAACAAAGGGCTCTCAAGAACTGGTAATCGATGCAAGATCCCCCCTTGCTCAGGCAATAGTTGGCCATAGTTTAGGAGAAGAGGTAGAATATATGGTTGCGGAGAATACACAAAAAGTAAAGATACTCGAAATTCAATGAAAAGACTGGAATCTACTTAGAATTCTTTTTGGAGCAGGAGAGACAGTATTGGGCTGTGGGCATGGCTAAGAGTCTGGCCACTTCAATTTGTTTACCGCATTTTTCACACTTACCATAAATACCTTCAGTAATTTTTGATAAAGCTGTCGAAATTGAGGTGTGTGCTTTTTTAAGTTGCTCTTCCAATGCTACAGTTCTGATATGGGAGTCTGCTATGTATGAATCTGTACCTGGTTCACTACTCTCTGCTAAAGACTCCTCTTTGACTGGATCATCATTTTCAACTTCTTTTAAACTTTTTTCAATATCTTTTTGCTGACTTTGCAACAGGTCTTTGATATTATTTATTGTTTTTGTAGGAAAACCTAACATTAAACCTCCTTAAAATTTTCTTTGGATTTCTAATTTTCCAAAGGATTGACGTTTTCTGATTATACCAATATTTTTGGATTGCTGCCAATACCAAATTCCTATGATCAATGTTAGTGGCAAACTTAATTGGGAACAATAAAACATTTTTTATATCAAAGATGGGATTTCTTTTGACTACTTTATAAAGTATGGTTAATCCCAGAATGAACATGACTAAAGATAAAAAAACTCCTTCACTACGTGTTTGCTTTAGAAATTCCATCAAAAACTTAATCACCCCAATATAAATTAAAGAAAGAGCCAGTATTTTACCTCTCGGATGAAAATGAGTAGCAGCAGACCAAACTCTAAAGAGTACCCAGATTAATAGAATTGCTTCTAACAATTGGACCGGGAATCTTTTACCCAAAAATCCCACCATATTAACTGCCAAAAATAAATTACTTGGTATCCCTATATTACAGCTACCTAAGAAACAACCCAAGCTAGAAAATATCAAACCCCCTAAAAAGCCTACTGAGGCAATATCTCCAGCCTGCCAAAAATCTACTTTCTTCCTCCTGGATAGAAAATACAAAGTTAACCATCCTCCTAAAAAAGCTCCCCAGAAAGAAAAACCAGGCAGTTTATTAATAAGCAGGATGCCAAATAAATTTTGACTAAAAATGGAGAAGTTCTCCAAAACAAAATATAATCTTGCACCAACTAATCCTCCTAAAAAAGTCAGTAACGTCAGATCCAGAATTTTTTCCTCATCTAAGTCCCAAGCCCTGCTAAGTCTCCAAACCAAAAATACACCCACCAAAAATCCCAGGGCTAAAAGCATTCCAAATGAGGAAACAGATATAGTTCCAATTGAGAAAAGCACTGGCAGCATAACGGATACGCTACCACACTCTTAAACTTGAATCAAATTGACAGTTGGTGTATACTGGTTAGACAAGATGACTGCAACTGCGCATGCATTAATTGGAGGGGCTATTGCTGCTTCTGTTCCCAACCCTGTTATTGGAATAAGTTTAGCTGCTATTTCTCATCCTATTGCTGATATGATTCCCCATTGGGATTTTGGTTTAGGGTGGAGAAAGAAGAGTAAAATTCTGCTATTTGTTCAAAGCTGTTTTGATCTTTCCTTAGGTATTGTTTTAACATTTCTGATCTTTGGAAAAACCACTAATCCTGTTTACCTGCTGGGATGTATTTTTGTATCTGAATCCTGGGATATTTTACAAGCACCTTATTGGCTTTTTAATTGGAGATTTCCTCCTTTTTCCTACTTTTATAATGTCCAGCATGCAATAAATGCAAAAGCAAAATTACCCTGGGGAGTTTTAACCCAAGCAGCTACAGTCACAGGACTGGTATTAGTTCTTCGAAACTTTCACTAAATTCTTTAAATATTCACTAAATTGCTTACCTATTTCCGGATGTTTTTGAGCTAAGTCCACCACAGTTTTCATGTATTCTAATTTGTTTCCGGTATCATAATACTTGCCATTTTCTATAACCACTGCATACAATGGCACACCTTGATCTTTTAGATAATTTATTCCATCAGTTAGCCAAATTTCCCCACCCTTACCTGCTGGAATTGCTTTTAGGGCTTTAAATATTTCCGGAGGCAGAATATACGCTCCATGGGTGGCAATGTCTGAGGGAGCTTCATCTGGCTCTGGCTTTTCTACAATTCTTTTAATTTTATAAACATTTCCCTCCACTTTTTCTAAATCTGCTATTCCATATCTTTTTAAATCCTCTTTTTTCTCAATCCTGACTCCGGAAATAACCATCCCCCCATACTTTTCATGCACATCAATCATTTGTTTAAGCCTGGGAGGTTCTGCTAAAATAAACTCATCTCCCCAAATCACAGCAAAAGGCTCATCTTCAATAACAGCCTCACCTGCTAAAACAGGTGTACCATTTCCATAAGGACCTTTTTGCCTGACATACACAAAATTTGCCATTTCTGAAATATTTTGAACTTGTTCCAGGAGTTTTTCTTTCTTGCCATTAGTTAAGTTTTGGACTAAATCTTCATTTGGGTCATCAAAATGGTCTTCAATTGCCCGTTTGGAAGCACCAGTTACTATAATTATATTTTCAATGCCTGAGTTAACAACTTCTTCAACTACATATTGGATAACTGGTTTGTCCACTATAGGCAGCATCTCTTTGGGCATGGCTTTGGTTTGAGGAAGAAATCTGGTACCAAATCCAGCAGCAGGTATTAAAGCTTTAGTTATTTTTTTCATTTCACTCTTTCTATGTAATCTCCGGTCCTAGTATCTATTTTAACCTTTTCTCCAACTTTTACAAACATGGGAACTTTTGCAACCAAACCATTATCTAAGGTGGCTTCTTTAAGAACATTAGAAACAGTATTACCTTTTTCACCAGGCCCTGTTTCTACAATTTCATAAGTTAAACTGGAAGGAAGATCTATCCCCAAAGCTTCCCCATCTGAAACTATTAAAATTACTTCTGTTCCATCTTTTAGAAATTTTGCTTGTTCACCTAAGACTTGAGAGGAAACAGTAAATTGCTCAAAAGTCACGGGATTCATAAAATTAAAATTAGGTCCATCTTTATAAAGGAATTGTGCTTTATTCTTTTCTACACTTGCCTCATCAACCCTTGCTCCAGTGATAAAAGTTCTTTCAGTTACAGATCCAGATTTTAAGTTTCTGATTTTTAATTTAATAGTCCCGGATCCTCTGCCCATTTTAACATGTTCATAGGTAATAACCTGCAAAACATTATTTGCCTCTTTAAAAAAAGTGCCATTTCTCAGTTCAGTTACATTTAATGCCATGACAGGGATTTTATCATACTATTAATGCTTTAGAAATAAAGTGTTACTTGAATTTTTCCAGAAAAGATTCTACTTTTTTCTTGTCTCTTTTTAGCCATTCTGCATTGGAATAAATTTGTTCTAAGGCTTGGGCAATGGTTCTTTGAGCCTCAGGGGTGGGGTTTTTCTTTACAAAAGATAGTATATCTTTTGTATCTTCTTTTTTAGTAAACTCCCCTGCTGGAGCAAAAACCCTGGTAAAATAATGCCCTCCAGCATATCTTTCTTTTAACAATTTCCAGTTCCCCTTAACAAATTCCCAGGCTAAATACCGACCCTCGGGGTTGCTCCAAACTGAAGTAATAATTCCTAAAGAGTTTTGATACCTGACATGTTTGGAGATAGCAAACTCTAAAGTCTTTTTAAGTAAGGTTTGGTTTTTAAACTTTCCTAAAGATCTGCCTATTCTTTCTTTTTCCTGCTGGTTTTCTTCCTCTTTATACATTTTTACTAAAGTAAAAAACTCTTTATCTTCCCCATTTTCTACAACCAGGTTATAAACTACTCCTCTTAAATCTGGGTCTATCTTGCCTAATTTAAAAACTTCAAATGCTTTTTCTATAGTTTCTTGATCTCCAAAAGAACCTAATTTATTTAAAACCATTCCCCGAAGTAATCCATCAGTATGCTTTTCTCCATTTTTCTTTCCCCAGCCCATTTTATTTGCTATATCTTTATAAACTTTTATTCCATATTTTTTAAAGTTTGGATAAAAGCTTTCATATGCAAGTAAGCTATCTAACTGACTTAAATGCCCGGTAATTTCAGACCAGACTGTGTAATCGTTTTCGTTAACATAACTTAAGGCAAGTTCTAAAGCGAGTATTGTTGGAGAACCTCCGGATTGGGCTAAACCAAAAGTATCTCTGATTAATCCTAACCTGTCTGCGGGAGATGAAGGTTTTAACTTTTGAAGATAATGCTGTGGGTAATCAATCCTCACAAAACTTGCTTCTCCTATATTTAATTTAGTTCCTTTATCTGGAATAGTGATAGTTTTTTTATCCATTAGCAACCCATCTATTGGTATGTTCCATATTGTTTTATCTTTTGACTCTCTTTTAGAAACTGGGCTTGAAAAAAATCTTGATTGCGTTAATTCTAATTTTTTACTTCGGGCCCCCGAAGGGGAGTTTTCCTTTACACTTATTACAGGATGACCTGATTTTGAGGTCCAATTTTTCATCACTTTAGCAACTGGTTTTCCAGATACCTCTTCTAAAGATTCCCATAAATCTTGGGTTTCAGTGTTTGAGTATGAATGTTTTTTTAAGTAATGTTGTAAACCTTTTTGAAAATCTTTGGGTCCTAAATATTCATGAAGCATTCTTAAAATAGAAGCTCCTTTGGAATAAGAAACTTTATCAAAAATCTCAGAAATTTCTGCCGGGTGACCAACTTCTATCTCTATAGGGTGAGTATTTTCTAAAGCATCCAAAGAATAGGCTACCCCCATCTCATTTGCCACAAATTGAGTCCAAATATCCCATTTTGGGAAAATATGATCAATTGCCAAATATTCTATAAATGAAGCAAAGCCTTCATTTAACCATAGGTGTGTCCACCACTCCATGGTCACCAAATCCCCAAACCACATATGGGCAATTTCATGAGCAATAACAAGTGCTACCCACTGTTTGTTACCTGTTGAAGTTTTAAGTTCGTCAACTAAAAGTGCTGATTCTCTATAAGTAATTGCTCCCCAATTCTCCATAGCCCCTGCAGAAAAATCAGGAATAGCAATCATGTCTAAAACAGGTAAAGGATAATCTATCCCAAAATAATTTTCATAAAATTCCAGACACTTGGTGGCTACATCTAAAGCAAACCTTGCCTGTTCTTTTTTTCCAGGAGTTGTAAATACTCTTATTACTTTTTCCTTTTTACTTTTTACTTCTAAATATTCAAAATCCCCCACAATAAAAGCTAAAAGATAAGTGGACATCTTTGGAGTAGGAGCAAATTTGACTATTTTGTAGCCTGATTCATGTTCTAAGATTTCAGATTCTAAAGTGTTAGAAATAGCTGTTAAGTGAGCGGGAATCATTAAAGTTACATCAAAGATTGCTTTATGGGAGGGTTCATCAAAAGATGGGAAAGCTCTTCTGGCATCTGTTGATTCAAACTGAGTGGTTGCTATATGTTTGTCTTTTCCCTCATGAGTATATTTACTCCTGTAAAACCCTCTCATTTTGTCATTTAAAATCCCTCTAAAGTTGAGTTTTAATTCCTTTTTGCCTTTTGGAATTGCTTTTGGAAAAGTAAAAGTGGCAGTTTCTTTTTCTTTGTCATAGGAAATCTTTACCTGATCACATTCTATTTCCAGGTCAACACTGTGCAGGGTAATCTGTCTGGTGGGTTTATCCAAAGATAGATAGATTGTTTCTTCTCCATAAAAAGTAAAATTATCCAGATCAGGCTTGAGCATGATTTTATATCGCTCAGGCTTAACATGTACTGGTAATCTGTGTGTATTTTTCATGAGCTGAGTTTAACTGAAATAACTGATATAATGCAACTTGCGCCGAGGTGCTGGAATGGTATACAGGGTAGTCTCAAAAACTACTGGTCGCAAGGCTGTGAGGGTCCGACTCCCTCTCTCGGCACAAAAAAATATGACAATATTTGATACATAAAATCCTCTTGTATCTTATTTACAATGGGGTTATGATCAGATCATGGATGAAAATAAATTAAGGAATATAGTTGAAGAAGCCATTAACAACGCTGTTAACCCTATCAAGCAAATGTTAGAAGATCCAGATACAGGATTAAAAAGGCTTAATGAAAGAGTTGATGCTAATACTTCAGCAATTGTAGAACTTGAAAGTACAATAAAGGGCTATTCTGATTCATACCAAGCAAATGATACTAATATTAGGAAGGTGGATAAAAGATTACAAACATTAGAAGAAGATGCAACTGTAGATGTTCCTTCTGAATTACAGCTTACTCCACAATCTGATCTTTAGTACTCACAACTAAGGCAAAAGTTAAAGTAAAAAAAATTCTAAAAAGGTAATTAATATTAATCCTAAAAAATTCTTTGAGGCATAGTGGCAAAAGAAAAGATTAATTTAAGTGGGCCTTCAATGATCTTGAGAGTTGTGTGCCTCTTTTAAGAACCAGTAAGCCTGTTTCTGAGAGTCTTTCAAAGTTTTGATCGGGACTTATTCCTTCTTCTACTATTTTAATGAAGGCAGCTTGTTCCCCGTTTACTTCTGTCCAAAGATGATAAGGGAAAAGTCTATCAGTATTAGGAAGCTTGGCTTCAAACTGATCCATACCTGTCGTATGGAGGGCTATTAAAAAAGTTCTACTATCCAGTTGTCTTAAATAAGGACCTATACTGGCTTGTTCTTCTGGACTATACATTTGTTGATAGTGTTCTGGCATGGATGAGTATTATATCAGCTAAGCTCTTCAGGATCAACTATGGGATATATTAGCTTCGCTACAAATTTTTGTGGAATAACAGAGCAGGATTAATTATGTTCAATAAAGGCTTTGTAGCCAGTTAGTTTCTTGTTATCTCCAGTACCAGAATAGATATTTTTAACTCCAAAGGTCAGGAATAAATCATCTTTTGAGTAAGTAATTGTTGTGCCATAAGGCTGCGATGAATTTAAGGTTTGTTTAAAACCTAAGGTAGTAAGCTGATTTGTATAGTAATTAATAAAATCCTGGGGTAGTTCTGTAACTTGGGAGGATTCAAGATAAACTCCTTCCTGCTCTATCCTTCTTTTGCCAGAAGTAAAGAGTAGAGTTTTACTTTGGGTTACTTCCCAGGTAAGGTTTGAGTAGAGTTTAGGTAGATCAGGGGGATTAGGGATATTGGGCCCGCCTGCAACGCTATCGCTTGCATTGCGGGCAGGGGTTTTTTGCTCGCCTCGCTGAGCGGGCGAAGCAGGGGAAGAATCTTCAGCTGTAAAATTTAAAGGATAAATTTCTGCATTTTCAATAACATAAGGAGTCCAGGTTAAATTGCCTTTAACCACCACTTCATTTAACTTTTTTAAATTAGTTAAGGAAGAGGTGGGTTTAAAATGGATAGTATAGCTTTCATTATTAGGTAAGACTAAAGAATAGATACCGGATTGCGAGGATTTTAATACTCCTTGTAAAGATATGGCTCTTCCTAAGACTGGTGAGGAATTAGGAAAGTAATGATTAATAAGGTTTTGAAAGGTGGGATTTGAAACTATTAAATAGATTAAAGCTGCAAGCCCTGTGATATATGCTGTAAGTTTTGTCCATTTGATTTTAATTAAGAAGTCAAAGATTCTTTTAAATATATTAGGTCCTTCGACTTCGCTCAGGATCTTCGAGGTAGTTTGTGGATCTGGATTTTCAGATAAATGGTCTGAGGAAAATCTGCCATGAGAATCCCTTAATTTATGCTGGGCTACTTCTGAGTAGGTAGAGGGATCAGAAGGAGGTGTTTGAGGAGAAGATGAAGGTACATAAGTTTGATAAGGATTGTTTGGATCTTGAAGATTTACATGAGGGTTAAAATCACGTCCAAATGGTGGAGGACGACCATTTCCAGAATTAGGAGGATCATTAGGCAGAGAATTATCCATGCAAGATCAGTATAGATCTAATGTTTTAAAGAAAGCAAATTGACAAGGATTTCAGAAGAAGAGGTTAGAGTTTGGTAACAACAACTCCCAATTTTTCAAGATTTAATTTACCAACTACAGCATCAGCTCCTGGAATATTACTGCCCCCAATCTCCACTGTGGTGCCACTGTGGAGCCGTTGTGGTGATTAGGTTGTTGTAACAACCTAATTGTGGTAAACCACAACATATGTAAATGCAGTTTCTAGGGTTAGTTCTCCGAACAAAGACATTGACTCCCCTGTTTAATATCTGGTACAAACATTAGCATGACAAAAGTAATAGGACTGGTTGGGGAAAAAGGTTCTGGGAAACAGACTTTTGTTAATTTTTTAAAAGAGATTGCACCCCAATTAAATATTCGTCAAGTCAGATTTTCTGATATTTTGGCTCAGACTTTAATTCTTTGGGATATTCCCTTGACAAGACCTAATCTACAAAAACTAGCAATTATTATGAATGAGTCTTTTGGGGCTCAAGCTTTGGCCAATGCTGCTAAGTTTTCCATAGAAGGAGATAAAGCTGATGTAATTATTTTAGATGGGATAAGAAGAGAGGCAGAACTTAAATTAGTTAAAGGGATGAAAAATAATCTGGTAATTTATATTACAGCCTCGCAAAAATTAAGGTATCAAAGATTAAAAACAAGATCTGAAAAAGTGGGTGAGGTTGGTTTAACTTTTGAACAATTTTTAAAAGAGGAAAATTCCAAAGCAGAATCAGAAATCCCTAAACTCTCTAAACTTTCTGATATTAAAATAGAAAATAATAGCTCTTTGGAAGAATTTAAAAGTAGTATACTTAAATTATGGCCAACTATCACATAACAGATGATGCTAAAGAAAAAACCAGCTTACTTATAAAAGAGCGTCTCCCCTGGCTTATTGTAGGACTAATTGGTGGAATAATTGTCACAATTTTAGTTTCCAAGTTTGAAAGTATTTTATCTGCAAATATTTCTTTAGCATTTTTCTTACCTGTGATTGTTTATATGTCTGATGCAATTGGCACTCAAACAGAAAATATTTATGTTAGAAACTTAGCAAAATTTAGGGATAATTTTTTTCAGTATTTTATTAAAGAACTCATGATTGGGATATCTTTTGGAATAATTTTTGGGTCTCTACTTGGGCTATTTGCCAAGTTTTGGTTAGGATCTACAACTGTAGCCATAACAGTTGCTATAGCAATGTTTATAAATGGGATTATAGCTCCAATGGTGGCTTTAATTGTGCCTGAGATGCTTTTTAAAGAACATGAAGACCCGGCTTTAGGCGCAGGCCCGTTTACCACTATTTTACAAAATCTGATTAGTTTATCAGTCTATTTACTGATAGCAACTCTAATTATTCTCTAGGCAGTTGTATGTGCCTTTTCAGCAACCTTGGTTCTGGTTTTTTCCATACCATAAAACTTGGTTCGCTCAGGCCTAAATACCAAAGATATCTCACCTACTGGACCATTTCTGTGTTTTTGAATATCTAAAGTAACCTGCTCCCTTCTTTCCAGGTCTTCACTATAGAGAAACATCACCACATCTGCATCCTGTTCAATACTGCCGCTTTCTCTTAAATCTGCCAGTTGTGGTTTTCTTGTCCCTCTGGCTTCTACTGACCTGTTAAGTTGTGACAGCGCCAAAACAGGGATCTTGAGTTCTCTGGCTAAATTTTTTAAACCTTGAGAAATTTCTGATACCTCTTGAACTCTATTTTCTAAATTTCTTCCACGGATCAGTTGTAAATAATCAACAATTAAAAATTTCAATCCATGCTCAATTTGCAATCTTCTGGCTTTAGTTCTCATCTCAGGCAAAGATATTCCAGGAGTATCATCAATAAATAAAGGAGCTTCAGCCAATTCCCCCATAGCCAAAGACAACTTATCAAAATCTTTTTCATCTAACTTCCCGGTTTTTAGTTTCCAGGCATCAATATCTGCTTGCCCTACCAATAATCTATCAACCAACTCTTCCTGACTCATCTCCAAAGAGAATATACCTACAGGTAATCCCAAGTTTACAGCCACATATTGTGCTATGTTAAGACTATAGGAGGTTTTACCAACTCCTGGCCTGGAAGCTAGAATCAATAAATTGGAGTTTTGCATACCGGCCAGTTTTGCATCCAAATCCCTAAAACCAGTAG
>Ga0209515_10005351_pt1 | contig 16667 bp, 18 predicted proteins | sample Subgroupgradi54m_FD_187454 | JGI IMG/M metagenome (GOLD analysis project Ga0209515, IMG submission 187454) | Subsurface groundwater microbial communities from S. Glens Falls, New York, USA - GMW60B uncontaminated upgradient, 5.4 m (SPAdes)... ...
GACCAACAGGAAATTATCAAAATCAGACACCAAGTGAATTTGCAGAACAGATTGTGCAGATCAATCGTGTCTCCAAAAAAACAAAAGGTGGAAACAAAGTCGGCTTTTCGGCCTTAGCAGTTGTTGGCGACAAAAAAGGAAAAGTCGGTGTCGGTCTTGGCAAAGCACCTGATGTCTCAAGTGCTATTCGTAAAGGAATTGCCTACGCAAAGAAGCATTTGATTGACGTACCACTGATTCATGGCACAATCCCCTTCCGTATTGATGTCAAAGTCGGTGCAGCCAAAATCATGCTCAAGCCAGCGCCTCCAGGAAGTGGTATTATTGCAGGCGGTGCCGTGAGAAGTGTCGTTTCAGCAGCGGGAATTCAAAATATCTCTTCAAAAGTATTGGGTACCGAAAATAAAGCAAATAACGTGCACGCGACACTTGAAGCTTTAAAGCGCGTGGGCGAACAGGCAAAGAAGCAACAGGAAAGAAAAACAAAATTACGTAAAGAAGTGAAAGGTTAATACGAAAGAGTATGAATTTATCAAATCTTGAAAAACTAACAACAAAGAGAAAGAAACGAGTTGGTCTTGGTCACGGCTCAGGTCGTGGAAAGACCTCTGGTCGTGGTACCAAAGGGCAAAAAGCACGAGGAGATGTTCCACTGGATTTTGAAGGTGGCGCACTGCCGCTGATTAAACGAATGCCTTTTTTGCGCGGAAAAGGCAAAAACAAATCCTTACAGGTAAAACCATACGTACTCAATGTAAGTGCCTTGAATAGTTTTGCCCAAGATGCAATCGTTGATCTTGAAAGTCTTGCCAAGCACAAGTTGGTAGAGCTTCATCTTGCTCAGCAGGTAGGGGTAAAGATTTTGGGTGATGGAGCATTAACTGTTTCTGTTACCGTGAAAGTGCCTACCTCAAAGAGTGCAGCAGAAAAAATCACCAAAGCAGGCGGAAGTGTATCAGTGTCAAGTGCATGAACAGTTTTTTAAGTACTCTTCGCAATAGTTTCAGGTCACCTGAGGTTCGCTACAAGATCCTCTTTACTCTCGCAATCTTTTTAGTCTTTCGTTTCTTCGCGCATGTGCCGGTTGCAGGAGTTAATCTTGCTCAGCTCAAGAATCTCTTTGCGAGTAATCAATTTTTGGGACTTCTCGATATTTTTTCAGGAGGAACGCTTGCTAACTTTTCTATCATGGCCTTGGGGCTTAATCCATACATTAACGCCTCAATTATTATTCAACTGCTGACGATGGTTTTCCCCAAACTTGAAGAGTTACAGAAAGAGGGAGATTCTGGGAGAAAGAAAATCAATCAATATACGAGAGTTTTGACGATTCCTTTGGCAACGCTTCAGGCAGTCGGTATGTATGCGCTGTTGAAAAGCCAAAATATTATTACGACGCTTTCTCCACTTGGGTTTATTTCTTTCATCATTACTATGACTGCGGGGACGATGCTCCTTGTCTGGCTTGGTGAACTGATTAGCGAACGAGGTGTTGGTAATGGGATTTCGCTGCTGATTTTTGGAGGGATTGTGGGACGATTCCCTGTGGTTATTGGTCAGACAGCATCAACAGCAACTGCAGAGACTTCCCTGAATCTGCTGTTTTTTGTTGGCTTAGGGCTCTTGGTCATCGCAGGCATTATCATCGTCAATGAAGCAACTCGACAGATCACCGTCCATTATGCCAGGCGTATGCGAGGAAGCGCACTCTCAAGTGGCCAATCAACCCATCTGCCGCTTCGTTTGAATCAAGCAGGGGTTATCCCGATTATTTTTGCTGTGTCTTTGGTATTACTGCCATCACTGCTTGCAAATTTCCTTCGTACCTCAACGAATCCAATTCTCAGTACTATTGCGCAAACGGTCAACATATGGTTCTCACCAAGTGGATGGGCATATAATATTCTGTATTTCTTACTTGTTGTTGGGTTTACGTTTTTCTATACCGCAATTATTTTCAACCCGAAAAAAATCTCCGAAGATATCCAGAAATATGGTGGCTTCATTCCAGGAATCAGACCCGGTACTCCGACAGCGAAATATCTGAATTATATTCTGACCCGAATAACCCTCGTTGGCGCAACGTTTTTGGGTCTTATCGCTATCTTTCCTGAAATTGCACGAGCAGTGACCGGTGTGCAGACGCTCCTTCTTGGAGGAACCAGTGTCTTGATTGTTGTCAGTGTGGTGCTTGAGACAGTAAAGGCAATTGAGGCAAATCTCGTGATGCGTAACTACGAAGGCTTTTTACATAAATAATATGAAAATTGTTCTGATTGGCATTCAAGGTTCAGGGAAATCAACCCAGGGGAATCTGTTGCAACAAAAATTGGATGTCCCCTATCTCTCAACGGGACATATCTTCCGGGAAATTGCGAAAGAACACACCTCCATTGGTCGTTACATTAAAGAAGTAATGAATGCCGGTTATCTTATTCCTGATGAGAAGACCTTAGAGATTGTCTCAGAGTATTTGGGGAGGTCTGAGTATCAAAAAGGCTATATCCTTGATGGTTTTCCCAGGACGGTCAATCAAGTCGAAGCGTTTGCCAATGGGATTGATAAGGTTGTTTACTTGAAAGTATCTGACAAGGAAGCACTCTGGCGTCTTTCTTCACGAAATGATGAAGCCCGGGAAGATGAAACCCTGAAAGCAATTCATAAACGAATTGATCTGTTTCATACCGTGACAGAACCGGTGATTGAGTACTATCGTAATAAAAATCAATTGGTTGAGATAGATGGAGAACAATCGATTGAAGATATTCACAAAGAGATCCTTGAAAAAATAAACGGTGCGAAAAATGGATAACACTGCTCAAGAACAGAAAGCTGAAAAATTGATTCTTGCATTTGTAGGAATGCCCGGTGCAGGAAAAAGTGAGGCAGCAGATTATTTAGCAACAAAAGGTATCCCTTTTATTCGTTTTGGCGATTTGACTGATGAGACAATAAAAGAAATGAGCTTATCGCTCACTCCAGAAAATGAACGCATAGTACGTGAGAAACTACGAAAAGACTTAGGTATGGCAGCCTATGCCATAAAAGCTAAACCAAAAATTGATGCATTGATGCAAGATAATCAGGTTATTGGTCTTAATGGGTTGCGTTCATGGGAAGAATATCTTTATTTAAGAAAAATCTATAAAGGATTAGTTATTGTTGCAGTATATGCTGATGCGCATGTCCGACACGATCGGCTTGCGGCAAGAGAGGATCGTCCTGTTTCTCTTGAGCAATCAGCCATACGAGATAGTGCAGAATTGGAAAAATTGAATATGGGTGGCCCCATAGCGATTGCAGATTATGTTATTGAAAATAATAGTGAACGCTTGCAACCTCTTCAAGAAAAACTTGATAGGCTGTTAGCGCATTTACAAATACATAGAGATGATTGATTATAAAACACCAGAACAAATAAATATCATGCAGCACGGTGGCAAGATTTTGTCAGACGTTTTGTCTACTGTCATGGCAGCGATTAAACCTGGTATCTCAGAACTCGAAATTGATCGGTTTGCCGAAAACCTGATTCGAGAAAAGGGAGGCGAGCCAGGATTTCAAAAAGTACAAGGATATAAGCATACGATTTGTGTTTCAACCAATGATGTCGTCGTTCATGGGATTCCAGGATCGTACAAGTTTCAAAAAGGAGATGTGGTAGGAATTGATTGTGGTGTCTTTTATCAAGGCTTTCATACGGATATGAGTGACTCAGTGATTGTTCCAGGAGGAAAAGCTGAAGCTGAGGTTGCAAAATTTCTCACAATAGGCAAGCAAGCTTTGGACGAAGCGATTGCGGTTGCTAAGGTTGGGAATAGGATTGGACATATTTCCAAAACCATTCAGGATATTGTTGAGGGCAATGGTTATTCAGTAGTCCGAAGTCTGATCGGACACGGGGTGGGACGAGAGTTACATGAAGATCCAGAAGTCCCTGGGTATCTTCTCGGAGATATGCAAAAAACGCCACTTCTCAAAGAAGGCATGACAATTGCGGTTGAAGTGATTTATAATAAAGGCACGCGGGATGTTGTTCTTGATCGAGACGGCTGGACGATCCGGACAGCGGATGGTAAGCTCGCAGGTTTGTATGAACGGACAATTGCGATAACAAAAGACGGACCACTGATGCTGACACCATAAAATGTGTTGCTCTTTTGAGCGTAGTTTGTTATAATGCTCCAATGGCTCATCAAGGCTCATTTGAGAAAGATGGACAAGTCTTGGAAGCGCTGCCCAATACTTTATTTCGCGTGCAGCTTGACGACGGATCACTTGTCCTTTGTCATTTATCAGGAAAAATGCGAATGCATTTTATTAAAATTCTTCCTGGAGATAAGGTAAAAATTGAAATGACTCCGTACGATTTGACAAAAGGACGGATAATGTATCGATATCGATAATCATGAAAGTACAAGCAAGTGTTAAAAAACGATGTATGAAATGTAAAATTATTAAGCGCCGTGGGGTGCTGCGAGTGACGTGTGAAAATCCACGACACAAGCAAAGACAAGGTTAATCTTATGAGAATTGCAGGAGTCAGTATACCAGATGAAAAACGAGTTGATATTGCGTTAGCATACATTTATGGTATTGGGAGAAACAATGCCGTACCAGTTCTTGAAAAAGCGCAAATTGATCCTGCCAAGCGCGCGAAGACCTTAACAGAAGAAGAAGTGAAACGGTTAACACAAGTTTTGGATAAGTACAAGATTGAGGGAGATTTGCGAACAGAAATCGCGACAAATATCCGTCGATTAAAGGAAACAGGAACATACAGAGGAAAAAGACATGCAAACAATTTGCCATCTCGCGGACAACGAACTCGTTCGAATGCCCGTACGAAGAGAGGGAAGCGAGTAACAATTGGTGCGATCAAGAAAGAGGTAATGGCAAAGATGGAGCAAGCCCAGAAAGCAAAGGCAGCAGGAAAGTAACCCTATGGCAACACAAAATAAAAAAACAGTTAAAAAAGTAACCAAGAAAAAGTCAGTCAATAATGTTACCGAGCATGGGAGAGTCTATGTGACCTCCACGTTCAATAACACCCTGGTGACTGTTACGAATGACAAGGGAGATACGCTCGGTTGGAGTAGTGCTGGAGCAAAAGGATTTAAAGGAACCCGTAAATCGACTCCGTATGCAGCTTCAGCAGCAGTCGAAGACGTGGTAAAAAAAATTATTCTCAAAGGTTTGAAGTCAGCAGATATTTTCATTAAAGGTCCAGGCTCAGGACGTGATTCATCACTCCGAGGGATCAAAAGTGCAGGATTGGTCATTAACTCGATCTCTGATATCACACCAATGCCACACAATGGACCAAGATCGAAAAAGAAGAGACGAGTCTAGAAAATTATGGGAAGATATACCGGACCAAAACATAAATTAGCACGACGAGAAGGGATTAACCTCCTTGAAAAAACGTCAGCATCCTTGATGAGACGACTGAATGTCCCACCAGGTGTGCATGGCAAAAAAGGCAAACGACGCTTGTCAGAATTTGGTCAACAGCTTCGAGAGAAACAAAGAGCAAAGGTGATGTATGGGTTGTATGAAAGACAATTCAAGACACTCGTTGAAACCGTGACGAAACAAAAAGGTGATACCGAAGAACTTTTACTGGCATCGCTTGAAACACGCCTTGATAATATTGTCTACCGACTTGGTTTTGCCAAATCTCGTATGATGGCGCGTCAATTTGTTTCTCATGGTCATGTCTTAGTTAATAGTAAAAAGATGACAATCCCATCCTATAAAGTACAAGAGGGCGATGTCGTAATGATTGATAGTACGATTCAAAAAAATCCTGACGTGATGAAATTACTTACTGAAACAACAGAAGTAATCGCATTTCTTGAGAAAAAAGGTCCAGTTGGGAAGCTAAAACGCATGCCAAACCCATCAGATGTCGCAACACCGTTTAATACAAGACAGATTATTGAATATTATTCACGATAGTGATATAATGTAAATCTTATGGACGAATTACACTTTAAAGTAAAAGAAATAACCGTCTCTCCAGACTTTGGAGAATTTGCCATTGAACCATTGGAACCGGGTTACGGTCACACAATGGGTAATGCGTTGCGACGAATCCTTTACACCTCGATTCCCGGTGCAGCAGTAACATCAGTTCGTATTGCTGGTGTCAAACACAAGTTCTCAACGCTTGCCGGACTCAAAGAAAATATTGTTGATCTGATCCTTAATGTTAAAGAACTTAATCTTCGTCTTCCAGAAAATGCAACGAGTGCAACCATCAAACTTTCTGTCAAAGGCGCGAAAGAAGTGACTGCCAATGATTTGGAACTCACCGATGGTGTTGAAGTGATTAACAAAGATCAATATATTGGATCACTTTCAGGTGATAAAGCAAAGCTTGATATGGAAGTGACTGTTGAAAAAGGTCTTGGTTATTCACTTGCTGAAGAGCGAAAAGTCGAAACGCTTGGTGTTATTACTATCGATGCAGTCTTTACTCCTGTCAGACGAGTGACTTACACTGTCGCAGCAACCCGTGTCGGTCGAAGAACTGATCTTGACAAATTGACACTCAAAATCTGGACCAATGGTACAGTAAATCCTCGAGAGGTACTCAATCATGCTTCGAAAATACTCGCGTCCTCGTTCATGCAGATTTATGAACCAAAATCCGGAGTCCCAGTAAGCGATGGATTAGTCTCAACATCATCAATCCCACAAAGTGTGTTAAAGATGACGATTGATGAATTGGATCTTCCAACCAGAATTTACAATAGTTTGCGAAACGGTGGTATTGAAACAATCGAGCAGCTTCTTGGTGCACCCCGCAAAGATCTTATCTCAATGCGAAACATGGGTGGCAAATCAATCTCAGTGATCGAAGAGAAATTACAAGAAAAAGGCGTAAGTCTCAACGTGTAATCAGTAAAGTCAAAAGTAATCCGCCAGCTGGCGGACATAAGTCAAAATCATAAGAACAGGTGACTAAATTTTGACTTTTACCTTTTGACTTTTTTTTATGGTTTTGTATGAGAAAAAATGTTTTTGGAAGACAATTTAAACGAGATGCCAATGAGCGAAAAGCGCTCTTTAAGAACTTGCTTACGTCGTTGGTGATGGAAGAACGTATCAAGACATCAACAGCAAAAGCAAAAGCAATCAAAGCTGCAGCTGACAAGCTCATTACTAAAGCAAAAAAAGGTGGCCGTGATGCGTATCGAGCTCTTGAAGCAGAGGTAAATCATAATGCAGTTATCAAGCTCATTGATGATATCGCACCTCGTTTTGCAGGTCGCGCAGGTGGCTATACACGAATCATCAAGATTGGCAACCGAGTTGCGGACAATGCGCCTGAGTCTGTGATGGAATGGACAGAGAAAAAGGTGGTAAAAGAGATTGTCGCGGTAAAAGAACCAAAAACGACAAAAGAAGCAAAGCCAAAGAAAGAGACCAAGGCAGTAAAGAAAAAAGAGGTAAAAGAGACAGATGAGAAAAAAACAACAAAGAAAAAACCAGTAAAGGAGAAAAAATAATGCAAGGAGCAACCGTTACAACAAAAGCAACAGAGATCAAGAGAGCATGGCATCTGATTGATAGCAAAGAAGATACACTTGGTCGCGTTGCAACAAAAATTGCCAAACTTCTTATGGGGAAAGGCAAGCCGTACTTTGTTCGTAATCTTGATTGTGGTGACTATATCGTTGTCATTAACGCCAAAGATGTCAAGGTAACCGGGAAAAAAGAAGAACAAAAGAATTACTATCGTCACTCAGGGTACCCAGGCGGATTTCGTGTCGAGACACTGAAAGCACTCAGAATTCGTAAGCCAGAAACAATTCTGACCCATGCAGTCAAAGGCATGTTGCCAAATAACAAATTACGAGATAGTATGTTAAAAAGACTTTTTGTCTTTGCAGGAGAAGAACACAAGTATCAAGATAAATTAAAAAGCTAAATTATATGGCAGAAGAAATACAACCAATAAAGAAGAATAAAAATAGTAAGAAAGAGTATCTCTTTGCAATCGGTCGTCGCAAAGAGGCAGTTGCCCGCGTGCGTCTCTACAAGACGGTCAAAGATGGTATGCTGTGGGGACAAACAGCAATTGTTAAAGGAGAACTCTTTGTTAACGAGAAGCCAGTTGCCGCATACTTTGGTGGCGATGTCTCACGACATCTCTATACCGAACCACTTCGTATCACCAATTCCCATCAACAAAATTACACCTTCACCATCAAGGTCGAAGGCGGCGGACCAGCAGGGCAACTGCAAGCAGTCATCGCGGGTATTGCTAATGCTCTCAATGCACTTGATCGAGAAAAAAACAGACCAATCCTGAAGAAAAGAGGTTTTCTCACACGTGACGCACGAGTCCGCCAACGACGAAAGGTCGGCATGGGTGGTAAGTCTCGCCGCAAGAAACAATCACCAAAGCGATAAACCGAGCAAAACACCCCCTTGCATACACGAATTTGACGAAATTCATGTACTGTCGCTGCACGAATTTGACAAAATATAGAAGGCATGCAATACTAAAAATATGATACAGCGTGTTTATGATAAATTGGGGCAATTTCTCGAACCACAACGGGTATTAGTGTTACTTGGCTCTCGGCGCGTCGGCAAGACAACGCTGCTTAATAATTTTTTACAACAAACGTCAGTTAAATATCTTTTGGTCTCTGGTGATAACGCGCGTGTTCAGCAGATATTAGGAAGTCATGATTTTTCGCAAATCCTGCCGTTTGTAGAAGGGTATCAGCTCTTCGCGATTGATGAAGCACAACAGGTGTCAGGGATCGGAAGAGCACTCAAGATTATTGTTGATCAAGTTTCGGATATCCAGGTTATCGCGACAGGTTCATCAGCGTTTGATATCGCGCAAGCAGTAGGTGAGCCATTAACTGGCAGAAAACGCACGCTTCATCTGTATCCCCTTTCACAAATGGAATTATTACATGAGCATAATAAGTTCGAGTTGCAAGAGCGATTAGCAGAGTATCTTATCTATGGTACCTATCCTGAAGTTGTGTCTACCTCTTCAAGAGAGAAAAAAAGAGAGATTCTGGAAGAGATCACGCATTCTTATCTTTTTAAGGATATTGTACGGGTGGAACTAGAAAAAGGATCAAAACTATTGCTTGATCTTCTCAAACTGCTGGCATTTCAGATAGGATCAGAGGTATCACTGACAGAGTTGGCAACACAATTACAGGTAAATGTCCGCACGGTTGACCGGTATTTATATCTCTTGGAGCAGGCATTTGTTATTATACGGCTTGGAGGATTCAGTCGAAATTTACGAAGCGAGGTAACGCAGAAGCAAAAATATTATTTTTTAGATAACGGAATTCGTAACGCAGTAATTTCTCAATTCAATACACTTGATAGTAGAAATGATATCGGACAATTGTGGGAGAATTTTCTTTTTATCGAACGGGTTAAAAAGGTTGCGTATCAAAAAATTTATGGTAATCAGTATTTTTGGCGGACATATGAACAACAAGAGATAGATTTGGTTGAAGAACGGGATGGAAAACTGTATGGTTATGAATTCAAGTGGTCAGGGAAGAAAGAGATCTCACCGCCAAAAGACTGGCTTGCAACCTATCCTGATGCAACCTTTACGGTTATTACGCCTGATAACTATTTTGATTTTATCACCTGAAGCAAGAAACAATCACTAAAGTGATGGTGAATCAGGATCATCCGGTATATCCCAATCAAGGTCGCCATCCTTCTTAGATTCTACAGGATCAGCGACTGCATCTGACGCTCCTGATGCATCAGGTTTTCGGTCTGGTGGGGGTTGCATGCGTCCTCTTCCACGAATTTTTCCTACTAATAATGCACCACCAGCTACAACTGTTTCTGCAGCTAATGCCAATGCCGCTCCTTTCAGTGGTTCTCCTCCTAATTCATTTCCTGCTGCTGCTCCGACTAATATCCCTCCCAGTCCAGTTGATCCAACTCCTAATGCAGTAAGTTTCGCATCTGTGGTGATTTGTGACAGTCTGCCGGGCGCCGGTGGTTGGTCAAGACCTTGGTCTCTTTGAAAGAGAAGAACATGCCTCAGGCGTGCCAATTCGTCGTGATCATGAGCTGTATCCCTTGCCTTCCTTACTCTTTCATTAAGTGCTTCTATTTCTTTGAGAACTTTGTCATGAGGTGCTTGAAAGCGTTGTGCGTCTGGGGTGTTTGAGTTAGCCTTAAACCAATCTCCGGCAGCAGTATAGTCTCCTGCGCGTACGTGTTTTACTCCTGCTGATTCTTGTTGTGGTTGTGGTGCTGGTATTTCTGGCATGAGTGTATTCTTATTGTATGAGATAACTGAAGCATCTGCAAGCGGTCTCGGTTAGTTCTTCGTTTGGTTGAGGATTTTTTGGAGCGCTTCACGGGTATCTAAAAGCTCAACTGTGGTTTCGGTTTTACTGTATTCTTCAGTCAGTTCTTGCTCGGTCAGCTTGCGGATCCGTTCATAAAAGGTATCATCTAGCTTTTCTTCGTTTTTCTTGGCTCGGTCAAACGCAAGTTGCATATTTTCTTGTACCTTTGCTTCATAGAGTGCATCATAATAATTCCAGATAAGTCGCTCAATCCCATATTTTTGATCAGGCGTAAGCGTATCAAATTTGCTGAGCAGCTCATCCTTAAAGTCTTTATTGAGTGGTACTATTTTGATAATATCTTGTGTTGTTTTCATATGTTTGATTGTATCAAACGAGCAGGATCTTATGCTGCTAGTGCAAGTTCTCCTTGTCTTCTTCGAGTAACACTGTCAGGAATTGCCAATGCCCGCGCTTCCATGTCATCAATCACTGCGACAAACATTCTCCGAAGTGTCGATTCATCAATGAGCTTTTTTGATATTGCGTTGTTGAGACTAAGTGATATCTCGGCAGAAGTAGTTCCTGTTATTCGAGTGCCGCCTTTTTTTTGAAGTATTTTATAGAAATTCTCTGGTGTTATTGCCTGTTTGATTTGTTTCACATAATCCTCCTGGTCTGAGCGGCCTTTGTGTTTGAAGAAAACATCAAGTAATTCCAGGAAACCAACAGGAACATCAGCACCAAAATTAAGTTCTGCCTTTGTGATGCCTGTTTTTTCTTCAGTTGTAAGATCTGTGATGGTCTTCGTAGCGCCAGCTTTTGTCGCGAAATATTTTTCGACATCTGCCATGACCTCTGTCGTCATACCACTGACATAGCCGACATTGGCCATAGCATCACGGGTTGCTGCCAGTTGGTTGATTTCATCATCAAAGTTGATCATCTGCGCATCGTGTTCTACCCTGGTAATGTGACGCTCTGTATCGAAATACATCCGGTTTGTTGCCTGTGTCATAGCGTTAGCAAAGTTCTTTAAATCGGTTTTTGCAACGTCGATGTCTCCAGAGTTTATGGTTGGATGGCGTGCTGTTAATTCTGTTGCAGAGAGAGATTCTATTTCATGAATCGTGAGTCCTTCTGTGAGTAGTCTTCGTACAGACCCTCCCGTATCGATGAAGTTATTGACTGCATCTGGGGTAGTATCTTTTGCTCTGGCAAGTAGGAGTGTTTGAATAAGGAATTCCTGAGCGAATGCAGATTTATTTTCATTTGTCGGCCAACCGATATCGGTGTTTGACTCATTTAGTTCATTTATTTTTTTCAGGATTGCTGTAGGAGATGTTGTGAACAATTTATCGGTAAATTTATTTTTAAGCTCCTCAGCAAGAGTACTGATGTGATCCAAGTCTTCTGCGCTTGGATAAATTGCTGCATTGCGCTCTCGACCAGCATCTCCTGTGGGAGATAAGGTTTCAGTATGTCCTTTAATTGTAAGTTGTTGTTTTTCAATTTCTGCCTGAATTTGTCTCAGATAATCTTTTTCTTCCTCAATTTTATGGAGTTTAGTGTCAAGAAGCGTATCTGCTTCGTTTTGAAGGGCTTTAGTTTGCATGCGATACTCATCCTCGTTTTGCAAGCGTTGTGTGCCATTAGGTAGGTCAACTGGCTCTTTTGATCTTGATGCTATTCTTGTATATTCTCGCGCATGTTCATCAGTTGCTTCTCTTTCTCTGTCACCTGCAGATGTGAGAGTTTGTATACGTCCCTTGAATCGTACTCGAAGATCCCCAGATCCTTGAATAAAGTCTCGTATGTTCTCTATGGCGTTTTGATCGTCAGTAGTACCTAGACCAAAATTCTTTTCGAGATACGCAGTTAATTCCTGCTGGCTCTTTGCTAGCTCTTGTTGTGTTGTTTGATATGTTTCAATTGCATCCTTACGTTCGGTGAGAGAACCTTGTCTGTATGTAAGCGGTCCTCGGTCTGCTAATGCTTCTGCCTTTCGCGCTGCAAGGAGTACTCCATCTGTCTCGCCATCTCTTTGTCGTTCTCTAATCTTGGCTTCGATTGTCGAAAGATTTTTGGTCGGATTGGCCAAGATCTCTCTCCCTGCCCGTTCGATCAATGTCCCAAGAACAATTTTGCGTGCTTCCATGATGAGTTGTAGTTCTGTTTTGGGTTGACCTGTTGTATCAGATTCTTTTCCTTTTTTGAAGAAGAGATTGGGTGTGCCATCTTCATAGGTTGCTTGCTGTCCCCAGGCATCAGTTGCGATTATGTCAAGTTTAATAAAATCGCGTAGATCATATGATTGGGGACCGGTATTCGTTTGATATGTGAATGCCGTACGATCAGCTCGACAAAAGAATGGATCATTTGGTGCTTGTTCCCAGATATCAAGTCCAGCATTAGGCCCATTTGTCTGGAAAAAAGCAGGATTAGGCTGAGGATGTTGGGTATCGAATATATTGAGGGCTGCAAGAATGTTTGGATTACTAATCCCAAAACGAATATCCGTTGGAGCTCTTCCTGCCGCATCTCTAGCTTGGAAGTTATCCGGAGTGAGAGGTTTGACCTCTGGTTCTCTTCGTGCTGCTAGCTCTTTGTTGAGGTCTTCTCGTGTAAGGAAAGCAGGAAGATTTCTGGCTTTGGCCAATCTAGTAATAACGGTGCGTTTTTCAGAAGACAGGTTGCCTTCTTGGAGATATTGCAATAATTCATCAGGCGTTATGCCTTTGTCAAAAACACCGTTTGCAGCCAGGGCCTCAGCTTGTTGCAATTGTCGAGGTGAAAAATTCCTCCCATAAAGAAAGGAAAGGGGTTCGCCAGCAGGAGCAATTCCTTGGTTGTCTCGCCTGAAGGTTTCAAGGTTCGTCGTTGTATCTCCGGTTGGGGGAGGTGAAATATTCACCATTGATTCTCTATTGCCTGTAGCTGGGTTAACGCCAGTCAATGCTTGTTCACGTACGGTGACTGTTGTAGTTGCCCTCTTTTTACATGAGAACGATGGGTCACCATTTGGCACAAATTGGCCGGTTGCTCTATCTAAGGTAAGATTAGGACGGATGTCAAGGATTGTATGTGGTATTGGTGGACTCCCATCTGCTGGGATATAAAACATATCTTTGCGATCTACCTGATTACCGTTATGTTGGTAGACAGGTTTTCCATCTGTGTCAAACGTGAGAATATTGTTGGCAGGAGTAGCGGTATCGATAAGGGGTACTTGGACGCCTGTCGCATCAATATAAAAAATTCTATCAAGAGGAATATTTTTTTCGGTTTTTCTACTCTCATACGCATATTGATATTCTCCTGGATTAGCTCCTTCTTTGAGACTAAAGGCAGGTTCGCCTCGTCCACGTACTCGAGAAGGTCGATTGTCTCGTTCTAATGATACTCGATTGGCGCCTAGAAGGCGGATAGTCTTTCCATCTGCTCGTCGATGCCATGGAGAGTTGTTGTTTTGTTTCCAGGTATCAAGTGGTTCTGGAAGGAGATTGCTTTCTTGAAAAGGAGGAAGGATCACGCCTTCTGCATAGTCTCTTCCTCTCAAAGGATCATGCGGGTCTCTGCCTCTTTTGTCGAGCAATAACGCTGCTTGTTGTTCTGCTGGCGCAAGTGGGTTTTCAGGTCCTTTTTTGCGTCTTCCTTCGCGATCTTCTTTGCGAAGGGCTTCGACCCGATCATGAATCTCCTTGTCGACAACAAGTCCTGTTTGCTCCGGGCCATTTTTGCCTCCAAAGACACTACTTTGTTCGGGCATATAGTCGCGAGCTTCTGGTGGGACGCCAAGATCATCATAGATGTGCATTCGGGTTCTTGTGTTGTCCACAATGCCGAGGGCAAATTCTTTTATGTTTGCACGAGTACCCCGTGTTCCGTCTTTTTGTTTCATGCCGCCCTTCCCATCATCAACCCAGTCTGTAACATCAACATCCCAGAGTTCTTTGATATATTTTTGGGTGCTTGGGTCTTGTTGAGCCATGCGGATGCCATCCCAGAAGTCTTTTGTTTCTATTGTCGCACCCTTTGTTGCTGCCGAAGCAACAACCCAAGGAAGACCCGCACCTGCAATAGTAATTCCTCCTTTGACCATGGTTTTCCAATGGTCTTTGAAGAATTCGAGGGCATGTCTGTCGATTTTATGCACTACTCCTTCTCCGTTGACGTAGATCCGGTCGAAGAAGCCGTCAAGGTTGTCTGCTGTCAGTTCACGTCTGCCTTCCGGTTGAGAAGTCAGATATTGGCCTAAGGCGAGATACAATTGCGTTGCGGTTTGCTGCTCAAGCAGCGTCTTAGCAGCTACCCAACCTTCAGGAGTATTAAGGAATTTTTCAATATTGCCGTTGACCTTGTTCCTATCGAGTTTGGTGTCAGTTCCTCCCAACATCGAGAGCAGTTGTTCAGTATTGGGGTCTTGTTGTTTGATGACGCTTCGTCCTCCTGGCTCGTTCCATACTCGATGATGATTCGCTACATACCCTTTCAGAAAGTTCGACACTTCCCTTCGTGTCCCACCTGCAAAACGGACAAGCTCCAAGTTGTTTTGTTCAGCTTCAGATAGTGAAGCGCCTGTGGTTTCAGCCTTGAAGCGAAAAAAACTTTTATCAAAAGCTGGGCCTGTTCCCGTCGGTGTCGCGACAGGTGCTACTGTTCCGGCTTTCTTATTTGCTTGGAAACCTTGATCAACATTGGAACCAGATAAAGCAACATCAACATTTAACATATCTCAATTTATCTTAGTTGATTTGTAGAGTCATTTCAACTATTATCAAAAAGTATGGCAGAAGCAGGTTTTCAAGTTGATTCCCAAGGGGTTGCATCTCCTGTAGTTACCGAGGTAAGAAAAGGTCCTGAAACGAGAAGTCTCTTTGTCTCACGAGAGACACAAACACTCGCAAGTAATTTATTAACTGGTAAGGTCCGAGAAGTTGGTGCAGAAGCAAGAGAAAAGGTCGGGAAAGCAACGCAAGACTGGAAAGAAGCAAATGGTGGGCAGGAGCCCTCGCCACAGCAACGAAAAGAATTACAAGACACTACGTTATCTGCTGCAGATCGTCTCTTTCTTAGCCTGGAGACAATTAATGCGGTAGGAAGAGAAGCGGATGGCAAGCCAAAAGAACAGTCTTTGATTGTGCAAGATGAGAAGCCGCAGGGCGAGCCTCTTCGCGACGAAAGTAAAGGTGAAAATGCAATTCTTATACAAAAAGCTGATGGGACAGTCGTCGAGCTTACTCATTTGCAAAAAACTAACGCAGATGGAACGCTTACCTGTCTGAGTAAAAAAGAACTAGCATCAGGTAGTGTGTCATATGAAGAGGTGGTGTTGTCCCGGAAGGATCTTGGGCAGGCAGTAATCGCGGCAGAAAAAGATTTGGCACGAGAGGCATTTGCTGGCGATCCGGCTGCTCAGGTGATTATTGAACAGTATGCTGCTGCTCTTGATCCTCAAAATCCCAAAGACATAGAACCATCGGCAGAACTCGATGCTGCTCTGGAGAGTGTTGCAAAAGCAAAAGGAGTTCTCACAGCAGACGACGTGCGAAGTTTCGTCGATCACTTGCCAAAGGAAGATCGTGAATCCGCACAAGCAAAACAGCTGCTTGGACGACTTGAGGGCAAGGTGCTCCTCTCGCCAGATGATATGGGAGGTATTTTGACTGCCTCTGGTTTTACGCCAGAAAGACTTGGAGATAAAATCATTGATATAGGAACGGAGATCAGCAAATTACAAAAAGAACTTGACAATGCGTCGGATGATGCCTCAAAAGGAATTTTGCAAGAGAGCATCGATGCGAAACTTGCAGAACAAAAGCTTTACGGCCAAACGAGAGAGATGCTAAAAAGGCAAGGAGATCAAAATCCACTTGAACAGTACAATGAAGCAGTCCTTATTGGTAAAATCCCTCCTGAAGCAGCAAAAGTGGCCATAGAAGCATTCAGAAATGGTGACATACAAGGAATGGTAGAGGGTATGATGGATGGGATTCCTGAACTACAAATACCAGAAGGTGCGACAACGGAAGAGATTGCTGCGATTAAGAAGAAAAGAGAAGTTGTCTGGAAAGCAACAAAAGGCACGTTCAAATGGGCAGGTATTGTCGCCTTGATTCTTGCTGCGCTTCCTGCGGTAGCAGCTGTGGCCGTACATGAGACAGCAGGAAAAATGGGCCGTTAGGATTTTATTCCGCAACCACTTCTCCCGCTTTCATTCCACCACACTCCTCCCGAGTTCTTTGGCTTGTTCGATAAAAAAGGTTTGTAATTCATCAAGCGAAAGCGGCTTGATCATGCGGGGGAGATGGTCAAAATCTGCCACCTTCATGAAATCAGTGGCAAGAAGCATTGGGT
>Ga0209515_10005355_pt1 | contig 16656 bp, 20 predicted proteins | sample Subgroupgradi54m_FD_187454 | JGI IMG/M metagenome (GOLD analysis project Ga0209515, IMG submission 187454) | Subsurface groundwater microbial communities from S. Glens Falls, New York, USA - GMW60B uncontaminated upgradient, 5.4 m (SPAdes)... ...
ACCGTGCCGCGTTGCGGCACCCTCGGCCATGTGGCCGAGGGAATCGCCCTTGGCGATGTGACAGGTGGTGGGGTCATTGCGGCTTGTCCCAGTGCACCTTCACTTCGACCTTGAAACAATCGTCAGGCCCTCCGACTCCGTCGCAATCGGCGGGGGTGACGGTGTAGGTGCGGGTGGCCGATGGATCCACGGCGAGAATGGGATGGTCAGCCGGGACGGCGTCCAAGGTCGCGCCAATGGCGAGCCCCTGACAGGCGGGGTCGAACCATGGATCGGTCCCGGCTGCGGTCCCCTCATCGCAGGCGATCTTGTTCCGGAATTTCTCCAGCGTCTGCGCGGCGAGCGCGGCGGCATCCACCGTCTCAAGCGATGAGCGGGTGTGCTTCGTCGCCAGCAGGAACGCTAGGAGCGTTCCGCCCGCCAGGAGCGTGCCAATCACCGCCGCCACGAGCACTTCCATCAACGAGATGCCATGCTGGGTGCTGCGCATCCTGCTGCCTCCGTCAGGGCTTTGGCCAATTTGTGGTGTCCAGGGTCCCATTTTCATTGATCGTCATCTGTTCGCTCGTGGTCTGGTTGGTGGCGGTTGCCGTGAAACAGGGTGGGGATGCGCAGGACGACGCATCGACTGTGAAGGCGACCGGGATGCTGTTGAAGTTGGGGTCGTCCATGAAGATCGTGCGCCAGTCATCCATGGTGACCAGCGTGTCGTTGTAGCTTTCCTCTTTGTCGAAGTAGCGCTGCTCGCCGTCATGGATCGCCTGCAGCAGGTGTTGGGCTTCCTCCCAGTAGCCGCGCTGGATGTTCCTGCCCATCGTCGGGATGGCGAGCGACACCAAGACGCCGAGGATGATGATCACGGTGAGCAGTTCGGCCAACGTCATGCCATCGCGGCGCCTGCGTTCCACCGCCATCATCCTGCGGGTCCTGTAGCCGGTCATGGCTGCGGCCAGCTCCCGCAGAAGTTTGGCGGTATGGCTGGATCTGCACAGAGCATGTTCTCTTGGTCGATCGTCATGGACTCGCCCAGACCCGACGTGTGGGTGGCTTTCGCGGTGAAACACGCCGGAACGCCGCACGGCGTTGTCGTGTCCACCTCGAATGCCAGCGGCACGGAGCCGCTGAACGGGGGCTCCGTGCAGATCTTCTGCCATTCGACCTGATCGCACAGCGTCTCGTCGCAGGGCCCTGGGTCATGGTAGGACCCTGTGGCGAAGTAGTAAGCTCGCTCCCCCGCGTAGATGGCGTGCAGGAGGTCTTGCGCCTGGCGCCAATAGCGCCGCTCCACCGACCGTTGATAGGTCGGAAGGGCGAGCGACCCGAGAATGCCCAGGATGATCACCGCCACCATCAACTCCAGGAGGGTAAAGCCCTGTGCCGTGAGCCGCGTGTTGGGCTTCATGGAATCGACCACGCGTCGGTGATGACGCGGTTCTCATCGATCGTGAGGGTTTTTCCGGACCCGCGGTCCGCGGTCGCGCTAAAGGTCGGGGGCGGGGGAACGTTGACCACATCGACGCTGAACGTCACAGGAGAAGCCTGAAGCGCGTTCGGGTCATCCATGCCGATCGTCCGCCACTCAGCCATGCAGATCAGCCCGCCGCCGCAAGGATCCAGGGGGCCGTGGTAGGCGTCTTCCTTCACCAGATAGGCCCGCTCGGCGCTGTAGATGGTGAGCAGGACATCGAGCGCTTCCCGTTTGAAGCCCTGCTCCGTGGCTTTCTGCATGGTGGGCACGGCAATCCCCGCCAGCACCCCGAGGAGAATGACGACGATGAGGAGCTCCATGAGCGTAAACCCCTCCCGCTTCATCTTCCCCTAACAGCTCCTTCCATGCCACCGAGCGAAGAACGTCTTCTTGACTGTCTTAGAAGCTCACCTTGGCCTTGATCTCGTGTTCAGTGCCCGCGCAATTTGTCACCTGAATATTGATGGTCTGGTCTGGCGTTCCATCGCCGTCACTATCAAAGAGCACATTCTCGCCACCTGGAGGGGGGCAATACGCAGGATTCGCCCACAATTTTTCATACGCCTGCACCAAGCCGGCTTCCGCCGCGTAGCGCGCCCGGATCCGCTTCTCTTCGTAGCCCGACAGCTGGGATTTGTTGACCGACATCTCCAGCACGGCATAGGCCAGGATGGCGAAGATGACTGCGCTGATGATGACGATCCCCAAGGCCAACCCCCGCTCATGACGCCTCATGTCCTCTCCTCTGAAGCGGCTGCCATCGGGGCAGCCGCGGAACGGCCGAACATCCTCATGTTCGGCACTCCGCCCACGCCTCGATGGCGTGGGCTACGCCGAACGCGGTGGGCGTTCGGCCTTCAATGAGCCCCACGACTTCGTGTTGCTCTGCGAACGAAGCTGATGGGGTCATGTGATAAAAATGCCGAGCTCCCTGGTTCGGTAGCTCGGCAACCCAGCACTAATTTTCTTGGTCGGCAACTCGGCTGCCCGTAGAAAATTAGAGCTGGGCCCGTAGCTTTGCCTGTCCCGCTCACGCGGGCCAGATCCCTTGCGGGACGCCCCCGTCTTGCGACGGGTTAGCCTTTCTCGCCAGATGAACACCACCCCACCACCTGTCGCGTCGCCGAAAGCGACTCCTCGGCTGAAGCCGAGGCTACCGCGTTGCGGCAAGGCGGCAGGTGGTGGGGCCACAGATTTTTACGTCTCAAAAAAAGTATATCCCACCGCGAGTTTGGCTGTCAAGGCAGGACGCCCGCAACGGCTTGCGAACCGTCGAGTCACGACGCGGAGAGGCTGTCCAGAAGCCATTGCACGTACGGCGGGTGCCCCTGGGCCACAGGCAGTGCGAGGATCTCAGGGACATCATACGGATGCAGGGTGGGCACGAGTCGCTGGAGCCGTGGAAAGCATCGCTGGGAGGTTTTGACGAGGAGAAGGACTTCCGAAGCCCGTTGGACCTTGCCGTCCCACCAGAACCAGGAGCGACAGTTGGGGATGACGTTGACGCAGGCCGCCAGACGCCTGGCGACCAGCGCCTTCGCCAATGTCACGGCCTGCCGCCGCGTCGGGCAGCTCATCAGCACCACGAGAAGACTCTTGGCCCCACGCATGCTGGCCTCCATCCCTTAGATCCGACAGCGCTCGAGCCGCTAGGAGGGCTTCCGGAGTGTCACCTGGAAATCGTTGCCCTGCTGGCGGACGATGACATGCCCTTCGCGGGCCAGCCACCCCAGGCTCATCAAGGCCAGGTCCCGCGGCCGCTCGATGCCCTTCGACAGCTGAGAAAACACCCCCTCGCCATGCTCATCGAGGTAGTGCCAAATTTCCCCTGCCACAATGCCAATTTCTGTAATCATGCGGCCTCCTCTTCACTAGTCTGGTAGCGTGGCAATGTGCACTTTGCTTAGCCCTGTCTCGCGACAGAGATCCCAAATCTGAATCAGCTTATCGACATACGCAAAGCGGTCGGCTCGAATCATCACCGGTGTTCCCGCTTGCGCGTGCTTCAAGTAGTTCGTAAGCTCTTTGATCGTCACCACCTGTTCATCGAAATAAATGATGTGATCCTTGGTCAGCGTAATCACCAGTCCCGAACTTGGATGAGACATCCGTTGGCCGGTGGCGGCCTTGGGAAGGCTCACGTCAAAACCCTGCTGCAGCAACGGGGCCGCCACCATGAAAATGATCAACAACACCAACATCACATCCACGAAGGGGGTCACGTTGATCTCAGACATCGCCCCCCGGTAGTGGTCCGTCCTCATTTCGATTCCTTGGCCACCAGGTCCACCAGCTCTTCGGAGAAATCCTCCATCGCGATGATCAACCGTCGCGAGCGGCTCAAATAATAATTATACGCCACCACGGCGGGGATTGCGGCGGCTAAGCCGGCGGCTGTGGTGATCAACGCTTCGGCAATGCCGGGGGCAACCACCGCCAGCGATGCCGACCCCGCGGCGCCGATTCCACGAAACGCATTCATGATGCCCCACACCGTTCCGAACAACCCGATAAACGGGGCGGTGGAGCCGGTCGTGGCCAAAAACGTGAGGTACGATTCCAACTTGGCAGTTTCCAACGCCGCGTAGCGTCGTAACAAACGCCTGATTTCATCCCGGTTCACCCGGCCATGTTCGGTAAAGACGGATTGGAAGACATTCGCAATGGGGCTCAGGCGCATGGTCTTCGCGGTGCTCAGCAGGTCCTTCAAATCACGCGCGCCGCGCCCGTCCTGGAAGGCGCGCAGAAACGCGTCAGACTCTGTGGAGGCCGCCGAGACATACCACTGCTTGTAGCCGATAATCGCCCAGGAGAAGGTCGAAAAAAAGAGCAAGATAAACAGAACGATTTTGACGACCGTCCCGGAGTGGAACATCAGTTGGAAGATATTTCCCTGCATGGACACCGCCCTCTCAGGTCGTTATTGAGTGACGAGCTCCGCAGCATCCTTGGCCAGCAATCGCCCCAACACCATCAACCGTTCTTGGGCCACTTTGGCTTCTGGCACCGGCTGTTGCGCGACGGACTCGTAAATCCGCATCGCTTCGCGCCACTGTTGCCCCCGTTCCATCAATTTTGCCGCCGCCAATTGACCCCTGACCTGCCAGGGCGCCTGTGTGATAATCCGATAGCGGCTGTTCGCCACTTCCAGATCGTTTCCCTCTTCGTAGCAGGAAGCCAGCTGATAGTCAAGTTCGCCTTGTTGGGCCGGCAAGTCATACCAGGCGATATCATACCATCGAATGGCTTGCGCATACGCTCGGGCTTGATGCGCCACATCGCCCAGTTTTTTCGCCAACTTGCCCCGCTGGGCGCTGGTCATTCCTGAGAGCGAGGCAAACATCGCCTCCAACTTGGCCATCGCCTGTTCGGGCGTCGTCTGATTGGCGGTCAAATCCACCATCAATAACCGCGCTTCCAGCGCTTCATCTGATTGGGGCAGGCGATGAATCACTTCCCGGCACAACCGCCTGGCGGCCGCGATATGGCCGTCATGAAGCGCCAGCAGCGCCAGGTAGTAGCCGGCGCGCGCCGCTTGCGGGCTGGCCGGTTGGTCGGCGCGGATGCGCTTCAATTCCGCTCGCGCGGCGTCGGGTTGGGCATTGGAGAGGAGGGCAAACGCCAGCGCCACGCGCGCATCCGCCGCCAGTGAGGCACCGGCCTGCCCAGCAAGCCATTGGAACCGTTCGATGGCCTCTTGGAGACGGCCCGCGCGAACCTGGAGGTGGGCCCATTGGTAGGCCGCATACAATCCGGCCTCACTCGTGGGAGCAAGACGTTGGGATTCCTCATAGCGCTGGTTCGCGAGCTCCGGGTGGTCGAGGAGCGCTTCCGTATCCCCTAAGCCGTTGAGCGCGGCCTGCCTGACTTCAAGCTCCTCCGCATCCGCCGCCTGCCCAAACTGGGCGGTCGCTTGTGCCGCTTCTCCCAACACCAGCCACAGCGAGCCCAGCCGCACGTGGGCCACGCGGCGCTGACGCGCCGTGAGCTCAGCCTGCAACACGGACTCCAGAATATCAATCGCCTCGCTCGTCCGTTGTTGCCGTGCCAACAGTTCCGCGGTCATGAACGACGCCTCGATCGCCAGGGGATGCGTCGGCGTCTGGCGCCGAATCGCCGCAAATTGCGCCAGGGCTTGCGTCTCATCCCCAAGTTCCACGAAACACCTGCCTCGGGCAAACCACAATGCCGGACGGAGCTCATCTTCGGCACGGCTCGACGTCGTCTCCTTCGCCTCCTGCGCGGCCGACAGATAACCGGCGAACGCCTGCAGGCTCTCGCGGCAGCGGTGTTGCTGAAACGCGCTCCACCCGAGCCCGAAATGCGCCAAGCGCCCCCACAGGGAGGCCGGGTCAGCCTCAAGCACTCCCTGGTAGACCTGGCTGGCTTCGTCGAAGCGACCCAACCCGGTCAGGGCCTCACCCTGATAGAACAGCGCCTGCGTCCGCACGCCCGCCTCGAGCGGCTGCTTCAGCAACTCGTCCAAGAGCGCTAGCGCCTCGGCGAATTGCCCGCGCTTCACATCACACAACGCTTCCAACAATAGGGCATCACGCGCCAAGACAGGGGTGGGCGCGGCCGCGGCGACCTCGCGGGCCAGCTCGCGGGCGCCCTCGTAGGCCTGCTGCTCAAACAAGATGCGCCCCAGCCCGAGCGACGCTTGAAATCGCCAGGAAGAATTTGGAAAGGTCGTCAAGAGACGCTGGTAGGCGATCCGACCTCGAACCAGCTGGGATGCTCGTCGGCTGATCTCCCCTTCCCAAAAGAGCACCTCGGGCCAGAGCCGGTCGGCTCCGACCTGACCGGCGGTTTCATCCGCGAGACTGTCGAGCGCCGCTTTCAACCGGTCAAGCTCTCGCAGGGCTTCGTTGGTCCGCTTGAGCTGCTCCAGGCTCAGCGCATACCACAGCCAGACGCGGGTCATGCGGGAGGTCTGTTCCGGCAGCGGAACCATGACGTCCGAGGGCGGTGTGGGTCGGCTCAACACCGGTCGCGCGAGGCTGACGACCTGCGCGAAATTCTCCTGGAGGAACGCCGTCTGGATGGCCAGATACTCCTCGTCGGTCGGCAGGGGTGCGCCGGCCCATGCGGACCCCGCCAGTCCGATGCTGACCAGCCCCACGACCATCTCCCGGAGCCTTCGCGTCATCGGTTCGACCCTTGCGCGGACAGGACGTCCTGGGTGGATCTCGATGCGGACAACACCGCCTGCAAAAATCGGCCGGTCGATGACGCGGCCACGGCCGCCACGTCCTCCGGCGTTCCCGCGGCGACCACCCAGCCGCCCTCCTCGCCGCCTTCCGGCCCCAGGTCAATCACGTGGTCGGCGGTCTTGATGACCTCAAGGTTATGCTCGATGACGACCACGGTGTTGCCGTGCTCGACCAGCCGATGCAGGACCGCCAGGAGCTTTTCAACGTCCGCAAAATGCAGACCGGTCGTCGGCTCATCCAACAGATACAGCGTGCGGCCCGTCGCCCGTCGGGCCAGCTCTTTCGAGAGCTTGATCCGCTGCGCCTCGCCGCCGGAGAGCGTCGTGGCCGGCTGGCCCAGCTCCAGATACCCCAACCCCACCTCTTGAATGGTGCGCAGCTTCTCCGCGATGGCGGGGATGCTGTCAAAGAGCTCCAGGGCTTCGTCCACCGTCATCGCCAGGACGTCCGCGATGGAACGCCCCTTATAGGTCACCTGCAGCGTCTGTTCGTTGAAGCGGCGGCCCTTGCAGATTTCGCACCGGACGTAGACGTCAGGCAGAAAATGCATTTCAATTTGTTTGATCCCGTCGCCCTGGCAGGCTTCGCACCGCCCTCCCTTGACGTTAAAGCTGAACCGCCCCGGCCGAAACCCCCGCAGGCGGGCTTCCGGCGTCTGGCTGAACAGCTCGCGGATCGGGCCAAACGCCCCCGTGTACGTCGCCGGGTTGGAGCGGGGCGTGCGGCCGATCGGTGACTGGTCGATGACAATCACCTTGTCAATGTGCTCGATGCCTGTGATGCCATCGTGGCGGCCAGGCTTGTCCTTCGCTCCATAGAGCCGCCGCGCCAGCGCCCGATACAGGATCTCATCAATGAGCGTCGATTTCCCGGATCCCGACACGCCAGTCACCGCGACAAATACGCTCAGGGGAATGGACACATCGATGCGCTTCAGGTTGTGCTCCTGGGCTCCCTTGATGAGCAGGGCGCGGCCGATTGACGGTCGACGACGCGGTGGGACCGGAATCGCGCGGGTCCCGTTCAAATACTGGGCCGTCAGACTGCGCGGGCAGGCCAAAAGCGACGACAACGGGCCCGCCGCGACCACTTCCCCGCCGTGCTTGCCCGCCCCAGGCCCCAGATCCACCACATAGTCGGCCCGCCGGATGGTCTCCTCATCATGCTCCACGACCACCAGCGTGTTCCCAAGGTCCCGCAGCCGCTTCAACGTGTCCAGGAGCTTGCCGTTATCCCGCGGATGCAGCCCGATCGACGGTTCATCCAGGATGTACAGCACGCCCACCAGCCCCGAGCCCACCTGGGTGGCCAGCCGGATGCGTTGGGCCTCTCCTCCCGACAAGCTGGCCGATGGCCGGTCCAGCGTCAAATAGCCCAGGCCCACATCCAGGAGAAACTGTAGACGCGTGTCAATCTCCTTGATGATGGGCCCGGCGATCACCCGCTGCCGGTCGCTCAGCGTCAATCGGCGCATCCACGCCTGCGCTTGGCCAATCGATAAGGTCGTCACGTCATGGATGGACCGACCATCGACGAGCACCGCCAAGTGCTCCGGCTTCAGCCGTGCGCCGTGGCAGGTCGGGCACGGCAGGACGCTCATGAACTTGGCGATCTCCTCTTTGACGTAATCGGAATCCGTCTGTCGGAAGCGGCGTTCCAGATTGGGGATCACGCCCTCAAACGGGCTGCCCCAGACCTCCGCTTCAGAGCCCACGAGGATCGTGCGCTGGACGGTCCGGGCGAGCTGCCGGAACGGCATGTCCATATTCACGGCGAGCGCATCGGCCAACTCGCGCAGCAGGCGCGTGTAATACATCACCATGTGCATGCCGCCGCGGCGCCACGGCTCAATCGCCCCTTCGCGCAAGGACTTTGACTTGTCCGGCAACACCAGGTCCGGATCGATGTCCAGCCGCGTGCCGAGGCCATCGCAGGTCGGACAGGCCCCGTACGGCGAGTTGAAGGAAAAAATGCGCGGTGAGAGTTCTTCAAAGCTGAACCCGCACTGGGCGCAGGCATAGAGCTCGCTGAAGACCAATTCGGAATGCGGGGTTCGGGATGCGGAATGTTGCTTCTGCTTGCGTCTTTGCAAGCTGGCCGTTTGGAATTCCGCATTCCGCATTCCGCAATCCGCATTGACAATGACGATGCCCTTGCCGACCTTCAGCGCCGTCTCCACCGACTCCGTCAGACGGGATTTCACGTCCGGTTCGAGGCGGAGGCGATCCACGACCACCTCAATCGTATGCGCCCGTTTTTTGTCGAGCCGAATCTCGTCGTCGACATCGTGCACGACACCGTCGACGCGGACCCGGACAAACCCCTGCCGGCGGATGCCGCGCAGCAGCTCCGTATATTCCCCCTTCCGGCCGCGGACCAGCGGCGCCAGGATGGTCAGGTCGGTGGCAGCCGGCTGCCCGAACAGCTGCGTCACCATCTCCTGCGCCGATTGCTGGCTGATGGGGATGCGACAGCGGGGACAATGGGGCTGTCCGGCCCGGGCGAACAGCACGCGCAGGTAATCGTAGATTTCGGTCTGCGTCGCCACGGTGGACCGGGGGTTCCCGCCGGCCGTACGCTGCTCGATGGCAATCGCCGGCGAGAGCCCCTCGATCGTGTCCACATCGGGTTTCTCCAGCCGCTCCAGGAACTGGCGCGCGTACGCCGAGAGGCTCTCGACATAGCGCCGCTGGCCTTCCGCGTACAGCGTGTCAAACGCCAGGGAAGATTTTCCGGATCCAGACAGCCCGGTCACCACGATGAGCTTGCCGCGCGGGAGGACCAGATCGATGTTCTTGAGATTATGTTCGCGTGCGCCGCGAATGAGAATCGCATCGTCCGACATGATGGTTGATCCCACCACCTCTTTGAATGCCTGCGCTGTGCCGTTGCACAGCGCAGCGCCACCAATCAACGGTTGGTGGCGGCCCACCGAATGGTGGGCTTATTTCAAAGAGGTGGTGGGATGATTATATCGGGTTGCCGCGGGTTCTTCAAACTCCTCGACGCCTGGGAGATGGCGAGGGATTGATGAGCCGCACGTGTGGATGTTCGAGCGACCAGTTTTTTAGCCTCAGCGGGAAGCAAGGATTGACGAGCCGCGTACTCCTATGTTCTCCTCCCCCACCCGTGGGTGGCTGGAGGTTTGCGAAGCCGCATGTTCGGAAATGCGAACGGGCAAGGTGCCGAGCGAGGCGAGTGAGCATTTCCGTCAAGCGCAGCCCGCCACGCTGGGGCGGGCCAGCGGTGCGGCGAGCGAACCTCCAGACGGGTCCCACTAAAAGAGAACCCCCGCCTGGCCGCTCGATGATGCAAGCCACGCGGGGGTTGTCTGACAATCAACGCTGACTTACTTTCGTCGCCGGCTCTTGCGACGCTTCTGGCCACCACGAGCCATCTTGGCGCGGGAAACATCGCCCTGCTTGTCAATGAAGTAGAGATATCCCCGCTGCTTCTTAATGCCAACCTTCGCTACTTTCTCAGCCACGTGGACTCACCCCCTTTCTCTGTTGTTATGCGTGCGACCGTCGGATGCCGATGCCGGACCGCGCCTCGCGCGCGGGTGTCATCCGCCTTGAACCACCCGCCACTCGCCGCGCTCCGCTCCGTGTCACGTGCCGATGTGCACCGGCTGAAATCGTTGGGCCAACGTGGCCAGCGCCGAGCGAATAGCCAGCTCACTCGTTTTCGGGTTGGTCGCTGACGGGCGGTTTTCCGCCCGGCACATGAGCCGTCCGCAGTCTCCTTGGACGTCCAGTTCATGGATGTTGACTCGGATGGTTGGATCGGCGATGACGCGAACGGTCGGCGTCACACGCCGCCCGACGGGGCGGGACGGCGGCCCCGCTGATGCCCCCAGATGGGTGAGCGCGGCCAGGGTCATGGTGGCTGCGACGTTGGTATTTTGCGGAAAGGCCTTGATGGCTTCAGCGGGGGTGCCTTCGAAGACGAGACGGGGAGCGCGGAGCCGGTGGAGTTGAAATCGTCTGGCCCGCACGAAGGGCGCAGAGGCCAGCGAGGCGGGAGGTTTTCGAGTGGTGAGCGTAATCTTCCGAATGGAGCCCACGGCCATCGCCTTCACCCCGTCTAACCCGCATAGCGCTCCACTCGGCACCAAGAGGCTGCCCCGCGAGCGCGCCGCGGCACGGTAGATCCGCGCTCGAGCTGCCAGCAAGCCGCCGCTGCTCATCACCAGGACATCCCGGCCAGCCGCAAGGGACAGGCAGGCCACCCGCGCAGCGATCGAGGCAGACGCCGCTTCAATAACCAGATGGCTCTTTCGGATGAGTTCGGGCAGGGAGACGACCGGGGGATGTGCGGCGAGATCGTGCTGCAGGCGAAGGGCGTTGGCGCGCGTCTTGTCGGCCACCGCCACGACCGTCGCCACCTCGGCATAGTCACGTTCAATCGCGTGTGCCAGGGCTGTGCCGATGGTGCCACAGCCCACGATACCTACAGTTGTCCTGGTCGGAAGGATGGACCATCACCCTCCGGTTAGCCCCCGCCGGACGAGAGGCTGCAGCCCTCGGTGAGCACCTGACGAATCCGATTGTGCTCATCGAGGAACACGAGCTTCGGCGTAAATGACTCCACATCGTCGTCGGGCACCTGCGCGTAGGAGATGATGATAATCTTGTCGCCGACCACGGCCAAACGCGCCGCGGCGCCGTTGAGGCAGACCACGCCGGACCCCGGCGTCCCCTCGATGCAGTACGTCTCGAAGCGCGAGCCGTTGTTGAGGTTGACGACCTGGACCTGCTCGTACGGCACCAGATCCGCCGTCTTCATCAGGAGCGGATCCAGCGTGAGGCTGCCGGTGTACTGAAGGTTCGCTTCCGTCACCGACGCCCCGTGAATCTTGGATTTGCACATTGTGCGAATCATCCCACCACCTCTTTGAACCACGAAGTGGCTCGGGCCACTTCGTGGTACCGAGCCTTCGTAGAATTCCTTCCGGTCGGACGGCGTTTCATGCTTCGGGCTTTCGTTTGTCCAGCGCTTGGCTCGCCACCAGCGCCGTTGGTACGCACACACCTTCCTTCTTAGAACCAACGGCGCAGGTCCAAAGAGGTGGTGGGATCATGGGCGATCCTCGACGAGGTATTATGACACGTCGACGAGAATGTTGTCAATGAGTCGTATCGTCCCCAGCCGGACGCCGACGAGGATGGCGACATGGCCGGCCAGCCTCGTCAGGGGTTCCAAGGTCTTGGCCTGCACCACCGCCACGTACTCCACGCGGACTGCCGGTACGCGGGACAGCTGGGTGTGCACCGTCTGGGCCACCTGCCGCGCATCACGCTCGCCATCCCGGATGCGGGCCTTCGCCGCCTCCAGGGCGTGCGCCACGACGGAAGCCTGAGACCTCTGCTGGGGGGTCAAGGACTGGTTGCGAGAACTCATGGCCAAGCCGTCAGGCTCCCGCACCGTCGGCGCCAGGCGGAACGCCACCGGCAGATGTAAATCCTTGATCAGGCGCTGGATGATCAGCGCCTGCTGATAGTCCTTCTGGCCGACATACACGGACGCCGGCTGCACGAGGTTCAACAGCTTGGCCACGACCGTCGCGACCCCGCGGAAATGTCCCGGGCGGCACGCCCCCTCAAGGCTGTCGCTGAGCCCCCCGACCTCCACCGATGTGCAAAACCCCGTCGGATACATCTGGCTGGCGTCTGGCGCGAACACGATGTCCGCTCCCGCGGCCTTGGCCAGATTCAGGTCGTGGCGCAGGTCTCGTGGGTAGCGGGCGTAATCCTCCCGGGGGCCGAACTGGAGCGGGTTGACGAAGACGCTGATGACGACGACGCGGTTCTGGCGTCGGGCCGCGCGGATGAGCGAAAGGTGGCCGTCATGCAACGCCCCCATGGTTGGAACAAAGCCGATGGTCTTCCCTTGCCGGCGGAGGGCCGCTGCGGTCCGAGCCATGTGGTGCGCCTGTCGGATCACCCGCATGAGCCCAACGCCGTTTGTCCACCAAGAGCCGTGAGGAGTTCTGACACGGTCCGGCCGAGCACCGGATGGACGACATCCGGCGCCAGCTGGGCCAGCGGAGCCAACACAAACCACCGGGTGTGCATCGCCGGATGCGGGATGGTCAGGGTCGGCTCCTGAACCCGCCGTTGGTCATAGAGGAGGATGTCCAGGTCGATCGGGCGAGGTCCCCAGCGCGGCTCGCTGGGCCGGCGGCCCAAGTCACGCTCGAGCTGCTTGAGCGTCGAGAGCAGCTGATGCGGCTCAAGCCTCGTCTCCAGCTCGACCACCGTGTTGAGGAAATGCGCTTGCGGCGGCCCTCCCACGGCGGCTGTTTCCATAATCGTCGCCATCTGCGCGACGCGAAGGTGCGGGGTAGCTGCGAGCCGCTGAATCGCGCGGGAGATGTGCCCGAGACGGTCGCCTTCGTTTGAACCCAGACCGACAAACACGCGGGCCATGGAACGGCGCGGCGACAGGATTCAGAGGATCTTCGCGATCCTGGCCACCGCGTCCTCGATGCGCGCCGTCGGTACGGTCAGTGACATCCGGACGAACCCTTCGCCGTGGCTCCCGAACCCGGCGCCCGGCGTGATGACGACGTGAGCCTGCTCCAGGACGCGCGTGGCAAACTCGATGGAGGCGGTCCCGCCGGGAACCGGCGCCCAGATATAGAAGGAAGCCTTGGGTTTCGAAATGGCCCAGCCGGCTTGCGTCAGCCCATCCACCAGCAGATCCCGGCGCTGCTGATAGGTGGCAACCGCCTCCGACAGGCTGGCTTGGTCGCCTTGGAGCGCCTCAATCGCCGCCCACTGGACCGGCTGAAAAATACCGGAATCGAGGTTCGTCTTGAGTTGGCACAGCGCGGCGATGGCTTTCGCGTTTCCACAGGCAAAGCCGACGCGCCAGCCGGTCATCTGATAGGTCTTTGACAGGCTGTGCAACTCCACACCCACGTCCTTGGCGCCCGGGGTCTGTAAAAAACTCAGGGGACGAAACCCGTCAAAGGCGATTTCGGAATAGGCCGCGTCATGCGCGACGACGAAGTGGTAGTCGTTGGCCAACGCCACGGCCTCCTGGAAACACGCCTCCGTTGCGACGGCCGCGGTGGGATTGTTGGGGTAGTTGAGAAACATCAGCTTGGCCCGTCGGGCCGCCTTTTGGCTGATGGCGCCGAAATCAGGCAGAAAGGCGTTCTCGGCTTCGAGGGGCATGGGATACACCTCGGCCCCGGCAAACAGCGTTCCGCTCCGATACGGCGGGTAACAGGGATCCGGCACGAGGACCACCTCTCCCGGATTGACCAGCGCCAACGGCAGGTGGGCAAGGCCTTCCTTGGAACCCAGCAGCGGGAGGACTTCGGTTTGGGGATCGAGCGCGACATCCCATCGCCGCTGATACCACGCCGCAATCGCCTGGCGCAATTCCGGCAACCCCTCAGTGAAGCTGTAGCGATGGTTCGCGGGCTCTTCGGCGGTTTGCTGGAGCGCTTTGATGATAGGCGCCGAGGTCGGCAGATCCGGATCGCCGACTCCGAGGTCGATGACATCCTTCCCGGCTGCCTGCAGCGCGCGCTTGGCCTTGTCGATCTCCACGAATAAATAGGGCGGGAGCTGCTTGAGGCGATCCGCTTTCTCGATGCTCATGGCTGCTGCTCGTTGACTCATGCACGATGAGGCTTCGCAGACTCCATTGATTTGATGACGTGGGACATTTCATACAGCCCGGGCTGTTGGCGGGAGACGAAGACAGCCGCCTCAAGCGCCCCCCGCGCAAAGACGTCGCGGCTGAGCGCTTCATGGCTCAAACGAATACGCTCGTGGCCATCTTCGATCACCACCGCGTGTTCGCCGATCACGTCGCCCTCTCGCGTTGATTCACAGGGAATATTGGCTGGACGCTGACCCAGTACCGCACCGATGAGTTCTTGCAGCCGTTTGGCGGTACCGCTGGGTTTATCCATTTTGCCTGCGTGATGGGTTTCTTGAATCGAAATCTCATACCCCTGGAACGCCAAGCGTGTCGTCGCAGTGTCAACTAATTCACATAACACGTTCACCCCAACGCTCATGTTCGGGCTTAACACGATCGGAATGTCTTTTGCGTATCTTCGCAGGACTTCGCGCTGGTCATCTCCGAGGCCGGTCGTCCCAATCACCATTGGCTTCTTCAAATCTTTTGCGATGCCAGCGTGAGCCATCGTCGCTTCTGGATTTGTGAACTCAATTAAGACATCTCCCGCTTTCAGCCCATTGACGACGTCATCAGTAATTTTGACACCAATGGCAGCTTTTCCAAGCCACAACCCCAAATCGCTGCCAATGGCTGGGTGACTTCTGGCTTCCACCGCACCGCCGATGGCTATTGGTGAATGATTGTCCGTGGCGAGGTTCAGCAGTGCCAACTTCGCAATCTGCTGGCCCATGCGACCACCGCATCCTGAAATGACGATTCTTAATGGTAGGATTATGTACGGACTTTCGATTTCGTTGTTGAAGATGAGGCGGCCTTCGCGGGCCGTAACCCATAGGCTTCCAACGCTGCCCGCAGCTTCTCCATATTGGCCTCTTCCATCGCGCATAATGGCAACCGAAGCCCTGGCTCAATCATCCCCAATAACCCCATGGCCGTCTTGACTGGGATCGGGTTCGTTTCGAGAAAGATGGCTTTGATCAGGGGCAGCAATCGGTTGTGCCGCTCGATGGCCTGTCGGATGTTTCCCTGCTCAAAGGCGTTGACCAGTGCGGCGACATCCTGTGGCACCAGATTGGCGACCACCGAGATCACGCCTTTGCCTCCGATCGACAAGACCGGCAGCGTCAGCGCATCGTCTCCAGAGATCAACACCAGGCGCCCCTTCGTCAACTGGAGAATCCGACTCATCTGCTCGAGATTGCCGCTGGATTCCTTGACGCCGACGATATTCGGACAGTCTGTGGCGAGCTTCGCAAGCGTTTCTGGCTCGATATTCACCGCCGTGCGCGAGGCGATATTGTAGAGGAGGATCGGCAGATCCACCGCTTCCGCCACGGCCCTAAAGTGCAGATATAAGCCTCGTTGGGTCGGCTTGTTGTAGTACGGAGAGATCAGCAGCGCCGCATCCGCGCCCGCCTGCTTGGCGTGCTTCGTCAAGCGGATCGCCTCGGCGGTGTTGTTGGACCCCGTCCCCGCCATCACGGGCAGCCGTCCGCGCGAGGCTTGGATCACGACCTCGATGACCTGCTCGTGCTCCTCATGGGACAGCGTGGCCGATTCCCCGGTCGTCCCGCACGGAACCAGGGCGCTGGTGCCTCCCTGCACGTGGAATTCCACCAGCCGCTTGAGCGCCGCGTCATCCACGCGGGCACCCGCAAACGGGGTGACCAAGGCCACCATCGAGCCCTGCAGTGTGAGTGCCATCGTCTAGCGTTTCCCCGCCTTTCTCGTCTGGGATGCGATCAACGGCTTCGACCAGGAGAAGGTGCCCCGGCAGATGATCCGGATGGGTCCCTCCAGGATGACGTCCGTGACCTGCGGCGACGTCCGCCCGCCGCCGGACGGGACGATGGTCAGCGAGACGGCCAGGGTCTCGCCTCCCCGAGTCTCGACGTCCAGATGCCGCGTCGTGCGGCGGTCCCCGCGATGCTGCCGTGCGGCGTAAATGACCGCGGCGGCTGCCACCCCCGTCCCGCAGGCCAAGGTCTCCGCTTCGACCCCCCGTTCATAGGTGCGGATGCTCAGCCGATTCGGCCGCCGCGCATCGATCGCGAGGAAGTTGACGTTGGTGCCGCGCGGCTGGAAGGCTCGATGAAAACGCAGCTGCCGGCCGAGGCGCTCGACCTCGACGTGCTCAAGCGTCCCGACGGGCACGACCACATGCGGCACCCCTGTATTGACGGAGCCGAGCTGCAGGCGCCGCTGGTCCACGGCCACCTCCAGGTTGAGCCGGAGGTCCCGAGGATCCGGCATCCGCATCCGGACGCGATGGCCGAGCACCTCGGCGCTGACCAGCCCCCCCGCCGTCTC
>Ga0209515_10005356_pt1 | contig 16656 bp, 16 predicted proteins | sample Subgroupgradi54m_FD_187454 | JGI IMG/M metagenome (GOLD analysis project Ga0209515, IMG submission 187454) | Subsurface groundwater microbial communities from S. Glens Falls, New York, USA - GMW60B uncontaminated upgradient, 5.4 m (SPAdes)... ...
CCTAAAACAGGGCAAGCTAAAAGTCAGCCTTCTAGACCGCGGTACAGCTTGGTTGGATACCGGGACTTTCACCAGCCTTAACCAAGCCGCCCAATTCGTGCAGGCGATTGAAGAACGCCAGGGGCTTAAAATCGGTTGTATTGAAGAAGCCGCCTGGCGCCAAGGCTTCATTGATGATAGTCAGCTAGCCAAACTAGCCGAGGCTCTGACAAAATCCGGTTACGGCCAATACCTGCTGAGCTTGTTACGGTCTTAGCAGCGGACTAGCTATCACAACTTTTCTATGCGGCTTCCCCGGAGCCACTCCGTTAGTCTGGTAATTTTTAGCCTTGTATAATAAGAATATGACTAAGCGACTTAATCAAGGTAGTGCATTCAGCCTGACAACCATGGCTCTTCTTGGATTAGGACTACTAATTATTGCTTTTACCGGCTGGTTTGTCTGGCACGCACAAAATAATGCTAAATCAACCTACGACAAAACCACCGGTAGTACCAAGAATATTACTGCACTCAAAGTAGAGTCTGATCCGGCTAGAATTGATGTTACTGGCAATCCACTGTGCGATAGCCAGAAACTGAAGAAGCTCACACCTTATGACTGCACTCAAAATAATACTGGCATCACTACGGTTCTAACTGCCCAAGCAACTGTAACTATCAATGGCCAAAACTACAGCTTCAAGACATGGGATGGCTGCAGTGAATCCAATGCGGATAAGAAGATTTGTAAGGTTAAGGTTGGTCAAGGTAAAACTAAGACAGCAAAGGTGAGTTATGAGAAAACTGGAAATCCGTCAGCCCAATCACCAAATGCATCTGGGCAGTGCCTCAATACTCCCCCCGTGCACCAAAATATTGGCCCTGATGATAAAGGCTATGCCGGCAAGGGATACTCCTTCTGCTCAATTTCAATCTCAGGTACTTCCACTTTAAGACTTGATACACTAGTTGAAAATAATTCTACGGATTCACAGAGATGGTCTTATGTTACTTGTTATAACGATTCAGGAATTGATGAAAGTGCCTGCGTGGGCGATGATGGAAAAACTGCGAAAGCAGGAGGTAAACAAATTTGGGTTTACACAGGACATTCAGTCAAGATTAACCATGATACGATCCTTGTGATTACAGCGGACAATGCTAAAGCAAGCATTTGTACAGAGAATTGCGTTCCGCATAGTAGTCAGAATGACTACGATCGTTACGATTTTGACCACTGGGTAGTCAATAAAAGTGGATCATCTTACCAAGTGGAGGTACATTATCGGTTTGGCTGTGATCACACGACTAGCAGTTGCTGGTAGTAAGTAATATGTAACATTGGCTTAGTATTGTTAGTGTATTTTTGACTAGTTGATGTCTGCACCGGTAGGTAAAGCGTTCAAAAGGGCATCGCTGACTTGCATAATCGGTGCATAGAGTGCGGCTGTAGATGGAGATCGAATCCAGCGCTTGGTAATACCTTCCACCACGTATGCCGGTGCGGCAGAGCCCTTTATGCCCCGCTCGATGTTGGCGTTGTTAGGCAATAAGTTTAAAAAGCCATTGGTAACTTGAGGGGTAGTTACCGAACCATTGGCGGTCCAGGAATTTTGTACTTGGCCGTCAGGGTTGAAGGCTCGTTTAGTGCCACCATCTATAACATACTGTTTGCTACTAGAATCGTGCACCATAACCCAACTCCACGGCGAGATAGACGGTGTTATTGCCTCTGGGCTAATAGCCATTCTCGGTGTGCTGGCAGTTAGCCCCAGATTGCCTGCATGGTCTGGTGATAGGTAGTAGAGCACCCCATTCTCAACCACAAATAGCCGAGAATCATTGGGGAGCACCGCCCTGACAAACCTCGTCAGCATATTATAGGGCACAAACTCTGGGGATATGTCGCGGTTAAGTTGCAGTGCACTGCCGTCAATACCCCATGCCCCGGCAACATTCGAGTCTACCGTCACAAAGGCTCTGCCTTCGTTCATGAGAAAATAGTGGCCGCCATAGATAGCTTTTGTGCCTGTAATATCCGCGGCTTGCCCCATAGCCTGCAGATATGTATCCGAGATTACCAGATGGGTTAGACTCCCGCCCTCCCAGGCTGCCAGAACATTGGTGTTTGCGTAACGACGCTTGCTACCGCCATCTACCAAAAATACGGTGTCGTTGCTGGCGGCCTTAACGGAATAAGTTAGGTTGCCCGAATTAGTTGGTACCCTGCCCAGACCCACGCTAACATTAAGAATAGCCGCCGGGTTGAAGTTCCAGGCGCTCAGCATGTCTGGGCTCCTCACCTTATAACACTTCCCCCCGTCTACAAAATAGACGTCCAGAGTACCGGTCGGCCGCATAAGACGATCTAAATTCGGGCCATCTGGTAAGAGGCCTAGATAACTATGGTCCATGGGGGTCGGCTGATCCGGTAAACCCCACGCCTGCTTAATATCAGGTGCAACGTAGTATCTTTTTCCTTTTTGAATCACCCATTGTCTTAGGTCACCACCTGATTGCGTGTATGTGTCAGAGATAACTAAGGTATAGCCCTCCCCCGTCGAGGGGCCAAACCAAGCTTCAAAACTTACGACAAAGTTGTAGCTGCCAGAATACCCTGTTTCGCTATATGGCCCGACATATGGTGTATAGCAATATAAAGAGGCTGTGGCAGCATTAGCTATTACGAACGTCCTTGGCGTACCACCTGGGTTTGTGAAAGTTACACTATTGCCCGGGTAAAGCCCAGCGGAGTAAAGACTGCTAGGATTTCCGCAGCGGTAAGAGCTCGCCGGGACCCCTCCCCAAGCCCGACCACTACTGGCTTCGGAGTTGTACCGTAATTGCCAGGTTCCAGCATCTACTTGGGAAAGGAAAGAGTTGTGGCTAGCACAAGAATCGTAGCCCATGGCGCAGTTAATTTGTGCTTGGCTAGGATTTTGATCAGTGACTAAGCTCTGCTCTTTCTGCATCGTAGCTAAAATGACTTGCGGATTTAGGTTATAGGCTTGAGCCGAATCATAAATAATTTGGGCAGCTGATTTACCATTTTCCGAATAATTTCTTATACCGCCGTTCTTGCCATTTAGAAAGCTCTGTATGTCTGTGGCACCCATAGTGCTTTTGTTTACAAAAATGTAATCATCTATCAAGTTATTTGCCTGATAGGTGGCACTGGCAGTTTTCGGCAGAAACACGAAGGCCAAAAGAATTGGCACCCATGCAAGAAGTAAATATTTATGCCAGTGCTTCATACTATTTCATTAGAAGGTAACGTTAATTTTAATATTATTTTCCTCTGCGCCGGTATTTTTATTAAATGAGTAAACTTCGAATGTTCCATTTTGAGCCGTAGACTTTACGACTAGAGTGCCTGAGAACTTGCCATTGACTACATTCAGCGACCCTTGGTCAATTACTCCCCTGTAATTGTCTTTGATCCTATATAGAACCTGGTCAAGCGTGGATTGCCCGCTAACGATACTGCTACTGGAAAGTTTAGTGCCAGCTGTTGGCTGGTTAAGAGTTATGGCCCCATTAACCGAGCTAGCTGGGTTGCTGCTAGGGCTAGTATTCTGGCCGTTAGTGTCGGTAATGCCGCTGCTCGGAGACTGGATATTGGACGCTGGGGTATGGCTTTGAGGGTTCAGATTTTTGTTTTGGTTGCTTGAGTTTCGATAGTCTTTGACAATTAAAGTGCCCCCAATGACCAAAGCCACCCCAATGACCAAAATTAAAATTTTATGACTACGAATATATCTCATGTTTCTATTTTAGCAATTCAATATGATTATAGCATCTACCCAGGACTGAGCCGCAAATGCCGTGCTGCGGATGCCTTACCTGGTGTAGCCAACTTTGTAAGTATGTATAGCGCTAACAGACTTACTTCTTGCTAAACGTGGCCTCCAGTTTGTGACGAACAGTATGTATTTTAGAAACCAGCTTCCAGGTTCTGGAATTTCTGATATTATCCAGCTCCCGTGCTACCGTAAGACGATGCTGCTCGTGCTCCTCCAGCTCCTTTTGTAAGTGCTGTATTTCCTTTTGTAGGTTCTGTACCTGGTTATCATGATCTCTAGTTTTTTGCTGGTGATGTTCGTTTAAGCTATCAATGTAGCGGCTTACGCTATCGAGCGGGCTGGTTGTCTTAATGGTGAATGGACGAGGGGATTTACTTATTACCGCAGTGCCGACAAATTGATATGTCAGTGCTTCGTCATTTTTTAAAAACTTCGTAAAGGCTGGCGTTAGTGAGATGCCTATAGATTTGAGCTCCTGCCTCAGGATATTTTCCGGGATTTCTCGCAGTGTGCAGTCGGTTTGCGTAATCTGTAAACCTGCCTCACGAAAGACTCGATCAACCTCTTGTTTGTCGTAAAAGCGTAGATGTGTTCTATCCAAAACCCCGAAATCTTTATATTCAAAACGTCCCTTCAGTAGTTCAAGTCGAGTCGTTATGTTCGCCATGTTGGGGATAGAAAAGACTAGTTGGCCGTTTTCATTGAGCAGCTGTTTTACTTTCTTAAGTGCCGCTACTGGATTAACCAGGTGCTCAATGACATCTGCCATGATGATAATATCAAAAGCTCCCAAGTGGCTCAGATCATCTTGTTCAACATTCAAAAGATATGCCTTGTCCAGATTTTTCTTAGCCAGCTCTAGGTCTTGCTTATCAATGTCCAGGCCAACTACATAGGCTCCCTTCTCCTTTTTCAGGCTATAGCCAAGCTGGCCGCTGCTACAACCTATATCTAATACCTTGGCTTTTGGTGGAATAAATTGAACTACTTTGTACCAAGCGTCATTAACGCGGGTTTTATCATACTTATTGTTAGAATAGACTGACATATGGTTACCGCTCAGTTGTGATTGTGATCACATCTTCTAGCACGACAAGCCCGGCGGTTATTTCCGAACGCGAAACGTTAAATTTCGCCGCATTGTCTTGCCAGTCATGGAAACCATAGCCATCAGCGTGCGCAGCCGCAACTGATACCCGGTAGCGTCCATTTTTAAAAACATTTGGGATCTGACAGCTAAAGAGAAGTTTGTCGCCCTTTGAGAGCTTACCCGTCTTCACATTCTTCCACTTAGTATTTGAGTCAAAGATGTGATGATTATCAAGGTCCTTAATAATTAGACCAAAGATTGGGTTTGCAATATCACTATGGGCTTCCACAGTATAGGACACATCCACGGTGGTTTTATTTATGATAGCCCGCACACCGCTAATCGTTGCTTTGAAATCGCCCCAGCGGTTCTTGTCCCGTTTATTAGGTTGCGCAGGGGCGTCTTTATTGAACAGTTCGATATAATCATTGGCGACTTTGTCGGCCGAACCTTCCGAAATAATCTTGCTGTTCTCAATTAAAATCACCCGATCGCAGAAATCTTTGACCGCCCCCATATCATGGGAAATAAAGATAACCGTCTTATCGGCTTGGGTTTTGATTTCCTTAAAAATTTCGTAGCATTTGCGTTGAAAAGCGGCATCGCCAACTGCTAGGACTTCATCAATGAGTAAAATGTCGTTATGAGCTTGAATGGCAATCGCAAAGGCCAGGCGGACCTGCATACCTGAAGAATAGTTTTTAAGCTTTTGATCCATAAATTTTTCGAGTTCAGTAAAGGTCACAATCTCGTCGTATTTAGACTTTATCTCTTTTCGAGTCAGACCCAAGATAGCACCGTTCAAAAAAACATTTTCACGCCCAGTTAGTTCCGGGTTAAAGCCGATACCCAACTCAATAAACGGTGTTAGAGTACCATTGACTTGCACTCGCCCGTGTGTCGGTTGATAAATTCCGCCAATGATTTTGAGCAAGGTACTTTTGCCGCTGCCGTTGCGGCCAACAACGCCAAAAAACTCACCGCGCTTAATCTCGATATTGATACTTGAAAGTGCTTGCAAACGCTCATAGGTCGGCTGCTTAAAATGGATGGCCCATTCTTTAAGTGAGTTCTTGCGCTCGTGTGGTAGTTTAAATACTTTAGAAAGATTTTCTACCGATACGGCAATATCGTTTTTGGGGATCATGGCTAAAGTTCCTCAGCAAATTTTTTAGAGCTGCGCCTAAAATACCAGGCCGAGAGTGTGCCCAAGATGATAATTATCAGCAGGGGCAAACCGCGGCCAATTAATTGAGAACCAAAAACCTGCTTAGTGGTAATAGTGTCGGGTGTAATGGCAACTGAACGCGTGTCCTGGATAATTTGGGTTAGCGGGTTGAGACTTATAATTTTCCGGATATGTACCGGGACTCTCTGCATTGCATAAATAATCGGCGTGGCGTAAAACAGTATCTGCAGGATGACTTCCCATATATGGCCAATGTCACGAAACTTTACGAATAGAGTCGACAGTAAAAATGACACTGCCAGACAAAGCAAAATTAGCTCGCCGATAAACAAAGGCACAAGTAAAAGGTTGGCTCTAAAAGCCACGTGGCCAAGTACCATAAAAATTGCTACCACTGCTAGGTTTAAGCAAAAATTCACAAGGGCCGAAACGGTTGTGCTAAGCACGATGATGTATTTTGGCACGCTTACTTTACGCACCATATCGCCACGGCCAGTAATGGCATTCATGCCGCTGGTGGTGGCTTCGGCGAAAAAGGTCCATAGTACTAATCCCAGTAGTAAGTATGAGGGGTAGTGGGGAATATCATTACCTAGTTTTACGACCTTAGTAAATACTATGTAAAGCACCCCAAAGAGCATCAAAGGCCTAAGCAAAGACCATAAATAACCTAGTACCGAGCCTTGATAGCGTAGCTTAAAATCACTAGATACTAGCTCTCTAAGAAGACTGCGATTGCTGGGTTTAAAAAACCGCGCAGTTGCGTTCATATTAGGCTACTTAACTTCCATATAGAATTTTTCGGCTATCTTCATTATGGCATCCCAGCGGAATTTTCGAGCGGTTTTTAAGCCCTCTTTAGCCAGGCGTTCGCGCAAGGCTTTATTACTTTGCAACTGCTTAATGGTGGCTGATAGGCCTTCGGCGTCATCTTGTTCAACCATCAAACAGTTTTTACCGGCGAGGCTAAAATCACGGTTGCCATGGGCATCGGTACAAATTACCGGACAACCAGCTGCCATCGCTTCTAGTATTGGTAAACAAAAACCTTCGTGGCGAGAAGTTTGTACAAAAAAAGTTGCTTGGTTATAGAGTTTATTAACCGCGTCGTTATCGGGCTTTTTAAAGTAAGTTATTTTATTGTCCAACTTGGCTATTTCTGGTTCTGTACCGTAAAGCCATATATCTGGACGGCTATCCCCTAATAATTTCCAGCCTTTTAAGGTCATTGCAAAATTCTTCTGGAAAAAGCTGCGGCCGACCGCCAGCAGTACATTGTCCTTGCGGGCTATATTTTTAAGTGAGCGATAGGTTTTATCATCATACCCACAAGGCAGCAGTGTGGCATCCAGACCAATGGCCTTTAGTTCCTCTAGGTTGTAAGACGAGATGGTTAGATTACGAAATTCCTTGCGGTAGCAAGACACCACAACCGCTTGAGCTAAAACATCATTGGGGTAAAACCAGGTTTCAAATTCAGAAATCATATAGACCGGTATGCCCTTTTTGACCGATGCTAGCCAAACCGGAAAAGCTGTTTCCCACCAAGTAGCAACCTTGATAGCTTCCTCGGGAGTTAAGGCTTGAGTTAGGCGGTCGTAATTTTTAAATGTACGGAATTTTATCTTTTCGGAATGCTCCCAAGGGCTTGGATCTCTATCTATCCCCCAGACTTCAATAGCGAAATTACGTTCAGCTAAGCGATTGGCTTGCTCAAAAATATTTTTAATACCACCAGAGAGGCCAAAGGTTTGCAGTACAAAAATGATTCGTCGCTGGCCAGCGCTATTACTCACGTTGCGCTCATCAAACCAGGCTTTCCACTTGCTCCAAAAATAATCAACCGATTGCTTTTCTTTGGCGCTGATAGCTTTGTGCTTAGCTCGGATAACGCCTTCATGATGCGTTAAAGTAGCCGACGGAAAATAAAGCGTCCGGTAACCAGCCTCCCAACCACGCAGGCACCAGTCGACTTCCTCAAAAGCAAACTGATAATTCTCATCCAAAATACCAACATAGTTAATAAATTCACGTTTGACGTACATGCAGGCGCCAGTCACCGCCAGGCAATAATGCGGTATATTTGCCGGACCGTAATTGGCATCAGCAAAGCGATAATAATGGTCAAACCACTGAGGAGATCCAGTGTTACGATGACTGCCGGCACTTTGTATCCGTCCATCCGGATATAGTAACTTAGGTCCTACCACACCAGTGTCAACACCGAACTCATAAGCCCCGTACTGCAGGGCTTCAAGCCAGCCGGGATGGGCGGTAGTGTCGCTATTAAGCAGCACCACATCATGCTTTTTATCAGCCGCCCGTAAACCGGTATTGATAGCTTTAGCAAAGCCGCCATTTTTCTGGCGGTACAAGACTTTAACCTGCTTATCTTCTAGAGTTTTTAGCAGTTTTTGAACCTTTGGCTGGCAGTAGTCATCGACTATCAGAATGCTGACTAGCTTGGGGTCGGTGGTTTCTTTTAGGCTCTCGATGCAGGGCTTAAGCAACTCAAAATCGTTATAACTCGGGATGATAATCGTCACCGCTTTGCCGTGTTTTTCGTACCAGGGTTCTATAGCCTCCTCCGCTACGCCGCTAACCATGCCATTCGGGAAATTCAAGCTGTCACCAAGGCCAGATGCGCGCCGGTCATAGCTAATTAATTCTTGTTTGAATTTACGAATAAAAGCCGAGGGGCCAAATCTAATCAAATAAGTTATAACGAAAAAAATCGTCCTTATGGGTCCTTTACCGTGGTATTTGAAGTTCCCGTGGGCGACTCGTTTGATAATTTTTTTAAAAACGCGAAACAGTATCTTGAACTTATTCATCTAATCCTAACTAACTGGTCACCACTATATCATATGAGACTGGCCGATTACAGATGTAATCGAGCAAATTATCGTACAATAAAGAGTATGTCAAAAACTATTCTTGTAACTGGTGTGAACGGTTTTGTTGGCAAACACCTGGCCCGCGAACTTAAAAATCGGGGGGACGAAGTTATTGGCATCGGCCGCGAAGCCAGCCCAGCGCCAGAAATTAAAGAATTACTGACTGATTACTGGGCATGTGACCTAATGGATAAAGGAGCAGTTGCCAAGCTGTCGCTGGAAGGCATCGACGGGATAATTAGTCTGGCGGGATTAGCCCGCGTTGGTGATTCTTTTGCTAACCCAGAGAAATACAACCAGGTCAATGTGGGTGTCTTGGCCAATTTATGCCAAGTGCTGGTCGATAGAAAACTCCGCCCCAGAATTATTGCTATAAGTACTGCCTATGTTTACGAACCCCGCCAGACCCTACCTATTACAGAGCAATCGGAACTGATTAACGATGGCTCGCCCTACGCTAAAAGTAAGCTAGCTATGGAAAAAGCGGTTAAAGCCTTTCGTGACCAGGGGCTAGAAATTGTAATTGTTCGACCCTTTAACCACATTGGCCCCGGCCAGGAAGAGGGTTTTTTGGTTCCCGACTTGTTTGCCAAACTCAGGAGCGCTAAAGAAATTATTAAGGTTGGTAATTTGGCCAACAGGCGTGACTATACGGACGTACGTGACGTTGTTAGGGCTTATGTTGATCTGACCCACGCTGAATCGCTGGATTATGACCTTTACGTTGTAGCTTCTGGTAAAAGTGTCCCGGGCCAGCAAGTTCTTAAACTTTTACTAGACAACATGGGCTTAACTGGCAAGATCCGAGCGGTAGTCGATCAAAAACTTCTCCGGCCGAATGATTTTGCTGATTTGTGTGGTAGCTACGAACGGCTAAATCGGCAAACTGGCTGGCAGCCCCAGATTTCACTGCAAAAAACCCTCGAAGACTTTGTTAAAAGCTCTAGTTCTTGAACTGTTTAAGGTCAGCATCGACCATCAGCTTAATCAAATCTTCAAACGAGGTTTTTGGCTGCCAGCCGAGCTCTTTTTTAGCCAGTGAGTAATCGCCTTTTAGTTCTTTAATTTCGGTCGGGCGAAAGAATTTTTTATCAACCACTGTATATTGTTCCCAATCAAGGCCAACATGACTGAAAGCTATTTTTAAGGCATCCTTGACCGAATGAGCAGTGTTTGTACCAATAACATAGTCTTTGGGCTGTTTGTTTTGTAGCATCAGCCACATAGCCTCCACGTACTCTTTGGCGTAGCCCCAGTCACGCATGTTGGCGATGTCGCCCATGTGTAATTTACCGTCGCTGCCAATTAATGGCTCACCGGCTTCGTTGAGCGGCGGATTTTTGACATTGTTTTTAATGCAGGCCACGCCAGCAGTAATTTTACGGGTTACAAAGTGCAGCGACCGGCGCGGCGACTCGTGGTTGAAAAGTATTCCGCCGCAAACAAACATGCCATAGCTCTCGCGGTAATTTCTAATCATCATGTGAGCATAGGCTTTGGCGATCCCGTAGGGGTTGTTGGCATCGATTGGTGTTGATTCGGTGGCTGATTCGGCTTGGATGTTGCCAAAAATTTCGCGGCTGGTGGCTTGGTAAACCCGGGCTTCTGGCGCAAACTTGCGCACGGCTTCAAATACCCGTACTGGACCTAGCGCCGTGACTTCGCCAGTATAAAGCGGGTGTGACCAACTGTCGGCCGGTATGGACATGGCGGCGATGTTATAAACTTCGTCTGGCCGGGCAGCTTTAATAACGTTTTCAATGCTGACGCCATCAATTAGGTCGGCGGCTTCAATCTTAATCTTGCCATACAAATGCTCCAAGTTAGGCTGTGAGTAGTTGGTGCTGCGGCGGATGGTGCCGGTGACTTCGTAGCCCTTTTCTAACAGTAAATCAGCTAGGTATGATCCGTCCTGCGATGAAACACCTATAATGACAGCTTTTTTTACCACACTCACTCCTTATTAGTTACTGCCACCATTCTACCAAATTACTGTTTAATGAATATAATTAAAGGGTCAATGAAAATTGTTATAGACGCAAGAGAGAGTGGCACTAGCACTGGCCGCTACATAGATAAGCTGGTTGAGTATTTACATAAGCTCAAGCCCGACTATGAATTTGTGATTCTTACAAAGTCGCCGAGAGTTGAGTATATAAAAACTATTGCACCGAATTTTAAAGTAATTGAGTCTAATTATAAAGAATTCACCTTTGCCGAGCAGATTGGTCTTTTAAAGCAGATCAACGGCCTAAGGGCTGACTTGGTGCATTTTGGCGTGACCCAGCAGCCGGTTTTGTACCGCGGCAAAACCATTACGACCATCCACGACCTAACAACAGCCCGTTTTACTAATCCTGACAAAAACTGGCTAGCCTTTAAGTTCAAGCAGCAAATCTATAAATGGGTTATTAAGTGGGTAGCACGAAAATCCGAAAGGCTAATTACACCAAGTGAATATGTAAAACGTGATGTCGCACAATTTGCGGCCGTGCCGGCTAGCAAAATCGAGGTGACGTACGAGGCCGCAGATAAAATTGAGGCCAAGCCCGAGCCGCTAGGGCCTTTGGTAAATAAGCAATTTATCATGTACGTCGGCCGGGCCCAGCCGCATAAGAATTTAAAAAATCTGGTGGAGGCTTTTGCCAAGCTTAAAAGCTATCAACCGAAATTACATTTAGTGTTAGCCGGTAAGATGGATGATAATTATCGGCTGTTGCAAAAATATGTTATTAACAGAGATGTAAATGATGTTGTTTTTACAGATTTTGTCAGCGAGGGAGAACTGAGATGGCTGTATGAAAAAACCTCTGCTTACGTTTTTGCCTCATTGTCAGAAGGCTTCGGTCTGCCTGCGCTTGAGGCAATGGCCTACGGTGCGCCAGTCGTTTCTAGCAATGCTACTTGTTTACCCGAAATAAACGGAGATGCCGCGCTATATTTTGATCCGCGAAACGTAAGCGATATGGCGGTAAAGATTAAAATGGTACTGGAGAGTCCGGAAATAGCCAATAAAATGCGCCAGGCCGGCCCTAAACAGGCCGCAAAATACTCCTGGCAAAGAATGGCTAAACAGACCCTCGAGGTCTACGAAGTAACCCTCAAATAATGTTTACCGTCCACCCTTTACCATCCACCATGCGTTAGCCATTTACCCTGGCGTTTTGAACGTCGGCAATTTTATAGTTATGAAGAAAGGTTATAAAATAAAAGGACGTGAAAAAAATAGCTACTTTGCTGCTAGTCATCAGCTTGAGTCTGGCGGCGGGCTACGGCGGCCTGTCTAAACAATCTCCAAATTCTACACGACCGTCACCTGTCACAGGCAACAGTTCTGCAGCAAAACCAACTTCCTCGTCGCAGACGCCCAATAACTCTAAGTCCGGCGGAGCCAAGCCTATAAATAGCCCCAAGCCCCAGACCCAGTCCGGTGGCAGTGTTATATCGACTTCTAACAAAGCGGCTGCCGAGGCTTATATTGCCGAGCATGGCCTGACGCTTGTGCAAAACGTGGCGGTAGATAAAAATCTTGTCCTGCTAAGCGTTGCTGAAAAACCCAGCGATCCTAAGGTCCAAGCCATTACAGCCGCGGTACCGGACACCAAAGCCTCTGCCGATTATATTTACCACGCCGCGTTTGCACCTAACGATCCAGCTTACCCGGACCAATGGGCTTTGCCTAAAATTTCAGCATCTAGTGCATGGGACATTTCAACCGGTAGTTCTTCCACCACTATTGCAGTTATCGATACAGGGATTTTATTTTCTCAAACATTTGGTACGCCGCCAGCCACTTATAGCCAGGTAGATTTCCCAACTAGTCGAATGTGGACTAACCCCGGTGAAACTGGTCTTACTACTCCAGGCAGTCTCTGTTGGACTGGTGTGCCGGCCGATAAGTCTACCAATAATTGTGACGACGACGGTAATGGCAAAATTGACGACTGGCGAGGCTGGGACTTTATGGGAGGTTATGCCGGTGGGATCAATTGTCCCAATGGCACCAGCGGTAATTATATCGCTGGAGATAATGACCCACAGCCCTACTCCTGCGATACATCTGTTAACCGGGCGCAGCTTAACAAAACTCACTATAGCGGCGGTTGCGCGTACGATCAGGGGGCATGTTACGTCGGCCATGGCACCATGGTGGCTTCGGTAGCCGCTGCTAGCACCAATAACGGGCAACTTATAGCCGGGCTCAATCACAACACTAAACTTATGGCCCTAAGAGTTATAGATGGTTACGGATATACTGATACCCCGCTGGTAACGGCCGCGGTTCGCTATGCAACTTCAAAATCCGTAAATGTTATTAATATGAGTCTGACGGCGACTAACTGTAGTAGCGGCGTTCTCGACCCGGTGCTGGAATCCGCTCTTGCCGATGCTAAAGCTGCCGGCATAACTGTTGTAGCAGCTGCCGGCAACGAAGGTTTTTCTAGTTCTGGCAGTGTTTGTTATCCTGGTTCTTCTTCAAATGTGATAGGGGTTGGTGCCACTGACATTAACGACAATCTGGCTAACTTCTCCAATTTTGGCCCACAGCTTGATGTAGTAGCTCCGGGAGTTAATGTGTATGCCGATAACGCACCGTCGAACCATTTGCCAAATGATTCTTATGCGGCTGTTAGCGGAACCTCGTTCTCTACGCCATACGTAGCCGGATTGGCGGCATTACTTAAAACTACAGCACCTTCAGCTAACCCAGATCAGATTTATAATTTTATAACTCAGCAGGCAGATAAAGTGCCCGGTATGCAAGGTGCTGATCGAACAGATCGTTACGGCTATGGGCGCATTAATGCCTATAGGACTCTAAAGGCTTCCATCCTGGCTCACCCTGATGGCACACTAATTACTCAACCGGCAGGCACGGTTTCCCTGGTAGAAAACAGCAGTTTGCGCTATGTACCAAATCCGGCAGTTTTTTTTAGCAACTATGGCGAAATTGATAGCCGTGTTAAGCCAGCGCTTTTTGGAGATTTACAGCTTGGGTCAGGATCAAATGTTGACTACGCTGAGGGCACCCTGTTAAAAGGCGATGGCCCGGCTATTTACGCTGTTGAAAATAATGGTGGCAGCTTGCAAAAACGGCATATTATTTCTGTGGCCGCCTATCAAAACCTAGGCTACGGTGAGAGTAGCCGTATTAATGTGCCTAGCTCCCTACTGCCCTTGGCAACTGGTGCAGATATTTCTGAAGGTTTGCGGCACCCATACGGTACTTTGATTCGAGCACCGGAGTCATTGGCGGTCTACTTACTGGAGAATGGCCAGAAACGCTATGTGCCCAGCCCCGCGATTTTACGCAGCCTGCATAAAGGTAACTTCCGAGTTTACCCGGGGGTAGCTGCCGATATGCAGCTTCCCGATGGGGCCAATATTGATTACGCCGAGGGCACGCCCCTTAGGGGCGACAATTCACCCAGTGTTTATGTAGTAGATATAAACGGTGGGGTTACCACAAAGCGTTACATTACCTCACCAGCTATCTTTCAAACGCTAGGTTACACTGCTACTGACGTTATTGATGTGCCAGCCAGCCAGCTGCCAAGCGCTAATGGTACCGACATAAATTAGAAAATCTATTTGCCTTTCACCATACGTTAGCCATTAACCATGGTGGTTAAACGCTAGTTATACAACTGGCTGTGACTGCCGACAGCCACGAACAGTACTCGGTATTTGCTAACCTCATTGAAGTGCAGCCGAAGATCGCCTGCTGCACGAATAGAACGAGAACCTTGCCACTCACCTTTTAAGGAGTGATTATACAATTCGGGGTCCTGAGAATTTTCTAAAAACAATTTAATAGCCCGTCGTACTTGAAGCTGTTGTTTTTTTGGTAATTTAGCGAATTGTTTGTCAAACTTTTTATGAAAGTCGGCTTTCATAGAGAGTCGAGATGCGCCAGCGCTTCCTCGACACTGTTTGTATGGGTGATATTCTTGCCAGCGGCATAATCTGCCTCCGCCTCCTTAATAAGCTTCTCCAGATACGGTGTTGGTTTGAGGTCGGTGGTCAAAGTAACCGTTCGGCTGCGCAGCATTTGTTTTATTTGGGCGTTAATGATGGTGCTTAGCGGCACGCCTAAGTCACGAGCCAGTTTTTGAGCCTCTTCCTTGATTTCTTTATCTACCTTAAAATTTATTACTACCTTGGTCATGATATTACTATTGTATATCTAACAGTAATACTAGTCAAGAGGTGTTTACCGTTCACTATTTACCATAGTCCAAGGATCACGAATAAAGTAGGGTGTAGGATTATAGAATGTAAGACGTTGACAATCGTTTTACGTTTTGCTATAGTTGAACGTATGAAGAACGATATTGTAACCGTATCTAGCAAATACCAGGTAGTCATCCCTAAAATAGCTCGCAAGAAGATGGGACTAGATAAGACTAAAGGCCAGCATTTACGAGTCAAGAGTGTTACGGAGAACGAGATAGTATTCCGTAAAGAGCCCTCTATTGAAGATTATTTGGGAGCCTTTAAAGGTGCTTGGGGACCAAACCCCACCAAGAGGTTACGGAAAATGCGCGATGAGGAATGGGGTTAATCCCCTTGACAATAGCACTTGACAGCAATGTCTTCATAGCGGCTCTTAGCGGAGATGAAACTTACTCAGACACTGCTCAAAAACTTATCCGAAATATTCAATCAGGCCGGTTCAATGCTATTTACTCGGTGATTGTACTCGCAGAAGTTCTGGGTTCGGGTACCAGCCTGAACAAAAAGGTTACTATCAATGGCTTTTTTGGATCATTAGCAAATAGTCAACCAATAGTAGTTGATACTTCAATTGCTAATCTGGCGGGTGGTCTACGCCAGCGGCACGCCAAGTTGCGCCTACCCGATGCAATACACCTCGCCACCGCACTTGACCAAAAGGCAGATCATTTTATCACAAACGACTTGATCCTAGCCAAAATTGCCAAGGGGATTATACCTACCAAAACACTTGCCGGCTACGATGAGGTCCTTGAGAGCCGTTAGCAGTTTACTGTTATCGGTTGGCTGTGTGTTAGCTGTTCCCCGTTATCGGTGAGAGGAAGCATAAGCAATTTTCTATTAACAACCGTTCGCTTAAAATAGTCTTATGTCTGATAGCCCATATGTTCTGCGCGAAAAAACGGTAGTCTTTAGCAGAGATGTTATTGGCTTTTGCAAGGTAGAACAATCAACTATTATCACAAGGCCACTAATTGAACAGCTTCTTCGTTCGGCAACGAGTATAGGCGCAAACTATGCGGAAGCAGATAATGCAGCGTCGAGGTCTGACTTTCGCAATAAGATATTCATCGCAAAAAAAGAAGCCGCTGAAACTAAATATTGGCTTGGGCTTCTACTTGATGTAACTTCCAACCCCAACTTGTGTAAAAAGCTATTAACAGACTGTCATCATCTGCTTATGACGTTACAGAAGGTTACTAATACTCTCCGTAACCGTTCACAGGTCACTGGTAATATACCGTAAACCGATCACCGGTAACTGTTAACAGTTCGCAGTTAGCTATTACCGGTGTGTTAGCAATTAGCGATTAGCAGTGTGTTATCAGTTAGCAATTAGCGGTTTGGGCTAAGCCGCTCACAGGTAACTGGTCACCGCTAACACACCGTAAACTGGTTACCGGTCACTGTTAACTGCAAAGGGCTTTAGCCCTTTACTGTTTTGGAGTAGGCAGAGTC
>Ga0209515_10005357_pt1 | contig 16651 bp, 17 predicted proteins | sample Subgroupgradi54m_FD_187454 | JGI IMG/M metagenome (GOLD analysis project Ga0209515, IMG submission 187454) | Subsurface groundwater microbial communities from S. Glens Falls, New York, USA - GMW60B uncontaminated upgradient, 5.4 m (SPAdes)... ...
ACCCGGGACCGCGACCGCCTGCTCGCCTGGCTGCTCGAGCACGGCGTCGAGGCCACGATCCACTACCCGGTCCCGCTGCACCTGCAGAAGGCGGCGGGACACCTCGGGTACAAGAAGGGGGATTTCCCGGTCACCGAGCGGCAAGCCAAGCGGATCATCACGCTGCCGGTGCACCAGCACCTGACCGACGCGCAGATCGACTACATGGTCGACACGATCCGGAAGTTCTACACCAGATGAGCCGGGCCGGGCGCCAGGTCAAGTACATGGACCTGCCGCGCCAGTTCGCGAGCGGCGAGATCCAGCGGAAGATCGCCGAGGAGTTCGCGCGCTGCCAGTTCGTGCTGGGCCCGCCGGTGGAGGAGTTCGAGCGTCGCTTCGCCCGCCTCTGCGGCACGCCGCACGCGCTCGGCCTGAACTCCGGCACCGATGCCCTCTTCCTCTCCCTCAAGGCCCTCGACGTCGGCCCCGGCGACGAGGTGATCACGGCGCCCAACAGCTTCATCGCCACCGCCGGCGCGATCGTCGCCGCCGGCGCCACGCCCGTGTTCGCCGACGTCACCGCCGACTACATGCTCGACCCCGCGCGCGCCGCCGCCGCGGTGACGCGCCGGAGCCGCGCCATCGTCCCCGTGCACCTGACCGGAAACCCGGCCGACATGGACGCGATCGGCGCCATCGCCAAGCGGCACGGCCTCGCCGTCATCGAGGACGCCGCGCAGGCCGTCGGCGCCGAGCTGAACGGCCGTCCCGTGGGCTCGCTCGGCACCGCCGGCTGCTTCAGCCTGTTCCCGCTGAAGAACCTGGGGGTGGCGGGCGACGGCGGCATGCTCACCACCGGCTCGGCCGAGATCGACCGCGCGGTGCGCCTGCTCCGGCACCACGGCCTCCGGAACCGCGACGAGTGCGAGGTCTTCGGCTACAACAGCCGCCTCGACACGATCCAGGCGATCGTCGGCGACGCCCTGCTCGACTCGATCGCGGCGGTGACGCACATGCGGATCGAGCACGCGGCGTTCTACGACCAGGCGCTCCGCGACCTCGCGCCCGAGGTGGTGGTCCCGCCGCGGCGCCCGGCCGCGCGGCAGGTCTATCACACCTACGTCGTCCAGGCCGCGCGGCGCGAGCGGCTGATCGCCCACCTCGCCGAGCGCGGCGTGGAGACGAAGATCCACTACCCGATCCCGATCCACGTCCAGCCGGCCGCCGCGCGCCTGGGCTACAAGCCGGGCGCCTTCCCGGTGGCGGAGAGCCAGGCCGAGCGGATCATCTCGCTGCCCGTGCACGAGTACCTGACCCGCGACGACCTCGCCTACGTCGCGGAGACGATCCGGGCGTTCTACCGCGCGTAGGCCGCGCGCAACCAACCGAGACACAGGAGACGACGCGTGAACGCCGAGCTGAGGACGGTGCTGGTGACGGGGGGCGGAGGGTACGTCGGGGCGGTCCTGGTCCCGAAGCTGCTCGAGCAGGGCTACCGGGTCCGCGTCGTGGACCTGTTCATCTTCGGCGAGGACGTGCTGCCGAAGCACCCCGCGCTGGAGGCGATCACGGGCGACATCCGCGACCAGGCGCTGCTGCGCCGGCTGCTGGCCGGCACGGACGCGGTCATCCACCTGGCCTGCATCTCCAACGACCCGAGCTTCGAGCTGAACCCGGCGCTGGGCAAGTCGATCAACTTCGACGCCTTCGAGCCGCTGGTGGCGATCGCCACGCAGGCGAAGGTCAAGCGCTTCGTCTACGCCTCGACGTCGAGCGTCTACGGCGTGAGCGACCAGGACAACGTCACCGAGGACCACCCGCTGGTGCCGCTCACCGACTACAGCAAGTACAAGGCCCTCTGCGAGCCGATCCTCGCCCGCTACCAGGCCGACGACTTCACCACGCTCACCATCCGGCCGGCCACGCTCTGCGGGTACTCGCCCCGCCAGCGGCTGGACCTCACGGTCAACATCCTCACCAACCTCGCGGTGAACAACCGGAAGATCACGATCTTCGGCGGCACCCAGAAGCGCCCGAACCTCCACATCGAGGACATGACCGACCTCTACGTGCAGCTCCTGGAGCTGCCGAAGGCGATGATCGCGGGCAAGATCTTCAACGCCGGCTACGAGAACCACACGGTGGCCGATCTGGGGCGCGTCGCCCACGACGTCGTGGTCCGCGAGATGCCGCGGCTCGCGCCGATCGAGATGACGACGACGCCGAGCAACGACCTCCGCTCCTACCACATCTCCTCCGAGAAGATCGGGCGCGAGCTGGGCTGGAAGCCCACACGCACGATCGAGGACGCCGTCGTCGACCTCTGCCGGGCCTTCCGGACCGGCCAGCTCCGGGACTCGCTCACCGACATCCGCTACTTCAACGTCAAGACCGTCCAGGCGGCCAGGCTCGCGTGAAGGCGGCGCTCGTCACCGGGGCCGCCGGCTTCATCGGCAGCCACATGGTCGACCTGCTCCTCGACGAGGGCTTCGAGGTGCGGGCGATCGACAACCTCGCCACCGGGCGGCTCGACAACGTCGCCCATCACAAGGCGCAGCGCCGGTTCTCGTTCCACCACGTCGACATCGGCGACCTGGGCGCGGAGTCGGCCGTCTTCCAGGGCGTCGACCACGTGTTCCACTTCGCCGGCATCGGCGACATCGTGCCCTCGATCGAGCGCCCCCTGGAGTACATGCGCGCCAACGTCACCGGCACGCTGGCCGTGCTGGAGGCCGCCCGCCACGCCGGCGTGCGCAAGCTCGTCTACGCCGCGTCGTCCTCATGCTACGGCCTGGCCGAGGAGCTGCCCACCAGCGAGACGGCGCCGATCCAGCCCGAGTACCCCTACGCGCTCAGCAAGTGGCTCGGCGAGCGGGCGGCGCTGCACTGGGCGCAGGTCTACAAGCTGCCGGCGGTCTCGATCCGGATGTTCAACGTGTACGGGCCCCGCGTCCGCACCACCGGCGTCTACGGCGCCGTCTTCGGCGTCTTCCTCGCCCAGAAGATCCACGACCGCCCGTTCACCGTCGTGGGCGACGGCACCCAGACGCGCGACTTCGTCTTCGTCACCGACGTCGCCCGCGCCTTCCTGGCGGCGGCCGTGGCGCCCATCAGCGGGCAGGTCTACAACGTGGGCGCGGGTAATCCCCAGAGCATCAACCGGCTGGTGGAGCTGATCGGCGGCCCCGTCGTCCACGTGCCGGCCCGCCCCGGCGAGCCCCGCTGCACCTGGGCCGACATCCGCAAGATCCAGCGGGACCTCGGCTGGAAGCCGGTGGTCTCGTTCGAGGACGGCGTGAAGGTGATGCTGAGCCAGATCGACTACTGGAAGGACGCGCCCCTCTGGACGCCGGAGTCGATCCAGCAGGCGACGCGGACCTGGTTCCAGTACCTCGCCGACCGCCCCGCCTGACCGGCCGCGCTCAGCGGCGGACGTCGGCCACGAGCCGCGCGAGCGCCTGCCCGACCTGGACGAGGTTCTTCAGGCGGAAGGCCTTGGTACGGCCGCGAGCCCGCGGCGCCAGCGGCGTCCCGACCTCCACGTAGGAGTGTCCCGTCTTCAGGAGCTTCACCAGCGCCTCGGCCTGGTACGCGAAGGAGTCCGTCCGGATCGTGATGCCGCGGACGAGCCCGGTCCGGTGCAGCACGGTGCCGTTGTAGTAGCGGAGGCGGAGGCCGAAGAGCGTGTTCAGGAGGGCCACGAAGACGCGGGAGACGACCCGGCGGCTCCACGGGCGGATCTCGGGGTTCGACGTGTAGTTGACGACGATGTCGGCCGAGCCGGCCCGCGACATGACGGCGTGAAGCTGCTCGTCCGTGCCCTCGTCGTCCCCGGGGAACAGCAGGACGTACGCGAACCGGGCCAGCCCCACGCCTTCCTTGTAGCAGGCGCCCAGGTTGCGGGGGCGCTCGTGGTGGACGACGCGCACGCGGGGATCGGCCGCCGCCAGGCCCTCCGCGATCTGCCCGGTGGCGTCCGTGCTGCCGTCGTCGACGACGATGAGCTCGAAGTCGGGGAAGTGCCGGGCGGCCACGCGGCGGCACCGGTCCACCGCCCCCGCGAGGTTCTCGGCCTCGTTGAGCGCGGGGATGACGATCGTGAGGCCGGGCTTCACGGGCCGATTCTATCGTTCCGCTCGCGAGGCCGGTATAATGATTGGTGCGCCAGAGAAGGCCAGACGGTCGCCGGTCGCGGCAACGCGGCGGGAGGAAAGTCCGGGCTCCGGAGGGCAGGGTGCTGGCTAACGGCCAGGGCGGGCAACCGCACGGACCAGTGCCACAGAAAGCAGACCGCCGCTCGCGAGAGCGGTAAGGGTGAAACGGTGAGGTAAGAGCTCACCAGCGGCGCGGGTGACCGCGCCGGCTCGGCAAACCCCACCCGGAGCAAGGCCGAATAGGAGAGCAATCGGGTGGCCCGCCCGCGCTCTCGGGTTAGGCCGCTTGAGGCGCCGGGCAACCGGCGCCCTAGAGAAATGACCGTTACCCCGGGCCGGGCAACCAGCCCGGGGTACAGAACCCGGCTTACCGGCCTTCTCTGGCGCTTTCTCCGTTCTTGGCCCTCGCTCAGGCGCAGCGTCGCCTCGTAGGCCTGGCCCTCGACGACCTCCGTGCAGTGCCCCAGCGGCTGGCTGAAAGTCGTTCCGCGGACGGCGCCTCCTCAGCCGTAGCGCTCGGCTGGCTCGCCGTGATGCGGTCGCTGGACTCGCCTCAGAGCGCCGGCCAGCCTTGACGGATATCGGAGGCCGGCCCATTCGCGATGATCAAGTCCGCGGTGGCGAGGTTCGTGGCGAGCGGCACGTTGTGAACGTTGCACACGCGCAGCAGCGCCCGGATGTCGGGATCGTGAGATTGGGCCGACAGCGGGTCCACGAAGAAGAAGACCGCCTGGACGGCGCCGGTCGCGACCCTCGCCGCGATCTGCGCGTCTCCGCCTTCCGGTCCGCTCAGCAAATCTTCGACTTCGAGCCCCACCTTGTCACGCAGCAGGTGCGCCGTGTGCCGCGTCGCCACCAGGGCGCAGCGAGCCAGCGTCTCGCGGTTGAACGTCGCCCATGCGATGAGGTCGACCTTCTTGTTGTCGTGGGCGATCAACGCCAGTCTGCGAATCATCAAAGCGCCTCTCCTTTCACCGGATAGAGCCCTCGCCACGCGGGGCAAGTAGCGTGCCGGGCGTCCTGGTTCAGATTCAAGCATGGTGACGTGGACTTCGGAGCGGGGGCGGGGGCGGGCCGCTGCTACTCAGATGGGCACCGCGATGGTTCCTTGAGCAGAACGAGCGCAGAGGAGACGACGCCGGAGGCGGCGTCAGGCCGAGGCGAGGGAGTCACACATGCTCGATACCTGTCGGGAGGTCAGTATGCGGAGAGGGCCAAGCCAGGACGGCCCGCTGACCGGCGGTCACGGCCGCTTCCGTCAGGATGTCGACGCCGCCGAGGTCGGCCAGGGCCCGCTCCACCATCGCGCGGACGTCGCGGGCCTCGCTCACGTCGGCCCTGACCGCGATGACGGGACGGTCCTTTCCCTCGATGACGCGCGCGGTGGCCGCGGCGCTCGCCTCGTCGATGTCGGCGACGGCCACGGCCGCCCCGGCTTCCGCGAGGGCCGCGGCGATGCCGGCGCCGATGCCGGCGCCGGTGACGATCGCGACTCGGCCCGCCAGCGGCTGATTCTCTCCGGCCATCCTCCCCCTCCATGAGTCACGCGCGGGCGCGCGCGTGACGCGGGCGTTCACGGGAGCAGCTTGCGTAGCAGCAGGACGCGCAGGAGCCACAGGAGCGCGGCGGGAATCATGGCGTAGATCACGCCGGTCGCGAGGCGGAACTCGTCCTCGCTCGCCCGCGTTCCCCGGCGGCGTCGCGTCGAGCGGCCCCGATCCGTCCCCCCCGCGGTTTCCGAGCGTGACGCGGCCATCCAGGAAGGCTGTACAAGCAGAGGCGGTGCCAGCGTCTCCATGCCTTCAAATCAGGGTGTTAGAAGGCCGTCCATCGCGGAGGCTGACACTTCGCGGCACTGGCCCTAGTCCGCGATCGCCTGGTACACGAGCTGCCGGAAGAGCTTCCGGTAATGGACCCGCAGCGGACCCGGCGCCTGCGTCATGAGGATGCCGACCAGCTCCTCCTTGGGATCGATCCAGAAATAGGTGCCGGCGAACCCGCCCCACGTGTACTCGCCGGCCGACCCCGGCGTCCCCGCCAGGCCCGCCTCCCGCCGCACCGCGAAGCCGAGCCCGAAGGTATACCCGGGCACGCCAAGCAGCAGCTCACCGGGCGTGAGCGCGAGGTCCGCGAGCCGGCCGAGATGGTCCGCCGTCATCCAGGCCACCGTGGTGCGGCTCAGCACGCGCGCGCCGTCGAGCCGCCCTCCGTGCAGCAGCATCTGGCTGAAGCGCAGGTAGTCGGCGGCCGTCGAGACGCCGCCCGCGCCGCCGGAGTCGTTCTTCGGGGGCGCGCTCACGTCGATCAGCCTGATCGGGCTGCCCGTCGCCGGGTCGGTGGCGAACGGCTGGGCGACCCGCCCGAGCTTCTCGCCGGGGACGAAGAACCCCGAGTCCGTCATCTTGAGCGGCACGAACAGCCGCTCCTCGAGGAACCGGCCGAGCGGCATACCGGAGATCGCCTCGATCACGCGGCCCAGCACGTCCGTGGCGAGGCTGTAGTCCCACACGGTCCCGGGCTGGTGCGCGAGCGGCGCGGCGGCGAGACGCTCGACCTCCTCGGTGGGGGTGATGCCCCTGGGGTCGAACGGCAGCCCCTCCGGAGCGTACAGCCCGGCCTTCGCGTAGGCGTCCTTCACCGGCGCGTTCGCCGTCAGCTCGCCGTAGGCCAGGCCCGCGGTGTGCCGGAGCAGGTCCTGGATCGTCATCTCCCGCTCGGCGGGCACCATCGTGTAGGTCACCTTGCCGGAGACGGAATCGGTCTTGGGGACGCTCACCTGGAGCTTCCCGAGCGGCGGGAGGAACTTCGAGACCGGGTCGGTGAGGACGGCGCGACCGTCCTCGATCAGGATCATGGCGCCCACCGAGACGAGGGGCTTCGTCATGGAGTAGATGCGGAAGATGGCGTCCGGGGTCATCGGGGCGCCGGTCGTCCTGTCGCGGAGACCGAGGCCCTCGAAGTACGCGATCCGGCCCCTTCGCGCGACCAGCACGACCGCGCCGGGGAGCTTCCCCTTCTCGATCTCGCTCCGGAAGATCTGGCCGATCCGGTCGAGCCGTTCCGGCGAGAGCCCCACCTGCACGGGCCGGGCTGCGGGCAGCGCCTGGGCCCAGGCGATCGTCGCGGAGAGCGCGACGGCAACGGACGCGACGAGGCTGACGAGCCTTCTCATGGAGCGCCTCCTGCTGACTGCGGGTTCTGGTCCTCGGGGGCGATTTCAACCCGACGCCGGTCCAGGTGTCCAGGGGCAGCGGGCCGCGCCGGCCGGGCCACAAAAGCGCCGGCGCGGCGCGACCCCGATGTTACGCTGACCTGAAGGTGAGTGCGGTGCCTCGCCGACAGGGAGGCCAGCCGATATGAAGCGCTCGAGCGCTCCGGTGGCCCTCGGAGTGCTGATTCTCTTCGCCGCGCCCCTCACCGGCGATGCCGGCTCGACCGACGTTCCCTTGCCCTGGCCGACCCTCGTGGACGCCGCCCGCACCGTGACCGGCAGCCGCTCCGGTGCGTGACGGGCGAGGACGGCATCAAGATGAAGTTTCGCGGCGACCAGGCCAGCGGCGACACCTACGGCTACTTCAGCGTCGTCGGCGATCACTGGATCATGGTGCGGTATCCCAGCGACCGGGCCGGGAACCCGGACCACATCTGGTTCGGCGCCACGCCTGCCGACGGGGCTCCGACCCTCACCGTCCACCGGGACGAGCCCTTCGACCCGGTCCGCCACGGTTCCCCGTGCTCGGAGTGGCTGCTCGGTCCCGCCGACGCCGCCCCGCGCGACGGCCGCCGCTGAATCTGCCCGCGCTCAGCGGGCGAGCCCGAGCGCCAGCCCCAGCACGGCGGCGATGCCGGGGGCGACGGCGGCGATCTCCAGCAGCATCAGTGGCGCGGCGACCGACACCGCGTCGAACCCGACGGCGAGGCTTGATCCGCGCCGAATTCGCCGGGTCGTAGCGTATCCGCCGGCTCCCGACGGGCCAGCGCTCGGCCCAGGGCGACATCGCGCCCTCCTGGCTTGGAAAACGCGCCGCCGGATCACCGCTTCCGCCCCAGCGCGACGGTGACGCTGCCGGCGCGGGCGCCGCCCTGGTCCAGCACGATCGTGTGGCTCCCCGTCGCCGTGAGCGCCGGCAGATCGACCACGGCGTCGCCGTCGCGGCTGCGCACGCGCGTGGGCGCGCCGAGCGGGGTCCCGTCAGGCCGGTAGACGGAGACATCGCTCTCGGTGATCGTGAGCCGCGCCAGCGTCAGCCGCACCTCCTGGCCGATCGCGCCGTCGAAGACGAGCATCGCGCACGGCGTCAGCGCGAAGGAGTCCGGGCGGTTCAGGATGACCACCTTGCCGGCCCCGCCCACCGTCAGCCGCCCGGTGAAGGCGACGTCGGCCGCGGTGTAGGGCGGCGGCGGGACGAAGAAGTCGTGTGGGCTCTCCGCGGCGCCCGCGGGCGTCGACAGCGCGAGACGGCCCGACCCCGCTCCCGGCGGGACGAGGACGACGACCTCGCTCGTCGTCGCGGACACGATCACGCCGCGCGCCACGTGGTTGAACATCACGGTGTTGCCGCCGGCGCTGGGATCGAAGTCCGCGCCCTTGATCGTGACCTCGGTCCCCGCTCCTGCGATCTCCGGCACGACCTCGCGGATCGCCGGCGCCCGCCGCGTCGACCCCTCGCTCTCGACGAGGAAGGCCCCGCTGCTCGTGGCGTTGCCGCCCGGCGCGGCGATGGTCACCGGGCCCGAGACGGCGCCGGGCGGGACCTTGACGACGAGGACGGTGGGCGCGGCCGAGATCACGGCCGCCGACACGCCGGTCTTGCGCCCCGTGCGCGCGAACGTCACCTTGTTCTCGCTCGGAATGGAGCTGAACTCCGAGCCGAAGATCTTCACCGAAGTGCCGACGGGCCCGCGCTTGGGGCTGAACTCCACGATCGAGAGCACCGCAGGCTCGACCCTAGCACGCGCCCGGGTCGGGCGTCCAACGGCGCTCCGGCGCGCTTCTCGGGCGGCGCGGGCGCCCGCGCGATCGGCGCCGAGCCGCGGAAAGACCTCGCGCACGCCGCCAATCGCACGAGCCGGCCGGGCTCGTGCTCCTCGCTCGACAGCGCGTACCCGATCTCGATCATGGCCGGCATCTCGCGCCCGGTACATGCGAAGCGCGTACCAGCCAGGGGCGTGTCGGGCTCGAAGTCCGTTCGAGCGCCGGCTCTGCCGGCGCCACTCGGTTCTGGGGGGAGGTCTCAGAGGGGGCCTCGACGGCCCCTCCGATCAACCCCCCGGCTCCACGCTCCAGTCCGCCTCGAGGCGCTTCATCAGCACGGCCTCGTGCAAGGTCTGCGCGAGCGCCTTCATGTCGAACGGCTTGGCCACGAAGTCGAAGGCGCCGCGGGCCAGCGTGTCCTTGGCCGCCTCGAAGCTCACGGCGCCGCTGATCATGATCACCTTCACGCCGGGCGCGATCGCGTGGACGGCCTCGAGCGCCTCGACGCCGCTCAGGCCGGGGAGGTTCACGTCGAGCAGGACTGCCTCCGGGGAATCCTCCCGGATGGCACGCAGCGCGCTCTGACCGTCGGCGACCGAGCGGACCTCGTAGCCGTGCCGCGCGAGCACGTGCTCCAGCAAGGACCGCACGCCCGCGTCGTCGTCCACGACCAGGACGCGGGCTCCCAGAACGGACGTGGTCTCTAGGAAGGGCTGAGGGGATGGGGCAGGAACGGTCCCGGGCTCCTCCGCCCAGCCGTCCGGGCCGCCGAGGGCCGCCCACAGGTCCTTGAGGTGGATGGGCTTGGTGAGAATCGCGGTCGCGCCCGAGGCGAGCACCTGCCGCTTGAGCTCGGTGTCCATCGCCCCGGTGACCACGATGACCGCCGTCCCCTGGTCGAGGGAACGGATCCGCTGGAGGGCCCGGAGGCCCCCGAGCCGGGGCATCAGGATGTCGAGGACCACCGCCTGGGGGCGCGCCTGCCGGTACTTGAGGAGCGCCTCCAGCCCGTTCTGGGCCTCGACCGCCTCCAGGCCCCGGGCGCGGAGGTAGTCGACGATGAGGTCCCGGACGTAGTCGTCGTCGTCGACGACCAGGACCGTCTTCGGTGCTGGGACGCTAGCGGACCCGGGACTGGTGTCCATGGAGCGAGTTGGCCGGGAAGATCCCGCCAGTCCAGCCATTTAAGCAAAAAATGGCCCGGGAAGTCTATGGCCCCCGCGGCTCGTATGATCCCGCCGTGGGCGCGCGGGCGCCCTGTCTCATGGTTCCAGGGAACCGGCTCCGGGTCGGTAAGAGCCTCCTCGTCACCGCGCTCTGCCGGCTCTTCGCCCGGGAGGGCTACCGGGTGGCCTCCTTCAAGTCCCAGAACATGTCCCTGAACGCCGCCGTCACGCCCGAGGGCGGGGAGATCGGCCGCGCCCAGGCGGCCCAGGCAGAGGCCGCCGGCATCGAGCCCACTGTCGACATGAACCCCCATCCTGCTGAAGGCGGAGGCCGACGACCGGTCCCAGGTGGTCGTCCGGGGTGTGGCCGAGGGACGGTTCGCCTACCGGGAATACGCCGGCATGCGGAGCCGGCTCGTCGAGGTGGTCCGCGAGAGCCTGGAGCAGATCCGCGCGGGCTTCGACCTCGTGGTCATCGAGGGCGCCGGGAGCCCGGCCGAGATCAACCCGGCGGACACCGAGCTGGTCAACATGAGCGTGGCCCGAATGGCCGACGCCCCGGTGCCGCTGGTCGGCGACATCGACCGCGGCGGTGTCTTCGCGGCGCTCCTGGGAACGCTCGACCTCCCGGCCGTGGCGGAGCTGGTCGGGCTCGCGTGGTAGTATGACTGCCGCCAGCCGATGAATCCGGGAGCCAGAGGAGCCGGGTGGGCTGCGCTCCTTCTCGCGAGCGCGGCCCTGCTCGCCGTGCCCGGTCGTACCGCCGCCTACACGGCGCAGGAGGCGATCCTGCGCGCGAAGCCGGCCGTCGCGCTCATCAGCACCGAGGTGCGCGCCGAGGTCACGCTCGACTGCGGCCGGGGCCTCGTCACCGTCACGCCCTCCCCCTTCGTCGAGACCGGCACCGGCTGGTTCGTCGACGGCCGCGGGTTCGTCATCACCAACGCCCACGTCGTGGATCCGGCCTACCGGCTGCCCCAGTGGGTGCTCTACGAGCTGAAGAAAAATGCCGCCGAGCAGGGGTGCGTGGACACGATCCTCCGCGCGCGGGGCCTGATGCGCGGCCAGCGTCCGGACATCGAGGACCAGATCCGGCGCGAAGCCTCGCCCGCCTCCGCCAAGGTGACCCCGTCTTCGCGCATCACGGTGCTGCTGTCCAACGGCACGAAGCTCCCGGCCGAGGTCGTCAAGTTCAGCGCGCCGCTGCTCCTCGACGCGAGCAGTCAGCCGCTGCCCGACTCCGGCCGCGACCTGGCCTTGCTCCGCGTGAAGGACGGAATCTACCCCGCGCTCGGCATCACCAGCCGCGAGCCGAACCTCGGCGACCCCGTCCACATCCTGGGCTTCCCGGGGGTGGTCCTGTCACACGAGCTGCTGAACCAGAGCGTGCGGCTGGAGGCCTCGGTGACGACCGGGGCGGTCTCCGGCTTCAAACAGGACGCGATCGAACAGGACGTGATCCAGACCGACGCCTCGGCCGCCCACGGCAACAGCGGCGGGCCCGCGATCACCAACGACGCGACCGTGATCGGCGTCATGACCTTCGTCTCGCTGTCGGCGGCGGGCGGCGCGATCGTCCAGGGCTTCAACTTCCTGATCCCCGCCAAGGACGTCCTCAAGTTCCTCAAGGGGACCGAGGTGCGCCCGGGGGAGAGCCGCTTCAACCCGGTGTGGGCGGCCGGCGTCGACGCGCTGCTGAGCGAGCGGTACTCGGCGGCGGTCGCCCGGCTCACCGAGGCCAACCGGCTCCTGCCCAACCTGGCCGACGTCAAGCGCACCCTCGCCGAGGCCGAGGACAAGGTCCGACACCCGCCGCCCCGGCCATTCCCCTGGGCCTGGGCGACCGCGGGCGTGGTGACGGTCGTGAGCGGCGGCGCCTACGGCACGATGGGCGTGCGCCGGTGGCGTCGCAACCGCTTCCGTGTCCTGCCCGGGCACGTGATCGGATACATCGAGCAGGGCCTGAACCCGGTGCTGCTCGACGTGCGCACGAAGACCGAGTACGAGACGAGCCCGTTGAGGCTGCCGGGCGCGCTGCGTCTCGACCCGGGCCGGGTCGAGCAAGGCGTCGCCGACCTCGGGCTCGAGCCCGGGCAGCTCATCGTCACGTACTGCACGAGCTTCGAGGAGCAGACGAGCGTGGAGGTGACCCGCGCGCTCCGCCGGCGCAAGTTCACGAAGGTCCGCATCCTCAAGGGCGGGCTCGGGGCCTGGACCAACGCGCGCCTGCCCGTGGAGGCGAAGTCGCACCTGCCGTCGATCGGGATCGAGATGTACAAGAACCTGACGCTCGGGGACATCGAGCGGCGCAAGTTCCCCGCGGGCGCGGTGATCTTCGCCGAGGGCGAGGACGCCCACGGCGAGGCCTACGTCGTCCACGCGGGGAACGTCGAGATCCGCAAGCGCTTCGACGGCGGGGACCGGCTGCTCAATACGGTCGGCGAGGGCGAGCTGCTCGGCGAGATGGCGCTATTCCTCAAGGCGCCGAGGTCGGCCTCCGCCGTCGCCGCCGGTGACATCGAGCTGCTCGTGGTCAGGAGCGAACGGCTCGAGTGGCTCATCAGGAACCGGCCGCAGCTCACCCTCGAGGTCCTGAAGCGCCTCTCCAGCCAGGTGATCTCGACCGACCGCGACCGCGCCGCGCACTCGACCCCGCAGTCCTAGGGTCCCGGCCAGAGCAGCGGTGCGAGCACGACCACGATCAGCGCGACCACGACGGTGAGCGGGGTCCCGACGCGGACGAAATCCCCGAAGCGGTAGCCCCCCGGCCCGTAGACGAGCAGGTTGCCGTGGTGGCCGATCGGCGTGAGGAAGGCCCCCACCGCCGCCATCGCGACGGTGACGACGTAGGGCTCGGGCGCGTGGCCGAGCCCGCGCGCCAGCGCCACGGCGATCGGCGCGAAGAGGGCGGTGGTGGCGGCGTCGGACATGAACTGCGTCAGCACGGCGACCACCGCGAAGATGGCGAGGAGCACGAGGAACTGGCTCCATCCCTCGAGCGCGCCCCGGAGCCAGCCGGCGATCAGCTCGGAGGCGCGCGTCTTGGTCATGGCCGTGCCGAGCGGCATCGCGCCCGCGATGAACGCGTAGATCCGGGTGTCGATGGACCGGTAGGCCTGCCCGAGCGTGATACAGCCGGTGAGCACCATGGCGGCGGCGCCGGCGAGGGTGGCGATCTCGAGCGGCAGCCAGCCGAAGGAGGCGAGCGCGATGGTCGCCAGCATGATCGCCGCCGCCAGCGGCGCCTTCCGGGGGAGGCGCGGCGCGGCCTGGAACGGCATGAGCATCAGGAAGCTCCCGTCCCGGGCGACGCGGTCCAGCGCCTCCTCGTCCCCCTGCAGGACGAGGACGTCGCCGCCCCGCAGCCGGATCCGCGACAGCTCCTGGTCGATCCAGCTCTCCCGCCGCCAGAGGCTGAGCACGATCGCTCCGTAGCGCCGCCGGAAATCGATCTGGGCGATCGTGCGGCCGGCCAGGTCGGATCCCGGCGCTACCACCGCCTGCACGAGCCGGCCGGCGACGTCATCGTCCGGACCTCCGGCGGCGGCCACCTTCGTGTCGGCCTGATACTGCTCCACCGGGTGCAGCTCGACGCCGCGCTCATGGCGGAAGCCCACGACCTGCTCGGGCGAGGCGCGCACCAGCAGCACGTCGCCCGCGGCGAGACGGCGCGGCCCGAACGGCTCGGGCATGCGCCGCCCGTTTCGCACCCAGCCGACGACCTCGAACCGGTAGCGGGGGTCCGCCGCGACCTCCGCCACCGTCTTGTCGAGGAAGGGCGAGTCCGGGAGGATCGTGAGCTCCGTGAAGTAGTCGTCGAGACGGAAGCGGCTCGCGGCATCCTCCCCGCCCTTCCGCCGGGGCAGCAGGACGCGGCCGACCAGCAGGATGAACAGCGTGCCCGCCGCGGAGATGCCGAGGCCGATGGGCGCGATCGAGAAGATGCCGAGGCCGGGCCGCCCGCTGCGCTGGAGCACGCCGCTGGCGATGAGGAAGGCCGGGGCGCCGATGATCGTGATGGTGGTGCCGAGCGAGGCCGCGAACGAGAGCGGCATCAAGAGCGTCGAGGCGGGGAGGCCCCGCGCGCTCGACAGCGCGAGCACGACGGGCAGCATGACGGCGGTGGTGGTCACGTGGTGGGTGAAGGCCGACAGCAGCGCCACCGAGGGCATGATGACCAGGATCGCGCGCGCCCAGCTCCCGCCGGCCACCCGCACGACCCCACGGCCGATCATCTCCGAGAGCCCGGTCTGGTGGAGGGCGCCGCCGAGCACGAAGATCGCGGCGACGACGATCGCGGGCTCGCCGCCGAAGCCCGCCAAGGCCTCCGCGGGCTCGAGGACACGCGTCACCGCCAGCGCCAGGATGATCAGGACGGCGACGACGTCGTTGCGGATCCGCTCCGCCACCAGGAGGACGAACGCGGCCAGGAGGATGGCGAAGAGCACGAGCTGGGGCGCGGTCAGGCCCGCCACCGTCACTCCCGGCCCGGTCCGCGCGGCAGCATTCGCGGCGCCACGCCGGTCTCACTGCTGAGTCGGTTCATGGCGCGCGGACCGAGCACGGCCCGTGCCAAGGCTCGCCGCCGCACCGGATGCGCGTGGCACCCGGTATGCACGCATCGCGCTGCATACGTTTCTCGGGTGGAGAACGCGCGATGGCAGCGACGACCAGGATCGAGCAGGCATCACCCCCGAAGGGCGCTCACCACACCGGGCGGGCCCGGGGAGACTTCACCCGGGGACTGAACGTCGGGCGCGCCGAGCGGGTCGCGTGCGCGCTGGGCGGCGCGGCCCTCGGCCTCTACGGCGCGCGGCGGGGGTCGATCCCCGGGCTCGCGCTGGCGGCGCTCGGTGGCGCCCTCGTCTACCGCGGCGTGAGCGGGCACTCGGCGCTGTACCGGATGCTCGGCGTGAACCCGCTGGTGGGTGGCGGCCGCCGGATCCGGGGCAACCTCGGGATCAAGGTCGAGCGGCGCGGCCGCGTCGAGGCCTCGCCCGAGCGCGTCTACCGCTTCTGGCGCGACCTGGAGAACCTCCCCCGCTTCATGTCGCATCTGGAGCGGGTCCGCGTCCTCGACGACCGGCGCTCGCGCTGGACGGTGAAGGCGCCGGCGGGGATGACCGTGGAGTGGGACGCCGAGATCATCAACGACCAGCCGAACGAGCTGATCGCCTGGCGCTCGCTGGCGGCGTCCGCCGTGGATCACGCCGGCTCCGTGCGGTTCGAGCCGGCGCCGGACGGCGGCGGCACGATCGTGCACGTGTCGCTCCAGTACGATCCACCGGCCGGCGAGGCCGGGCACGCGGTGGCCGCGCTCTTCGGCGAGGACCCGGGCCGGCAGATCGAGGAGGACCTGTCCGCCCTCGGGCGGGCGATGGACGTTTCCCTCCCGCAGCCGTGAGGAGAATGGTGATCGCGTGACGGCCGGGCGGGTGTGGGAACTGGTCAAGGCCTCGCTCTCGGAGTGGCTCGAGGACAACGCCTTCCGGCTCGGCGCCGCCCTGGCCTACTACACCGTCTTCTCGCTGGCGCCGCTCCTGGTCATCGCCATCGCCATCGCGGGCTTCGTCTTCGGCGAGGAGGCCGCCCGCGGGCGGATCGTCGAGCAGATGCAGGGCCTGATGGGCCCCGAGGGCGCGCACGCCGTGCAGACGATGCTGGCCGCCTCCCGGCGCTCGGGCACGGGAATCGTCGCCACCGTGCTCGGCGTGATCACGCTCCTCCTCGGCGCCACCGGCGCCTTCGTCGAGCTGCAGGGCGCCCTCAACACCGTGTGGGACGTCCCGCCCCGCCAGGGCTCCGGCCTCCGGAGCATGGTGCGCGACCGCCTCCTCTCCTTCGCGCTGGTGCTGGGCATCGCGTTCCTGCTCCTGGTGTCGCTCGTGGTGAGCGCCGGGCTCTCCGCCGTCGGCGCCTTCTTCGGCGGCGCGCTGCCCGTCCCCGCCTCGGTCCTGCAGGCCGCGAACTTCGTCTTCTCGTTCGCGGTGATCACACTCCTGTTCGCGACGATCTTCAAGTTCCTCCCGGACCTCGACATCGCCTGGCGCGACGTCTGGATGGGCGCCGGCGTCACCTCGCTGCTCTTCGCCGCGGGCAAGTGGCTGATCGGGCTCTACCTGGGCACGAGCGGCATTGCCTCCACCTACGGCGCGGCCGGCTCGCTCGTGATCCTGCTCCTCTGGGTCTACTACTCGGCGCTGATCCTGTTCCTCGGGGCCGAGTTCACCCAGGTGTACGCGGAGACGTACGGGTCCCGCCCGCGCGCGGCGGCGAAGGCGGCGGCGGCGCCCGCGCCCGGGCCGGAGCGGGGGCGCAGCGCGGCGTTCGCCCCGCTCGCCCGCCCCCGCCTCGGCGTGGCCCTGCTCGGCATG
>Ga0209515_10005358_pt1 | contig 16651 bp, 24 predicted proteins | sample Subgroupgradi54m_FD_187454 | JGI IMG/M metagenome (GOLD analysis project Ga0209515, IMG submission 187454) | Subsurface groundwater microbial communities from S. Glens Falls, New York, USA - GMW60B uncontaminated upgradient, 5.4 m (SPAdes)... ...
CTCCTTCAACCGAGCACATCTCTGCAAGGAGGTATGCTCAAAGAAGGAGTTAATAGTTCTTTAACAATTAAGACAGTTCAAGCCAACTTTATCATGAGAGGAGGAATGAGGATGTTTTGAGTTGAGCCAGTATGTTGACTATAAAGCATTCTGATTCCTCTTCTCATAGTGAGGGGAGATTTATCCTAAGGAGGTAAGCATGATCTGGGGACCAAGAATTGCCCGGGCGTTAAGACAGTTTTGCGCCAGCGAGTGGGCTGGTCGTCACCCCATCGTAAGAAATTGCGTGGTGGGCGCGGCGATCGCGTTCGTTATCTTTGTGGCAGTGGGAGTCATTCTCACTGCCGTGAACTAAAGGAGAAGGAGAAGGGCGTGGAACTGTTCAAAATCCTCACGCAGGGCGAAGTTGCCGAGGCAGTCTTCGGGAGCGGGAAGTTCAATCCCGGGACCCCGGCGATTGGCTGCCTCTTCGGCGGCGACCGCCTGAGTTGCATAGACGAAGGAGTCGATCTTGAGATTCAGGGCGAGATCGTCGGGTTAGCCACCATCGCTCCTGAAGGGGAAATGCATGAGGGCCAGCCCACGATTGTTGCTCTCTATGTTCGTCATCAGTTTCGCGGTCAGGGGTATGGCCGCAAGATTCTGATGGCGACGATAGACCGCATGCGCGAGCGGGGCCTATCGAAGCCTTTTCGTGCGGACGCGACTTCGTCGCCAGGGTTTCGCGCCTGCCAAGGACTGTCCGAGGATTACCAGGCAGTTCTCGAGGTTAATGATATGTCCATGGGCGGAGCACTGGACATCATGATGCTCGCGTAGCTCCGCAGCAGACTTGGAGGCGTTTGCATAATCGTCATCGGAAGGGCGATTGTGCAACTTATCGCTAACCTTTTGGGTTAGCTGGAAGGGAAATTATGGATCTGCTACCTCGGGGCGATCGTCGCCCCAAAGCAGAAAGCATTGATGCACTGATTCTCTGATGCATCAGTGCCGTCGCCCTAGCGACGTTGATAGTATGGGGTGCCCATAAGCTGGGCATCCTATAAGATCCGGCAGGTGGGAGGATTTACAAAATCCGTTATACCACCTGCCCTCAAATAAGCTCACCAGCAGAATGGTTCGACACACTCACTATAAAATGTTGGCGGGCTTTGAGAGGGAGAATTTTCCTTGACACTGCTTTTTATTGTATCATCTTGAATATAAAATCCATGGAACAAGAACATCCTCAAACTCCGGGAGATAACTTTCCCAAATGGCAAGGCGAAATCCAGGAACTCCAAGCCATTCAACGAGAACTGCCATGGCTTACGGACGAGAGATTGGAAGAGGAAGGGGCGATAGAAAAGGAAGAAGGTGACAGAATCGTATTACGGGAGATTTACCTTGATAGCAAAGATCCCCGAAGCATTATCGAGCTTGCAAAAAATCTGCGCCAAGAGTGCAACGGCATTGGCTTTGCATTTCTTGATGAAAGCGGCGAATCGATCGGATATGCTTACGATGACCGGCCTGCCCCTCCAGAATATGATCCTGAATTTCAGGGAGAAGGCCCAATTCGTTTTATTCAAATAGATTATTTGACATTCGACGAAGATCATTCAGCTACTACAACGAGAATCATTTATCGTATTCATTACAAAAGCGAAGGCGGACAGATATAGTTTTACAGTTTCTTGATCGGAGCCATTATTTTTTCATGCGGTGATAGAGCGCAATTTCGCTTGACAAAAAAACTTTTGGGTTTACAATATCTTACTATTGATTCATAAGGGTCGAAAATATAATCATCAACGAATATCGAATTCATTACGAATATACGAATTAACCGATTCGTAAATTCGCAGGAGATTCGTTATTCGCTGATGGAACAAAACTTATCATGGCAGCAAAAGAAAAGTTTTCCAGAGAAAAACCTCATATTAACGTCGGAACGATCGGCCATGTGGACCATGGCAAGACTACCTTGACCGCGGCCATAACCCATATCCTGTATCTGAAAGGCCTGATCAAAAAAGAAGAGAGCGTTGCCCAGATTGACAACGCGCCCGAGGAAAAAGCGCGCGGCATTACGATTGCCCTGCATCACTCCGAATACGAATCGGAGAAACGGCACTATGCCCACATTGACGCGCCGGGCCACGCCGATTACATCAAGAATATGATCACCGGCGCAGCCCAGATGGACGGGGCGGTTTTGGTGGTCGCGGCTCCCGAAGGCCCGATGCCGCAGACCAGAGAACACATTTTGCTTGCCCGCCAAGTCGGCGTGCCGGCCGTCATCGTGTTTTTGAATAAAGTTGATCAGGTTGACGATCCGGAGCTTGTTGATCTGGTGGAATCGGAAGTGCGCGAACTTCTTAAAAAATACGAGTTCCCCGGCGATGAGACGCCGGTAATCCGCGGTTCGGCGCTCAAGGCTTTGAACGCGAAATCAGTTGACGACCCTGACGCAAAACCGATTTTGGATCTGGTCAAGGCGCTGGACGATTACATTCCTCAACCGGTTCGCGATCTCGACAAGCCGTTTCTGATGCCGGTTGAAGACATTTTCTCGATCGAGGGCCGCGGCACGGTGGTGACCGGCAGGATTGAGCGGGGCAAGGTGCAGGTGAACGAGGAAGTTGAGATTGTCGGTTTGCAGCCGACCCAGAAAACGGTGGTCACCGGCATTGAGATGTTCAATAAACTTTTGGACGAAGGACTGGCCGGCGATAACGTGGGGCTGCTGCTGCGCGGACTCAAAAAAGAAAACGTTGAACGCGGCCAGGTAATTGTCAAACCCGGGACTGTGACGCCTCATACTGATTTTGAAGCCGAAGTCTATGTGTTGAGCAAAGAAGAAGGCGGACGGCACACCCCATTCTTTACCGGCTATAAGCCGCAGTTTTATATTCGGACGACCGATGTGACCGGGGAGGCGACCTTGCCGCAGGGAACCGAAATGGTTATGCCGGGCGATACGGTCAGTGTAACCGTCAAACTGATCTCGCCGATAGCTCTTGAGGAAAAACAGAGATTTGCCATACGGGAGGGCGGCAAAACGGTTGGTGCGGGAGTTGTGACGAAAATTCTGAAATAGTCAGGTTACGAAAGTACGAATTTTTTACGAAAATACGAATACAAAACTTAAGCCTATTCGTACTTTCGTACCGATTCGTAATTTCGTAAAATCGAGCATGGCAAAGAAAAAAGAACAGGAGGCGCCCCAGAAACTCCGGTTGCGCCTCAAAGCGTACGATCATAAGCTGATTGATAATTCGGCCGGCCAGATCATTGAGACGGCCGAACGAAATGACGCCAAAATTATAGGCCCGATTCCTTTGCCGACCGAGATCAAACGGTATACGGTTAATCGTTCGACCTTTGTCCATAAAGACTCGCGGGAGCAGTTTGAATTGCGAATCCACAAACGGCTGATCGACATTTTGAATCCCAACCAAAAAATCATCGAATCCTTGAGCAATCTTAATCTGCCGGCCGGGGTGGATATTGAAATAAAGATAGTGTAGGGACGTGGATATCCTCCGCTCTATGGTATGCAAGAACATCAGAGAGAAGTTTGTGATATATCCTAATAAAGTACGTTAAAGATAGGAGATAAGAAAAAAAGCGGATGTAGGAAATGATCCTGTATCCGCTTTTTTATACTGGCAGTGATACCAAAGGGATGGCCGAGCAACATCTTTGATGCGTTTTGATCCAAGGATTAAGCAGAGAGAAACCACTCACGGAAAACGCGGAGAGCAAACGCAGCCGTTTCCGTAGAATCGGCTTTTACCCACAGGGCAAAATTCCCAGGTTGGATAGCTGACCACGAAACGCTGCACCCGCGTCCGCTCGAGATTATGAGGTTTCCTCTACTCGCATAAAGATGCCAGGAAGTAGGTCTCCATGGGGACGAAAGCACACCGGCCCCTTCCTTTTCCTTTCCCCAGCGAGCAAGAGTTTCGTAGTCATCCGGCATCGAACTGACATCAATATCTTTATGGAAATCGTTGAGGAGTCGCTGCGCCAGCTTCTTAAAATCGAGAAGCGATTCCTGGGCGTCCTTGTAATGGACAGTAAACGAAAGTGATCCTAACGTTGGCATCTGGTACCCTCCCAAAGTTTTGACGGGAACTAAATACTTATCACAATGTAATATGAATGTTATAAAATAGCCATAGTTTTTCATTTTTCTTGCATTTTGCAATTCACAGTCTTGAGGGATGGACATCGAGATTAAGATCGTATAGAATAGGACACGAAAGAGGATAGCCGATCCGGACACAAAAACATCTGGGCTAGGCCTTGGGTGTTTTTTATTGGGTTACGAATATACGATATACGAATTTGCCGGAACCGACATATGAATTTCCCTCTGATTTCGGTTGCGGATACTATTCGTACATTCGTAGCGATTCGTAATTTCGTAACCATAAACTATGTCTTTTATTCTCGGCAAAAAATTGAATATGAGCCAGGTGTGGAAAGAAAACAAAGTTATTCCGGTAACCCTGATTTCGGTTCCTCCGAACAAAGTGGGGTTGGTGCGGCAAAAAGAACGAGACGGCTATGAAGCAGTCCAAGCCGTACTCGGAAAGCACAAGAGAGAGTTTAGGGACGGGGGATCCTCCTCGGCGAAGGCTACGGCGGGCAAGCAAGAGAAAAAAGACAAGGGGTTCGGGATTGGCGACGAGATAACGGCTTCGGTGTTTAAGGAAAACGATATTGTTAGAGTCAGCGGTGTATCCAAGGGTCGGGGTTTTCAGGGAGTGGTGAAACGGCATGGATTTTCTGGCGGACCCAAGACTCATGGCCAGAAAAACCGTTTGCGGGCTCCGGGCTCGATAGGTTCCACTGCGCCGCAAAGAGTTTTTCCGGGCCGGAAGATGGCCGGGCGCATGGGCAACGAGCGGGTGACGCTCAAAAATCTTCGAGTCGTCGGCGTTGATGCGGAGAAAAATGTCCTGATGGTTAAAGGGGCGGTACCCGGAGCAAGAGGAGGATTGTTAGAGATATCAAAACTCAAAATGAAAAAATGAAAAGGAAAATGTAAAAAGAATCAGAATAAAATTTTTTGAAATTTGATATTTCATTTTGATTTTTGACTTTTGCAGTTTAAATTAAATATCCATGACCGCCGATCTCTATAATCTCAAAAACGAAAAGGTAGGCACGATAGAATTATCTGGAGCAGTTTTCAAGGTGGGCTGGAAACCGGCTTTGGTTCATCAGATACTGACCGCCCAGTTAGCTAATCTGCGCCGGCCGTGGGCGCATGCCAAGACCCGCAGCGAGGTGAGAGGCGGGGGCCGGAAACCGTGGCGCCAGAAAGGCACGGGCCGAGCCCGCCATGGCTCGATTCGTTCGCCCATTTGGCGAGGCGGCGGCAAAGCCCACGGACCGAACAGCGAACGGGATTATTCTCAAAAGATAAACAAGAAGATGCGGCGGCTTGCTCTGTTTAGTGTGATTTCCAAAAAATTGAAAGACGGGGAAATCAAATTCTTTGAGACTCTTGAGATCGAATCTTTGAAAACAAAGTCGCTTGCCCTGATGTTGCGTGCCATCCTTCGCCCCGGCAAAAATTCAAAAAAATATGATGTGTTGTTGATACCCAACCTTACAAACAAAACATTGTTTCGGGCCGCCGCCAACCTTCAAAAAACGGCGGTGCTTCACCCCGAATCTTTGAATGTTCATGATTTGTTAAATTACAAGAACGTTTTTATTGATCAAAAAGCAGTTCCGGCAATCGGCGCTCATTACAAACTCCGTTAGACAATATAATTTTCAATTCACAATTTTGCCTACTCCGCCGAAGCAGCTTCTCGTGCTGCGTAGCGAGGAACTACTTCGCAGAGCAGTGCGGCTGCGAAGGCCGGGCAATAAATTTTTCAATAAGACAATGGTTTGGAAATAGCCGATTCGCAGATCCAATTGAAGTTTTCTTCACAATATTTATCTAACAAGTACGCTCCGATGAAAAATGTTTTTGTAATAAAAAAACCTTACATCACGGAAAAATCAACCGATTTGAATAAAATCGGCAAGTATGTTTTTATTGTAGAGCCCTCGGCCACTAAAAATGAGATTAAAAAAGCTTTGGGGAAAATCTATGGCGTTGAGGTGGTAAAAATCCAAACTGTTTCTCTGCCTGGCAAAAAGAGACGATTCAGGAATTTAGCGGGACTCCAGTCGGGTTACAAAAAAGCAGTCGTTACATTAAAAGACAGGCAGAAGATAGACATCGGATAGATACCAATGTACGAATCTATACGAATATGCGAATTTAAGTTTTTTGTGACTTTACATTATTCGTACATTTGTAACAATTCGTAATTTCGTAACACCATGAAAACTTATTCACCTACAAGTCCTTCACGGCGCCAACTGGTACATCCGGACTATTCGGTTTTGTCCAAAGACAAACCGTATAAGCCGCTTCTCAAGAAGCTGAAACGGCATGCCGGCAGAAACTCCCAGGGCAGGATTACCGTGCGGCATCAGGCCGGAGGGCATAAGAAATTGTATCGGATCATTGATTTCCGCCAGGATAAGCTCGATACGCAAGCAGTGGTTGAGACACTGGAATACGATCCGTATCGCACGGCTTTTATAGCCCGACTCTGCTACGTTGACGGTGAACGTCGTTATATCCTGGCGCCGCAACGTTGCGCTGTCGGCGATGCAATTATCACAGCCGAAGCCGCGCCTTTGAAAGTCGGCAATCGGCTGAAGCTGAAAAATATCCCGGTCGGGTATCAGGTATATAATGTTGAGCTGACGCCCGGCCGTGGCGGACAATTCAGCCGTTCAGCCGGCTCGTACGCCGAAGTGCTCGCCAATGGCGGCGGCTATACGGACTTGAAGCTTTCATCGGGCGAGACCCGGCGGGTGCTCTGGGAGAGCTATGCTTCATTGGGCCAGGTTTCCAATCCTGAACATAGTTTGGCTGTTATCGCTAAAGCGGGCCGCTCGCGTTGGCTGGGCATCAGGCCGACCGTCCGGGGTTCGGCCATGAACCCAGTAGACCATCCGTACGGCGGGGGCGAAGGCGCGGCTCAACGGGGCACCCGTAAACCCAAAACTATATGGGGTAAAGTTACCGGCGGCCGAAGGACGCGCAACAGGAAGAAATGGTCGAACAAGATGATCATCAAGCGAAGGAAGTAAAGATACTATGCCAATCTGCGAATATAATGCCAATCTACAAATTGCGAATGTTCTTTTATCTATTCGCAATTCGCATTATTGGCATAAGATTTGTAGATTTGCATCATAACTATGTCGCGTTCCGCCAAAAAAGGGCCGTATGTCGCTCCAGATGTTTTAAAGAAGATTTCTCGCGTGAAGCCGGGCGACAAGCAGGCAATCAAAACCTGGTCGAGGGCCTCGGAGATTTCGCCGGAGATGGTCGGTTACCTCTTTGCGGTTCATAACGGCAAGAATTTTGTTGAAGTGAGAATTGTCGAAGATATGGTTGGTCATCGGCTGGGGGAGTTTTCTCCGACGAGAAAATTCACACGGCATGGCGGCAAGATACAAAAAGAAATGGAACAGAAAGCGCAAACCGCCCAAAAAGCCGGAGCCGCTTTATCAAAGTAAGATATGACACAGTACAGCAATACAAGGAAGGAGAAAGCGGGGGGATTCAAGCGGCAGGTAGCCAAACTGAATCATCTTCACATTGCTCCGCGTAAAGTTCGTATGGTTGCCGACCTTGTGAAAGGGTTGTCTGTCAATGAAGCCGAAGCCCAGCTTTTTTTTCAGCGCAGCCGTCCGGCTAAACCCTTGTTGAAACTTCTTCGTTCCGCGGTGGCCAATGCGGTTCATAACGCCCATTGCAATCCGGAAAAACTGTATATTGAGAATCTGCGGGTGGATCAAGGGCCGATGCTCAAAAGAACTCTGCCGAGAGCCCGCGGCGTAGCCACGCCTATTCAAAAAAAGATGAGTCATATTACCTTGGTTATTAGCGAGAATCCCGATCTTAAACCGCCGCGCTTCAAAATCGTAGTTCCCAAGAAAACGAAGAAAAAGACCGAAGAGATAAAAAAAGACAGAAAGACCGGAGAGAAAAAACCGATGGAGAAAAGTCCGTCTTCAAAGCCGGGATTCTTAAAGAGAATCTTCAGAAGAAAGTCAGTGTAAAAATAAATCCGAAGCACGAAATCCTAAATCCGAAACAATATCTAATTTTCTAAAATCATAAATTCCAAACGTTTAGAACATTAGAATTTAGAATTTCGAATGTGTTTCGAGTTTCGATATTCGAAATTAGAATTTTTTACTAAAATATGGGTCACAAAATCAATCCTAAATCGTTTCGCTTGGGCATTATCAAGAACTGGTCGGCGCGCTGGTTTTTTCCTATCAGAGGCGGCCGTTCTTCTTACGCGATCTATTTACCGGAAGACGAAGCCATCAGGAGATTGGTCAGGGAAAAATTGAATCTGGCCGGAGTCGCGGCCGTGGAGATTGAACGCACGCTCAACAGTTTGAAAATTTTGATTAAAGCCGCCCGGCCTGGATTCATCATCGGTCGGGGAGGCAAGGGCATCGAGGAATTTACAAAGATTCTCGAAGCCGAACTGGCCGGGCTGCGCGGAATCAAGAGCCGGATTGGCATAAGCGTCAATGTGGAGGAATTGAAGCGATCCGAGATAGCGGCGCCGTATGTCGCCCAGCAGATCGCCTGGGATTTGGAAAAGCGCATGCCGTTTCGAAGGCTGATGAAGAAATATCTCTATCAGATTATGCAGAACAAAGAGGCCAAGGGCGCAAAGATATCTTTGTCGGGCCGTCTGAACGGCTCGGAAATCGCACGCAGTGAAACATTGAAAGGCGGCGCGCTACCGCTGCAGAATCTTCGGGCTGACATTGATTACAGCCAGACAACCGCGTTCACTACCTACGGGACTATTGGGGTCAAGGTCTGGATATATAAGGGAGAGATATTCGAGAAAAAAAATGATGCCAATATGCAAATGTAATGCCAATCTACAAATTGCGAATGTTCGCGATTCGCATCATTGGCATACGATTCGTAGATTAGCATAACATCTATGTTAATTCCTAAAAAAGTAAAACATCGAAAATGGCAGAAGGGCCGGTCCAAGAAACGCCGGATCGAAACTCGGGGCCTTGTATTGAATTATGGCCAGTACGGTTTGAAAGCAGAAGAAGCTGCTTGGCTGAACTCTCGGCAGATCGAAGCCGCCCGTCGGGCGATCACCAATTTTATGAAACGCGAAGGCAGGTTGTGGATCCGCGTTTTTCCCGATAAGCCGGTGACTCAACGGCCGCCGGAAACGACAATGGGCGGGGGCAAAGGCAGCGTGGATCATTATGTTTTTCCGGTCAGACCGGGGCGTATAATTTTGGAGATAGATAGCGTGAACGAACAAACAGCAGTCGAGGCATTGCGACGAGCTTCCTTCAAGCTGCCGTTCAAAAGTCGAATCGTGAGCAAAAAAGCTTACTGAATCAACACCTCTCAATTTTCATTGAATTTTTAATGATCCAATATCTCAATGGTTTTTGTTTGAAAATTGCAACATTGTCCCTCGACAAGCTCGGGATGGTGAGCGAAGTCGAACCATAAATTTATTGAAAATTGTAAATTGGTAATTGGAAATTATTGTAAGGTTATGAAGCGGAAAGAAATCAGTGAACTTAAAAATAGATCCCTCCCGGAGCTCCAGAAACTGTTCGAGGAAGCCAGGGTAAAATTGCGGATATTAAAATTCGATTTGGCGGCCGGAAAGGTTAAAAATGTCAGGGACGTCCGGATGCTCAAAAAAGATATCGCCCGCATTTTGACTTTTACACGCCAAAAGGCAGATAATGAGGACGCTTAACGATATGATTCAAGAAGGAACGCAAGCAAAAAACAGAAGGTTGACGGGCACGGTAGTTTCGGATCGGATGCAGAAGACCAGAATAGTCGCGGTGACCCGCTTAAAAAAGCATCCGAAATATCTGAAGTACTACAAAAAAACGACCAGGTTTAAGGCTCATGACGAAAAGAATGAGTATAAGACCGGCGATACGGTTGTTGTCGGGGAAACCAGGCCTCTTTCCAGAGAAAAAAGATGGCGTATTATAGGGAAATCCGAAGCACTAAATTCGACAATTGGCAGCGAGGCAAAAATTCATAAAAAAGATGAATTTTTGCCGAGCGAACCAATTGGTGAAACGAAGTTGAGCCAATCCGAAACAAATTCAAAATCTGAATGACCAAAATCCTAAACATTAACATTTAGAATTTTGAATTCGGATATTGTTTCGGATTTCGATATTCGGATTTAGGATTTATATCACTATGATTCAAGAAAGAAGTATTCTTAAAGTCGCCGATAACTCCGGCGCAAAAGTCATCCGCTGTTTTCGCATCTTGGGCGGGACCCGCCGGAGATACGCGAGAATCGGCGATATATTCGTGGCTTCGGTTCAGGAAGCGGAACCCAGAAAAAATGTCAAGAAGAAGGATATTGTAAAGGCGGTCTTGGTGCGAAGCCGTCAGGCCTACCGCCGAATCGACGGTTCATATATCCGCTTCGACGACAATGCGGCAGTCATAGTTGATGCCAAAAAGAAACCTTTGGCTACCAGAGTGTTCGGCCCCTTACCCCGGGAACTCAAAGCCAAGGGATTTGAAGCGTTAATGATCATGGCCGAAGAAATCGTATGAGTAATCGCAAATAACGCGAATTAAAGCAAATAACGCTAATCACATTCGCATTATTACCTACAATTAGCATTATTCGCGAATACTGTTATGAAGATCAAGAAAGGCGACAAAGTAAAAATAATGAGCGGCAAAGATCGCGGCAAGAGCGGAGCGGTGATACGGGCATTGCTGAAAAAAGCCAAGGTTACGGTTGAAGGCGTCAATCTTTATAAAAAGCGAATCAAGCCGCGCCGGACAGGGGAGAAAGGAGAAACGGTACTGGTTGCAAGGCCAGTGTCGGTTTCGAATGTCATGATTCTCTGCTCAAATTGCAATAATCCGGCTCGCATCGGTTATCGTTTCGAGTCGGATCAAAAGATTCGTTACTGTAAAAAGTGCGGCTCCAAAATATGAGTAATCGCAAATAACGCTAATCATATTCGCATTATTACCTACAATTAGCATTATTCGCGAATACTGTTATGAAAGCAAAAACAGAAAAAGAAAAATCAGAACGAGAAAAAGAGATCAGGGGGTTTCTTGAAAAGATTGTTATCAATACCGGCATAGGGCGGTTGAGTCAGCAATCGAATTTCGAGCAAAAAATCCTGCCCCAGGTCGCAAGCGATCTGGCGGCCATCACCGGGCAAAAGCCCCAAATCAGAAAAGCCAAGAAATCGATCTCTGGTTTCAAGCTGCGCGAAGGCCAGATCGTGGGACTCCGGGTAACCCTCCGTCGCCAGAAATTAGTTGATTTTTTTGAACGACTGGTTACAATAGTACTACCCAGAGTTCGCGATTTCCGAGGCCTTGATCTCGTTTCCATTGACGCCGGCGGAGCGTTGAATATCGGGATTCGGGAACACATAGTGTTTCCGGAGATCAATCCTGAAGATTCGGCGATTGTTTTTTTATTGGGTATTAACCTGGTGCCGAGAAAAAAGAATCGCCAGGAAGCGCTGGCGCAATATCGGCGCTTGGGAATGCCGCTAAAATAAAATCCGAAGCACGAAACCCGAAATCCTAAACAAACCCCAATGTTCAAATCATAAAATCCAAAACGTGTTTGGAACATTAATATTTTAGATTTAGATATTGTTTCGGATTTCGATATTCGGATTTCGGATTTTTAACATTATGGCCAAACTTTCAGTAATAGCACGGAGCAAGAAACTCCCTAAGTTTTCCACGCGGATCGTTCGGCGCTGTTTTCGCTGTGGCCGCAAGCGGGGGTATCTGCGGACGTTTGGCCTGTGTCGAATTTGTTTCAGGGAAATGGCCACCCAGGGCGAGATTCCGGGCGTGAAGAAAGCATCATGGTAACTAAACGCAGAACCACGCAGACAGGACGCAGAACTACGCAGAAAATTCCGCGTATGTCCGTGTTGGTTCGGCATCTGTCCGCGTAAAAACATGTACTACGACCTTCTTGCAAAAATTAAAAATGCCGTCCGCGTCAAAAAAGAAAGCTTTCTGACCTCGTTTTCTCAATTTGATTTTGAGGTCGCGAAAACGTTGGTTACAAACAGATATTTGAAAGATGTTCAGAAAAAAACCATCGGCAACAAGAAGTTCCTCGAAATAAAACCCAATTACAGGAATAACGTTCCGACCATCAACGATTTCAAAATCGTGAGCAAGCCCAGCCGGCATCTGTATGTTAGTTACCGACGAACCAGGCCGGTAAAGCAGGGCTACGGGCTTGGTATTATTTCGACTTCGAGCGGCATAATGACCGACCGCGAACTGCGGAAAAAGAAAATAGGCGGCGAGTATTTGTTTGAGATATGGTAACTAAACGCAGAACTACGCAGACAGGACGCGGAAACACGCAGAAAATTCCGCGTATGTCCGTGTTGGTTCGGCATCTGTCCGCGTAAAAACATGAGCAGATTAGCAAAAAAACCCATTCAATTGCCCGAAGGCATACATGTCCAGAAAGAATCGGGAATGATTTCTTTCAAAGGACCGAAAGGCGAACTTGCAATTCCAATTCTACCGTTTTTGAAAATCGCGGTTAACGCCAGTTCGATTCAGGTTTCTCCTCATACTACTATGAAGCAAAGCCGGGCCAATGCCGGTACCATGTGGTCCCTGATTAACAATGCCGTTGAAGGCATCACCCTCGGTTTTTCGAAAACTCTCCAGATAGAGGGTATCGGTTATCGAGCCAATATGGAGGCGAATTCATTGATGCTGTCACTCGGCTATGTGCAGCCGGTGAAATTCGATCTGCCCGAGGGCATTTCGGTCAGTCTTGATAAAAATTTGATTAAGCTCGCGGGCATTGATAAGCATCTATTGGGAGAAACGGCTGCAAGAATACGGCAGCTCAAAAAACCCGAGCCCTACAAAGGCAAAGGCATCCGTTATCAGGGAGAAATCGTCAGAAGAAAAGTGGGCAAAAAAGCCGCGGCGGCAGCGTAAATAAAATCCGAAGCATGAAACCCGAAATCCTAAACAAATCCCAATGTTCAAATCACAAAATCCAAAACGTTTGAGACATTTGAATTTAGGATTTTGAATTTGTTTCGGATTTCGATATTCGGATTTAGGATTTTTAACCTTATCATGAATCCAAGAAAACTGTTACATCAAGTGCGGATGCGGCGATCGCGGCGCACCCGGGCGAAAATTTCGGGGACGGCGCAAGCTCCGCGACTGGCCGTGTTCCGGAGCAATCGGCATCTGTATGCCCAATTGATTGATGACACGCAGGGGCATACCTTGGTAAGTGCCTCGACTCGGGAACTCGAGAAATCTCCATTGAAAAAAGATCGGAAAATCGGACAATCCCAAATTGTGGGCGAAAAGCTCGCAAAAAAAGCTCTGGCCGTCGGTGTGAAGGCCGCGCTCTTTGACCGAAGGCATTACAAATATCACGGTCGAGTCAAAGCAGTGGCGGACGCCGTAAAGAGTGCCGGCCTGAAAATTTAGAGTGATCGTGAATAACGCGAATCACAGCAAATAACGCTAATCGTATTCGCATTATTATCTAACATTAGCATTATTCGCGAATACTATCATGATGAGAGAACGATATATAAAAAAAGAAGAATTCAAGGAGAAAGTTCTTGATTTGAGCCGTGTTACTCGCGTAGTGGCCGGCGGCAAGCGTTTTCGGTTTCGGGCAACCGTGGTTATCGGCGACGAAAAAGGTAGAGTCGGCGTCGGAGTGGCCAAGGGGATCGATGTTCAAAGCGCCGTTGAGAAAGCAAAGACCGCCGCCAAGAAAAATATCTTATTCCTCAATCTTAAGGAGGGACGGACGATTCCTCATGAAGTGTATGCCAAATACAATGCGGCCAAAGTTTTGATCAAGCCGGCGAGTGCCGGGCACGGCTTGAAAGCCGGCGGCGCGGTCCGCGCGGTTTTGAGTTTGGTCGGAGTCAAGGACATCACTGCCAAATGCCTCGGGCGAACGCCCAATAAACTGACGAATGCGCTGGCGGCCATAGAAGCCCTTAAAAAGTTAAAACACCATGATGCCAATATGCGAATCTAATGCTAATCTACAAATTGCGAATACGTTATACGATTCGCGATTCGCATTATTGGCATCGCATCGGCGTAAGCCGAATTCGCAATTCGCAGCATTTGCATAGAATTTGTAGATTAGCATAACATTATTATGCAGCTTCATCATCTTCATTCGACTAACAGAAAACCGAAAAAACGGATCGCCCGCGGCGGCAAGAGAGGCACCTATTCGGGTAGAGGAGTCAAAGGACAGAAATCCCGATCCGGGCACCGCATCCGGCCGGCGGTTCGCGATTTGATCATGCGTTTGCCCAAGCGCCGGGGTTTCAAGAATCTGCGGAAAACGTCCAGAACGCTTGTATTGAAATTGTCAGAATTGACAAGAAAGCTTGCGCCGCTGGCCAGGGCCAAGGGTGGTTTGAAAGTTACCAGAGACACCTTGGAGAAATTGGGTATGGTAGGCACGGATTACCGCGGCGAAATAAAACTCCTTGGCGGAGGAGAGATTGATTTCCCGATTATCGTGAGCGACATGAAAACTTCCAAAGCCGTCAAGGCGAAGATTGAGAAAGCCGGCGGCAGAGTCGAAATCTCGAAACCCTAATCTCTAAATCCTAAACAATACCAAAAACCCAAAATCTCAAAAAACATTTTGAAATTCGATATTTGAGATTGTTTAGAGATTAGAATTTAGAAATTAGAGATTATCTATTTTTATGAACCCTTTTCTCAAAATCTTTAAGGTTAAAGACCTGCGAAAAAAAATTCTGATCGTGGTCGGATTGCTGGTTGCGTTCCGGGCTCTCGCCGCCATTCCCATTCCGGGGATTGACGCGAACCGGCTCCAGGCATTTTTCGGCTCCAACCAGCTCTTCGGCTTCCTGAATATTTTTTCCGGCGGCGGCTTGTCCACGCTGTCGGTGGCGATGCTCGGCGTGGGCCCGTACATCACCGCAACCATCATTATGCAGCTCCTGACCATCATTTTCCCCCGTTTCAAAGAGATCTATTACGAAGAAGGCGCGCGCGGTCAGGCGAGATTCAACCAATATGCGAGAATGTTGACGGTGCCGCTCGCATTTCTCCAGTCTTACGGATTCTTGACCCTTCTTATTTCTCAAAATGTCATCCCGAGGCCCGATCTTTTCAACTTGATCAGGAATGTGTTGGCCATTACCGCTGGCTCCATGATCGCGCTCTGGTTCGGAGAACTCATCAGCGAACAGAAAGTCGGCAACGGCATCTCATTGATTATTTTGGCGGGCATTGTCAGCCGCTTGCCGGTTGATATCCGGCAGGCTCTGTTGTCCTACACGCCTTCGGTGCTGCCGACCTATACCGGGTTTGTGGTGGTGATTTTTCTGCTCGTGGCCGGCATTGTCTATTTGAACGAAGGCGAGCGCAAAGTCCCGATTGCCTATGCGCGCCAGGTCCGGGGCAACAAAATGTACGGAGGCGTTTCGAGTTATTTGCCGCTCAAAGTGAATCAGGCCGGCATGATTCCTCTGATTTTCGCCATTTCGGTGCTGTTGTTTCCGCAGTTCCTTGTTCAGATAACTTCAATCGCCTCACCCAAGTTTGCCTTGCAGCTGAACCAGATTGTCACTAAGTTTTTGAATAATCAACTTATCTACGGGATTTCATACTTCCTGCTCGTTTTTCTCTTTACCTATTTTTATACCTCTATTACCTTCAATCCCGAAGAGGTTTCAAAAAACCTTCAGCGGAGCGGCGGCTTTATTCCGGGGATCAGACCAGGCGAGGCTACAGCCAACCACTTTTCCAAACTCATCAGCCGCGTGACATTTCTCGGAGCGGTGGCGCTCGGACTGATCGCGATTCTGCCGTTGATCGTTCAGGCCATTACGAGAATATCCGTGCTCAATGTCAGCGGCACGGCGCTGTTGATCGTGGTCGCCGTAGTGCTCGAGGTCATGCGGCAGATCGATTCCCAGTTGGTGTCGCGGGAGTATGAGGGTATAGAGTAGCTTCAGTTTTCGTTTTTGTGGAACCGAGGTCATTCTGCTCCAGCGAGCAGAATGCCTCTGCATCTCGTTGCTCAAACTTTCGCTTCGCGAAAGACCATGCTTTGAGCAACTCCGATAGCTTCCACAAAAACGAAAACCTCCGCTTTGGAAGTTAATAAGCTTCCTCAAAACTCAAAAGTTTCCGCGTTGACTTCACGGGGGAGAAACATAACTCATGACACAGCGCTTTGATGCAATCTTTATTATCGGTCCGCAGGGATCTGGCAAAGGAACGCAAGCCCGGCTCCTTGTCCAAAAGCTGGGTTTTTTCTATTGGGAAATGGGCGCAATTCTTCGCGAAGAGCGCGAGTTCATACTTGCCGACGGGAAAAAAGTGGGAGATATCATTGATCAGGGCTTTTACCTTACCGACCCAGAGATTATCGAAGTAATACAGCGCCGGATCGATTCCGTACAATTAAGCCGGGGGATCGTTTTTGATGGGGTGCCGCGCCGTATCGGCCAGGCGGAATTCATCCTGAAT
>Ga0209515_10005359_pt1 | contig 16648 bp, 16 predicted proteins | sample Subgroupgradi54m_FD_187454 | JGI IMG/M metagenome (GOLD analysis project Ga0209515, IMG submission 187454) | Subsurface groundwater microbial communities from S. Glens Falls, New York, USA - GMW60B uncontaminated upgradient, 5.4 m (SPAdes)... ...
ATGAGTGTGGCTGAATTTGAGCGCTTTATCTATTCTGGAAGCAAAAAAGCAACGCCCAAAACACGCGTTTCAGAAGATTCTTCTCTTCCACCCAAAATCGCCCACGAAATTACTGAGGCTTACAAAAAACAGCTTGGAATTGACTAAGTTAATGTTTGTACATCAAAAGGCCGCTGGGGAATTTGGGGTAAAAATAGGTGGATTTTTGCGGCATGAGTTCACCCAACTCGCAGATTTCCTTAATGACCGGGGCTTGAAGCGGACGAACGAAAAATACGCATGGAGATTTTCGTTCACGAAGCAAACCAAATGCTTCCTCAGTATTAGCCGTGTAGGAAAGTGTTTTCTCAAGATGAGCGCCGTTCATTTTTAGGAGCGGCCCCAAAATTAAATGCGATACTTGCGTCATGTCGAGCGAATACCAACTTTTTGGCTTTCCTTTTGGCATCGCAGAAAAAGCAGATTCATCTTTTAATTCCAGAAAATAACATTCCTTTTCTGAAAACGCCATTCCGAACCCTTTTACTTTCTGACCTTCGGCCGCTTTTGTGATTTCGGCCTTTGAAGCCGCGTAAACCTGGAAATGTTTTTGAAGCCCTGCCAACAAATTTTCTTTATCGATAGAAACAGTATTTAATACCACGCGGTGAATGGGGAGAATGAGAAGGCCGGGATCGTGAAAACGCACACAGGCGGTAAGCACATAATCCCACGAATTTTTTCCCGAAATCTGTCCGCCATTTTTTTCAAGGGCGTAATTAAGCGCTGTTTCGTAGCGGTGATGTCCATCCGCGATAAAAATTCCGGTTTTGGAAAACGTGTTTTCAATAGAACGAATATCAGGCGCTGACTCAATCCGCCACAGTTTGTGAGTCGTTTTCTTCTCATCCTGAAATTCATACATCGGCTGTGTTCTTTTCGCTGCTTCATAAATAGAATCCAATGCGTTCGACGAATCTTTATACAATCCAAAAATGGGAGAAAAATTACATTCTGTTTTTTTGAGTAGTTTCATTCGATCCACTTTGGCGGTGGAATGGGTTTTCTCATGAGGAAACACCACTTTGTTCTTAAACGGCTCCAATTTTAAAGCCCCGAAAAGAGCCAGCCGCCTCAGTATCTGGGGTTTGAAGGGATGCTGATAGCTTATGTCATATAAATAGTAGGCAGATTTTGGATCTTTGATGAGGACGCCCGTTTTAATCCATTCGCTCAGGCAATGGGCAGAAGCAATATAAACAGAATCTTGAGGCGGATTTTTAGGATCCGGAACCCCCAGCTCAAGACGAATGACGTTATAAGGATCGCGGTCGTGAAGTTTTTTATTTTCGTCTGGGGAAATGACGTCATACGGAGGAGCAACGACTTTTCCGATTGAAATGTTTTGAGGATGATAATGAAGCGCTTGAAACGGTTTTACAGAAGCCATCTAACGAACTTGCGAGCCTGAGGGAATGTCTCGTTCCGGAATGACTAAGGTGAGTTTTTCCGTATTGCTGGCCGCCAAAAGCATACCCTGAGATTCCACGCCGCGAATCACAGACGGCTCTAAATTATTAACGACGACGACTTTTTTACCGACCAATTCTGATTCTTGATAATGAAGCCGTATGCCGGAAACGATTTGTTTGGTCGCTTCTCCAACCTTAACTTGCAACACGTACAATCGGTCGGCGTTTGGGTGGGCTTTGACTTCCAGAATCTCGCCTGTCCGAAACTCAAATTTTTGAAACTCTGAAATCGTGACCATTGAGGCAGCATATTAACATGAAACTTATTCCTAAGCCAAACGTTTTGAAGAACTTCCGAACCTTAATTTTTCTTGATTCCAGTTCCGAAACTGCTATAATTCAGCCCTTGTTACATGATCAACGTCATCTAAGGGAATCCATTCTTGAGTAAAATCAAAATAGCCATTGTAGGTACCGGCAATTGCGCCGCTTCCCTCATTCAGGGCCTCGAATACTACCGCAAAAACGGTAAAGCCAAAGATAACATGGGGATTATGAACTATAATCTCGGTGGTTATCTTCCGGAAGATATTGAAGTCGTGGCCGCATTTGATATCGATAAACGCAAAGTCGGTCAGCGATTTGATCAAGCCTTAAACGCCAAACCCAATTGCGTCATGGTCCTCCACAATCACATGCCCAAAAGCAAAGTGATTGTCCAAATGGGACATGTGCTCGATGGTGTTTCGGAACACATGCACGAGTACCCGGCTGAACGTACTTTTGTTATTGCCAACAAAAAACCGGTGAACGTGGAAAAAGTTCTGAGAGAGAGTGGTGCTGAGATTCTCCTGAATTACCTTCCGGTAGGTTCTGAGAAAGCCACTCAATTTTATGCCGAAGCGTGTTTGAAGACAGGCGTCAGCCTCATTAATTGCATGCCTGCTTTTATTGTGTCCAAGCCCGAATGGGCCAAGCGTTTTGAGGCCAAAGGAATTCCCTGCGTCGGCGATGACATTAAAGCGCAAATCGGAGCCACGATTACGCACCGCACGCTGGCAAAATTATTTGAAGACCGCGGTGTCAAAATTGACCGGACGTATCAACTCAATACGGGCGGTAATACGGATTTTTTGAACATGTTGAATCGAAGCCGGCTCAAATCGAAAAAAATTTCAAAAACTGATGCTGTCCAGAGCCAATTAGAAATTCCTCTGGAAGAAGACAACATCCACATCGGCCCATCGGACTACGTTCCCTGGCAAAACGACAACAAGGTTTGTTATTTGAGAATTGAAGGACGTGGTTTTGCAGGATTTCCGGTCAGCTTAGAATGCCGGCTTTCGGTTGAAGATTCACCCAACAGCGCAGGCGTTGCCATTGATGCCATTCGCTGCTGCCGCCTGGCGCGCGACCGCAAAATCGGCGGTCCGCTGACTTCGATTGCCGCTTATACGATGAAACATCCACCGAAACAAATCCCCGATACGGACGCCAAAGAACTCGTCCGCAAGTTCATTCAAGGTTCCTGTCAGCGGTAATTAATTAAACGATAAAAATACAGGCGGTAACGACTGAGGTCCAGCGGCCGTCTTTATCCCCTTCGGCGCTCTGGGTAATGGCGGTGGTTCTGACAATTTCATCTGAGATTTTCCAAATTTCCCGCTTTGCGTCATAACTGGAATCCGGATCAAACTTCACGCCTGAAATCGTGGCCAACATTTCGGCTGCAAGATCTTCAGCGTAATCATTTGTCTTTCGTTCGGTCCAGCCGTTCGCGTGATGTTCGGAAAGATAGCCGTGTTTGTTCGGGTTCTTCGGCATCGCAATTCCAATCGAGGTGGAAATCAGCCGGTTGGGTTCGTTGGTCGCATTATCACTCATAACACAAAACACAATTTGGCCGGGGGATAAATATTTGAGTCCCACTTCTTTTGAAGTCATTTTGCAATATGGGGGGAAAATACTGGAGACTTTCACCAAATTATAGGAAGCAATGTCTGCGTTGCGGAGTGCCAGCTCAAAACTGGTTAGTTTTTCGCGGTGACTTCCAACGCCTTTGGTGAGAAAACATTTCTTCGGAAGAATCATTGCATCACTTTAGCAAAAAAGAAATATAACTGCAACACGTCATTGCGAGCGAAGCAATCTAAACCTTGTCATTCCCGCGAAAGCGGGAATCCAAAAATGTGGATCCCCGATCCGCCAAAATTCGGTGAGATTCGTCCGGACGGATTTCGCTGATCTCTGGCGAATAAAAACATTCGGGGATGACACTTCGTGTCAGATCGCCACGTCCCGCCTTTGGCGGGACTCGCGATAACAAAACTACCGATTGATTTCGCTTTCGCATAGAAGCGTTGAAACGAGACCGCCGCCGCGCGAGACATTCACAACCGTTTCGTCGCTTAAACGGGAAATGCTTCCGCCGTAAGTTCCGTTGAATACAAAACAGCCGGTATTCATTTTCTTGGCTGAAAATTCTATTTTATGATTGATCACCGTGGGTACTGTCATAAACGGTGGTGAGACAAATTCCTGAACCATCCAGTTGGATTTGAGCGCTTTGTCGATGGCCAGATTCCAATCTTCATCGCGCGTTTCCGCACCGATCGTAACGTCCTTGGCATTGTAATTATCTGCCGGTTTTAAAACCAAATTTTCTTTTTCATCTTTCAAAAAATCAATCAAATATCCTTTTTTCCCGCCGTAAAAATTCTCAGCATCGACAATCCGGCGCGCCCATGGAAGATGCTGGCGTTTGATTTCGTTTTCTTTCGCTGAAAAAAGATGGTCGTAAGCAGGATTGGTTAACAGGCTGAGCAGCGCTTTTGACGCCGCCAGACGCGAACGCAGCGGATTGGCCATGCAAACAGCACGGTCTTTGTAAGCGCGGATGAGATCATTCACATCGCGCAATTTCTCAAGAAGTTCATTGAAAATCACTCGACGGTAAATTAAATCGATTCTGAAATTTCCATGATACAGCTTGCCTGATTTATAACGAAGTTCTCGGGGATCTGCAATCGTGGTTTTGTAGCCTTTTTCTTCAAAGAACGATTTGAGAATATCAAATTCCGGCCGCGTCCGCACATTCTTCCAATCCACAATCGCGATTTGCGGCGTCTCAAGCCCGCCAAATTCTTCGTAGACGCCGAGCAGCGCATCCAACAGTTTCTGCGAACGGGCATCTCTTTGAAGATAGGCTTTGGAGAAAAAATCCTGCAGCTCCGGAACTTCAAATAGATATTTTTCAAGCGTATCCGCATACGCCATGCCGGCCGGAGAATCGCCGTTAAGTTCGATGAATTTAAGCGTTTCCCCTTCCAGAAAACCGTCAAAACGCGCAAATGACAAAATCCGGGAATAACCCGGGTCGATTTTGATTAATTCTTCGGCTTCCGGAGACAGGCCAAAAATTTCTTTCAGCGCCGAGTCTACCACATAGAGATTGCAAATCCGGTCTACCATTCGCGCAATCGCGTCACAAACGGAATGAATTAATTTAGCTTGCTTGGTCGTAATAAAATGCGGTTTTAAATAGGTGGGAATGGTAAAACGGCCGTATTTAACAGAACTGTGTTGAAGTTTATCCTCAAATTTATGAATGGCTTCGATGACTTGCTTCTCATGAGCCAAAAGATATTGCTCATAGGCGTAATCAACGTTTCGAGTCGTATCAATGGAAGCTCGCTGTACCACTTGTTCTCCTTTTAAGTACCTCAACTAAGGTTTTGCCAATATACGCTGGACTGTCACAAACGACAACACCGGCTTGTTTCAAAGCTTTAATCTTTTCATCGGCCGTTCCGCTGCCACCTGAAATAATGGCTCCGGCATGGCCCATTCGTTTTCCGCTCGGAGCAGTCATTCCGGCAATGAACGCCACCACCGGCTTCGAAACTTGCTTCTTAATAAATTCTGCGGCTTTTTCTTCGGCATTTCCGCCGATTTCACCGATCAGAATAATCGCATCGGTTCCGGAATCCTTTTCAAACAGCTCAAGACAATCGATAAAATTCGTTCCCGCAATCGGGTCGCCACCAATTCCAATTACCGTGGATTGACCAATTCCGCGGCTGGTCATTTGCCAAACTGCTTCATAAGTCAATGTCCCGCTGCGCGAAACAACCCCAACTCGGCCTGGCTTGTGAATGTAACCCGGCATAATTCCAACCTTCGAAGCGCCTGGCGTAATTATACCCGGACAATTCGGGCCAATCAAGCGAACGGGTCGGCTGGAGAGAATTTTTTTTACACGGATCATATCTAAAATCGGAATTCCTTCGGTAATACAAATTATTAATTTAATTCCGCCGTCCGCTGCTTCCAAAATTGCGTCTTTTGCAAACTTCGCCGGCACGTAAATAACACTCGTATTGGCGCCCGTCTTTTGAACGGCTTCTTTCATCGAATTAAAAATCGGAACTTTGCCTTCAAAAATTTGGCCGCCTTTTCCGGGCGTCACACCGCCAACCACTTGGGTTCCGTATTCAATCATTTGCTTCGCATGAAAAGAGCCGTGCGAACCCGTGATGCCCTGAACGATTAATTTTGTCTGTTGATCAACTAAAACTGCCATTAGTGAATCACCTTGACGACTTTTTGGGCCGCATCTTCGAAGCTGTCGGCGGAAATCACTTTTAATTTTGATCGGGCCAGGAGCGCTTTGCCTTCTTTGACATTCGTGCCCTCAAGACGAACCACGAGTGGAACTTTTAAATCAAGTTCTGAGAGTGCCGCCAAAATTCCTTCGGCAATGATGTCGCAACGCATTATTCCGCCGAAAATATTCACCAAAATTGCTTTGACTTGCGGATCTTTTAAAATAATTTTAAAGGCCGCGGTTACTTTTTCTTTCGTCGCTCCGCCGCCTACGTCCAAAAAATTAGCCGGCTCACCGCCGCTCAGTTTAATAATGTCCATCGTCGCCATCGCAAGGCCTGCGCCATTGACCATGCAACCAATGTTGCCGTTGAGACCAACATAGCTTAGATCAAATTTTTTGGCTTCAGTTTCCCGCGGATCTTCTTGCCTGGCATCATGAAGAGCTAAAATTTCAGCGTGTTTAAAGAGTCCGTTGTCGTCAAAATTAATTTTCGCGTCTACCGGCTGAATCGATCCGTCTTCCATGAGTCCGAGCGGATTTACTTCCACGAGTGAAGCATCCAGCTGGATGAAGATTTGAGCCAGTTTGGAAATTAAATCAGAAAGTGTTGATTCAGCTCGGGCGAGTTCTTTGGAACTTGCGGCTAATTTTTGAGCAACGGGTTTGAAGAGTGCCGAATCCAAACGCGCATCGGGATCAAAATGAAATTTAATGATTTTCTCAGGCGTTTCGCGCGCCACCGTTTCAATGTCAACACCGCCTGCTTCAGAACAAATCACACATGGGAGCGCTTGTTCGCGGTCAATCGTGATCGCCAAATAAATTTCTTTTTTAATCTTGCTCGTGGCTTCAATTAAAACATAATCAATCGGCTTAGCCGTTCCGGCGGTTTGATAAGTGATCAGCATTTTACCCAGCAAACTTTTGGCCGCTTCAAAGGCTTGCTCGGGCGTTGAAACCAGTTTAATTCCGCCCGCTTTTCCCCGGCCGCCGGCGTGCACTTGGGCTTTTACAACTAAAGGGCCATTGGCAATGGATTTGATTTGATCGAGTGAAAGCGACTTCTGATCAAAGACTTTTCCGGTCGGCACCGAAATGCCGAACTTGGCAAAAATTTCTTTGGCCTGGTATTCGTGAATGTTCATAAATCTCCTACGTCATTGCGAGCGAAGCAAAGTTCGCCAAAATTCGGCGGAATCCGTCCGGACGAATCTCGCCGATTTCTGGCGGACAATCTCGGATTTGAGATCGCCACGCCCTGCTACGCAGGGCTCGCGATGACGGTGCATAACTATCTAACGGGATTCATGCTTGTAAATACATCCCCATTTGATGTTCTTGGGCGGTCCTGGCGTATTTCTTGGCCCAATGAATGGTGTCCTGAATTTCTTTTTTGGATAACTTCCGGATAAATTTAGCAGGCCGGCCGAAATAAAGTGATGCTGGTTTCACCTGCGTATTTTCTGTTACCAGCGAGCCGGCTCCGATCAAACTGCCATTTCCGATTTTAGCGCCGTTTAAAATAACGGTTCCCATTCCGATCAGCACCCGATCACCCACAGTGCACGCATGCAAAATTACGCGGTGGCCGACGACGCAATAATCGCCGACAACCGTGCCGCGATTGGATTCCAAGTGAATCACGGAAAGATCCTGAATATTGGAATATTTTCCGATCACGATTTTATTTAGATCGGCTCTGAGGACAACGCCGGGCCAAATACTGGAATGGTCTTTCAAAACAACTTGGCCGAGCACGACCGCGCTGGGGTGAATAAATACATTTTTTCCGATTTTTGGGCTGTATTGTTTTCGCATATAAACTTTATGTCATTGCGAGCGAAGCGAAGCAATCTCAGAACATAGATTGCTTCGTCGCCCTATGGGCTCCTCGCAATGACGGTTATTTTTTGATTAAATTTAACAAGTTAAGGGAAATTTCCCGATTGGTTTCAATAATGGATGTTACAAGCGGAATTCCTTTCGGACATGCCTTCACACAGTTTTGTGCATTTCCGCAATCTTCAATTCCGCCTGGCTCCATCAACGCCAAAAGCCGGTCTTCTTTGAGCGTATCTCCGCCTGGATGTGAATTAAATAAACGAACTTGATTGATCGCGGCAGGACCCATAAATTCGGATCGTTCATTGACTTGTGGACAGGCTTCAACACAACAGCCGCAGGCCATGCATTTGGACATTTCGTAACGCCACTGCGCCAGCGCCGGTGAAATTTTTGGACTTGGTCCCGTCACATTTGGATCAGCCGGAACCCAGGCTTTGACGCGTTTAAAACTTTCAAATAATGATTTTCGGTTGACCACTAAATCACGGATGACAGAATACTTCGTCATTGGTTCAATTGTAATTTGAGAACCCAGCCGATCCACTAAAGCACTGCACGCTTGCCGGACTCGGCCATTGATGACCATCGTGCAAGAACCGCAAATTTCTTCTAAACAACTTTGCTCCCAAACTACGGGCGTTGTTTTCCGGCTGTCAAAAGTTCGAGGATTTTTTTGAATTTCCTGAAGGCATGTGATGACATTCATGTACGGCCGATGCGAGAGATGAAATTCCTCCCAATGCGGGTTCGCGCCTGGCCGTTCCTGGCGCTTAATTTTAATAACAACTATTGATTGTTCTTTCATAATTTTTTACCACCGCATCGTCATTGCGAGGCCCGAAGGGCCGAAGCAATCTAATGAGCTCGAGACAGGCTCCGCAATCTCAAGACTGAGATCGCCACGCCCCGCTACGCGGGGCTCGCGATGACGGATGGTTAATATTTCCGTTCCTTCGGGGTAATCAATGAAGTATCGACCTTTTCATAGGAGAGCTCAATGTCTTTGCCCGTCCATTTGGCAACGGTTGTCTTGAGCCATTCTTTGTCATTGCGGTCTGGAAAGTCTGGTTTGTAATGTGCGCCGCGGCTTTCGTTGCGGGCCAGTGCACCGAGCGTAATAATTCGCGCCAGGACGAGCATGTTTTCTAATTCACGCGTAAAAATCAGCGCCTGGTTCACCCAATTGGTTGTATCGTGCAAACTCACATGGGCCAGCCGGTCTGTTAATTCCAGCAATTTTTCGTTTGTCGTTTTTAAATCTTTATTTTTCCGAATCACCGTCACGTGATCCGTCATCCATTTGGCCATTTCTTCCCACAATTCATACGGATTCTCAGAACCGCGTGCCTTCAAATATTGCTCGTTGAATTCTCTTTGACGTTTCAGTTCACTATCAAAAAATCGTGTGTTTACATCATTGGCATTGGTTGTCAATGAATCCGCATAACGAATCACGCGCCGCGCTGCCAAATCACCGCCGTAAATACAGGAGAGCAGTGAATTCGCGCCCAGGCGGTTTGCACCGTGATATTGATATTCACATTCGCCGGCCGCAAAAATTCCGGTCAGATTTGTGGCATGCTCATTGTCGATATAGATTCCGCCCATGGTGTAATGAACCGCCGGGAAAACACGCATCGGAACTTTCGCCGGATTCTCGCCAACAAATTTTTCGTAGATCTCGATCACGCCACCCAGTTTTGCGTGAAGCGCTTTTGGATCCAAGTGAGAAATGTCCAAATAAACCAAATCTTTTCCGTCAATGCCTAAATTCAGTTCGCGGCAAACTCTGAAAATGGATCTGCTGGCAATGTCGCGCGGAACTAAATTGCCATATTTGGGAAACCATTCTTCCAGAAAATACCACGGCTTGCCTTCTTTATAAGTCCAAACGCGCCCGCCTTCACCGCGAATCGCTTCTGACATCAGCCTGTGTTTGTCTTCGCCGGGAATGGCCGTTGGATGAACTTGAACAAATTCACCGTTGGCATACCAAACACCTTGCTTGAACACACTTCCGGCAGCAGAACCGGTGCAAATGGTTGAATTGGTACTCCGACCGTAAACCATACCGATGCCGCCCGTACATAAAACAACGGCGTCGGCACGGAACGCTCTTAATTCTAGGGAAATCAAATCGATGGCCACAATTCCGCGGGCAGTTTGAGTCTCATCCATCACACAGGACAAAAATTCCCAGCCTTCGTAGCGGCGAATCTTTCCTTCGGCTTCGTAGCGCCGGACTTGTTCTTCGAGCGCATACATTAATTGTTGGCCGGTGGTGGATCCGGCAAACGCTGTCCGGTGAAATTTGGTTCCGCCGAACCTTCTAAAATCAATCAGCCCATCTACGGTTCGGTTAAACGCCACGCCGAGCCGGTCAAACATATAAATAATTTCAGGAGCTGCGGCGCACATATCTCTGACCATTGGCTGATTGGCCAAGTAATCGCCACCGAAAATAGTTTCTTCAAAATGAATTTGCGGAGAATCACCTTCACCTTTTGTGTTCACCGACGCATTAATTCCGCCTTGTGCGCAAACCGAATGCGAGCGACGACACGGTACAATGGAAAAAATATCGACATGTTTTCCGGCTTCCACCAATTTAATGGTAGTCATGAGTCCCGCCAATCCACCGCCCACAACTGCAAACTTCTGATTCATTAATATCCTTTTTATAGTAGTCGGACTAAAGAAAGAGTGCCAACGACAAAAATGAGAAGTCCTAACAATCCGAATCCGATGCCAGCTTTTCGCTGAGCGCGTTGGCTGATGGTAATGCCCCAGCTCACACAAAATCCCCAAAGGCCGTTGGCAAAGTGAAAACAGACGGCTGCAAGACCGACAATGTAAAACCAAAACATGAAGGGATGGGACATAATTTCCTGCATCCGCGCATAACTGACTTCAGTTCCGTACAGCGCTTGGACAATGCGTGTGTGATAGACGTGATATCCCACATAAATGAGGGTGATGATTCCGGTAATGCGCTGAAGCGTATACAGAATATTTTGAGTGTATGGATAAAAACTCAAATTTGTTTTTCCGGTCACCGTTACCACAATTCCATAAACGGAATGGTAAAGAATGGGAAGGCCGATAAACACAATTTCTAAAAAGACAACGAACGGAAGACTTTGCAAAAAATGAATTTGGCGGTTGTAGGCATCCGGTCCAAATAAAATAAATGCATTGGAAAACATATGTTCCAGCAGAAAAAACCCGATTGGAAAAACACCGGAAAGAGAATGCAGTCTTCGTAAAATAAATGTTGAGGGGATCCGGGCCATTATAAATTCAACTTTGCACAATGTTCGCGGACATGTTCGGTAGAACGTTTCAGCTGCGCCGCTGATTCTGCCGAGAGTTTTAACTCAATCACTTTTTGAACGCCTTGCCTGCCAAGACTCACGGGAACACCGCAATACGTGTCCTTAATTCCGTATTGGCCGGTTAAATAGACGCAGCAGGGCAGAACTTTTCCGGAATCTTTCAAAATGGCTTCCGCCATCGCAACCGCTGAAGACGAAGGAGCATAATAAGCACTTCCTGTTTTCAGTAAATTTACAATTTCAATTCCGCCGTCCCGCGTTCTTTGATTGATCGCTTCGATTTTTTCTTTGGAAATTAATTGAGTCACCGGTTTTCCTTTGAATTTTGAAAATTCCGGCGCCGGAACCATTAAATCACCATGCCCGCCCAAAACCATGGCCTCCACTTCTTTGGGAGCACATTTGAGCTCGAGGGATAAAAAATAAGCGTAGCGGGAAGAATCCAAAACACCGGCCATTCCGATGACACGCGGATGATCAAAACCTGATTTTTTCCAAGCCAAATAAGTCATCACATCCAGTGGATTGGTTACAGTAATCAGAATGGCTTTTGGTGAACGTGGTGCAATTTCTTTGATAATTCCACCGACAATTTCTGCGTTCTTGGCCTGAAGATCATCGCGGCTCATTCCCGGCTTTCTGGCCAAACCGGCGGTAATAATGACGATGTCGGAATCTTTTGTTTCTTCATAGGAATTTGTGCCGACGATTGTGGTTTGAAAACCTTCGATCGGCGCTGACTGCATCATGTCGAGTGATTTACCCTGCGGCATACCTTCAACAACATCCACTAAAACGACGTTGGCTAGTTGTTTTTCCAGCAAGCGTTGTGCGCAGCCAGCGCCTACAAAACCTGCACCAACAACCGTCACTTTCGGAAATTTCATGATTTGAGTTTCCTAATAATCGCATCGCCCATTTCGCGAGTCCCGACGGCCGAAGGATCATTTTTATTTTCTTTCATATCGTAAGTCACATATTTTCCTTCGCGAATCACATCACTCACCGCTTTTTCAAGCCGGTCGGCAGCTTGATTTTCACCAAAATAACGAAGCATCAACATGCCGGATAGAATCATCGCAGTCGGATTGACTTTGTTCAGGCCTTTGTATTTTGGAGCTGAGCCGTGCGTCGCCTCAAAAATAGCACCGGATTCACCAATGTTGGCTCCTGGCGCTACGCCCAAACCGCCCACAAGTCCTGCGCACAGATCTGAAAGAATATCACCATAAAGATTGGGAAGAACAAGCACATCGTAAAGTTCTGGAAATTGAACCAGCTGCATCGTCATGTTATCCACAATGCGGTCTTCGAATTCAATGTCCGGATATTTTTTGGCTACTTCGCGCGCAACTTCTAGAAAAAGGCCGTCTGAGAATTTCATGATGTTGGCTTTGTGAACGGCCGTCACTTTTTTGCGTTTGTTCTTTCTCACATATTCAAAAGCGAATCTGACAATGCGTTCCGTGCCAGTTACAGAAATGGGTTTAATGCTAATGCCTGAGTCAGGCCGAATGGATTTCTTGGAAAGTTTGGAACACAAATCAATCACTTCTTTTGCATCTGGCGTCCCCTTTTGGAATTCAATGCCGGCATAGAGATCTTCCGTATTTTCGCGGACGATGACTAAATCTATATTTTGATAACGCGACCGGACGCCCGGATAAGATTTGCACGGCCGAAGACAGGCATAAAGGTCGAATTCTTTACGCAGAGCGACGTTTACTGAGCGAAAACCGGTTCCGACGGGCGTGGTAATAGGGGCTTTGATGGCAACTTTGTTCTTCTTAATGGAAGCTAAGACGCTGTCCGGAAGCGGGGTCCCTTCTTTTTCCATAACATCAATACCGGCTTCTTGAATGTCCCAATTGAATTGAACGCCGGTTGCGTCTAAGACTTTTTTGGTAACATCGGCGAGTTCCGGACCTGTGCCGTCGCCGCGGATTAAAGTGACATTATGCGCCATGCAATTGCCTCTAAACTGGTTGGTGGAATGAGTTGCGGTCTGTTGAATAAATTGTTATCCTATCAAAACTTAAGTCAATTTGCCACAAAAAATCTATGAACAAAATCAAACGCACACTTGAAAAAGCAATGATTGAAGCCGGTAGAATCATTCAAAAGGCCAATGCGAAACCCATTTCTATTGAATACAAAAGCCCGGTTAGTCTTGTCACGGAAACAGACAAAAAAGCAGAGCGCGTCATCATCGATATCATTAAGAAAAATTTTCCGGATCATTCCATTTTGGCAGAAGAGTCAGCGCCTTCCGGAAATTCAAAATGTAAATGGATCATTGATCCCGTAGACGGCACCACTAATTTTGCTCATCGTGTTCCGGCCTGCTGCGTTTCGATCGGTTATGAAGAAGACGGCCTCGTAAAAGTAGGCGGCGTGTTCAATCCTCTGATGAATGAATGGTTTTGGGCCGAGCGCGGAAAAGGCGCTAGTCTAAACGGCAAAAAAATTAGGGTCTCAAAAGTTAAAATACTAGCGGAATCTTTGCTCGCCACGGGCTTTCCTTACGACCGGCGCGAACGAGCCCGATATTATTTAAAATTTATCGAGGAATTTATGCTCAAGACGCACGGGATTAGAAGATTTGGTTCCTCGGCCATTGATTTGTGTTACGTCGCCTGCGGAAGGTTTGATGGATACTGGGAATTTAATCTTCAGGCGTGGGATCAATCGGCTGGCGCATTAATTGTAGAAGAAGCGGGCGGACGATTAAGCAACTTTACTGGCAAGCCGATGAGTATTTATGGAAAGCAAACCTTGGCCAGCAATGGAAGAATTCATGAGGAGATGCTCAGAATCATTAAAAAACTCTTATAGATAATCCCGTCTATGAAGAAACCAAAACCGGTTAAACCTCGGAATGTTTGGCAAATCAATCCCAAAAGCCGTGTTGAAAAAAGCAACAAAACATACTCGCGCCCAAAAGAAAAAAATAAATTGGCTAAATTGAAACGCAAAATTCATTGGTTCGGCGACGCATGACAGGACCTATTCAAGAACCTTCCTACATCGCTGCCATTCTGATGGCTGTTGTAGTCGTGGCCGATACGTGGGCCAATCGTTTCAAACATTCCAAGCTCATGCGGATTATTCCGACACCCGTGTGGTGTTACATTCCGCCAACGATTCTGACGACGCTCGGTATTCTTCCGATGAAATCCTCCGTTTACGACGCCGTTTCCACCTACATCCTTCCCGCCTGTCTGATTCTGTTACTCATGACAACAGATCTGAAGAGTCTCAAAAAAATCGGCAAATATGCGGCCATCGCCATGTTGGGTTCCTCTTGCGCCGTATTTATAGGAGGCGTTATCGTTTTCTTTTTGTTTAGAAATTTAATTGGCCCGGAAAGCGCCCAAGCGATCGGCACTTTAATGGCCAGTTGGATTGGCGGCACGGCAAATCAGCTGGCCGTCAAAGAAGCTACGGGTCTTTCAGATCAACTCTTTGCGCCTCTTTTTATTTCAGATATTACGATGGTGTATGTGTGGATGACGTTGCTCATGTTACTTTCGGGCAGCCAGAAAAAAATCGATCAAATGATGAATGCCGATCACACACAATTTGAAAAAATATTAAATCAAGATGAGGCAAAAAAAACGCAGAAGAAATTGACGATGGTTTCCGTGTTTAAACTTCTGCTCATAGGATTCGGAGTCGGCCTGGCCTGTACGTGGATTGGCCGGTACATTCCGAAAAATGGGATTAATATTAATGAAGCGACTTGGATTATTATTGTCATTACAACCGTTGGGCTCGCGTTATCCATGACTTCTTTTGCCCGAAAAGAGGAACAGAACGCAAACAAAATCGGTTATTTTCTATTCTATTTTGTTCTGGCTTCCACCGGCGCAAAAGCCAATTTGCTGGCTGTTTTTATGGCACCGCTTTTTTTGTTGGTGGCTTTTGTTTGGATGGTCATTCAGGGAGTTTTATTTTTGATTTACGCCCGCGCTCTGCGAATTCCGATCGGACTTTTTGCGGCGGCTTCTCAAGCTAATCTCGGTGGAATTGTTTCAGCCCCCATCGTTGCCTCCACTTATCATTCAAAATTAATTCCGGTGGCGCTCATTCTGGCCATTTTTGGAAACGCTATTGGCAACTACATCGGAATCTTAACAACTCAATTCTTGCATTTATTTCAATAACGCTTCTTTAATATATTCCACAATTTTGTGGATGGAATCACCGGGGCCAAACATTTTTCCAATGCCTAATTTCTCAAGGCGTACTTGATCTCCTGCTGGGATAATGCCGCCGCCCGTCAGTAAAATATCTCTCCGACCGTATTTTTTTAACCCTTTCCAAATTTGCGGAAGAATGGTCATGTGAGCCCCCGATAAAATGCTGACGGCCACGACGTCTACATCCTCCTGAACGGCGCTGATCACAATGGTGTTCACGCTTTGGCGAAGGCCGGTATAAATGACTTCCATGCCCTCATCCCGGAGCGCTCGAGCAATGACTTTCACACCCCGGTCATGTCCATCAAGACCTGCTTTGGCTAAGAGCACCCGAATTTTTTTCATAACGCACTCGCCGGTTCTTGATATTCGCCAAAAACTTCTTTTAAAGTATCAACGATTTCACCGAGTGTGGCGTAGGCCTCAACTGCGGCCAAAAGATAAGGCATCAAATTTTCTTTGGTTTGGGCTTTCCGCTTGAGTTGTGCAAGCGCGTTCAAGACCTTTGAACGATTTCGTTTCTTTTTAAGCTGCCGAAGTCGCGTTTTTTGCTCACTTTCCCGTTTGGGATCGATTTTAAAAATGGGTACGTTCCAAAGTTCCGTGGGCGTCGTGTATTCATTGACGCCAACGATGATTCTCTTCTTTTCTTCCACTTCTTTTTGATATTGATACGAAGCGTTCGCAATTTCATGCTGGAAAAAGTTTTCTTCAATTCCCTTCAGTACGCCGCCCAGAGATTTTATTTTTTTAAAATAAACCTCAGCCTGCTTCTCTATTTCATTTGTCAGATGCTCAACGTAATAAGATCCGCCCAAAGGATCAACGGCATCGGTCATGCCGATTTCATGCGCCAGAATTTGCTGCGTCCTCAGCGCAATTTGTGCGGATTCATTGGTCGGAAGACACAGAGGTTCATCGTATCCGTTCGTATGCAAACTTTGCGTGCCGCCCAAAGCGGCCGAAAGCGCTTCGTACGCGGTGCGGACAATATTGTTTTCCGGCTGCTGAGCGTGAAGACTACAGCCTGCTGTTTGAACGTGAAACCGAAGCCGCCAAGATTTCGGATTTTTAGCATGGTATGTGTCACGCATTTTGCGGGCCCAAATTCTGCGGGCGGCCCTGAATTTGGCAATTTCTTCAAAAAAATTCTGGTGTGCATTAAAGAAAAATGAAAGCCGCGGCGCAAATCGGTCAATGGACAAG
>Ga0209515_10005360_pt1 | contig 16638 bp, 14 predicted proteins | sample Subgroupgradi54m_FD_187454 | JGI IMG/M metagenome (GOLD analysis project Ga0209515, IMG submission 187454) | Subsurface groundwater microbial communities from S. Glens Falls, New York, USA - GMW60B uncontaminated upgradient, 5.4 m (SPAdes)... ...
CGTTTGTGTATATCACCAACTGGCAACAGTTTCGTTTGAAAGAATCCACCAATTTGTGGGACCAACTGACGGGCGCTGATGTGGAGGAACAGCCGCGCGGTGAGATTATTGCTGATTTTCTCTCCGAGTATCCGGATTTAATTATTTTCAACGATGAGGCGCACCATGTCCACGGCTCCAAGACCGCCAAAGGTGAGGAATTAGTATGGAGAAAATTTCTGACCACGCTTTATGAGCGTATGGCAGAAAAACGCGGCAATGAAAAGGGCGTATTTTTGCAAATTGATTTTTCCGCCACTCCTTTTTATGGGAGCGCGGAGAAAAAAGAATATTTCCCCCATATCGTCTATGACTTTGACCTTGTAGAAGCGATGCGGGCTATGCTTGTGAAGCAGATATTTTTGGAAGAACGGCAAGGAATGATGGGCGAGAGAATGGAAGACCTTGATGTGCGCGCTGAACGAGCCGAGGCTGACGACGAACATCGTCGTGGCCAGGTTATCGGCGTTTCCGTGAGCCAAAAATTGCTTCTGGACATTGGCAGAAAAAAGATGGAACAAATTGCTGTAGAGTTTCGTGAAAAAGGAATGGATAAAAAGCCGGTGCTTTTCGTGCTTGCAGAAAACACCGAGGTGGCAGACTTGGTTGCTGAACATTTGGCGAATTTAACCGACGAGCGCGGGAGGAATTATCGCAATCAAATTCTCGTGATCCATTCGGATAAAAAGGGCGAGATGAACGAAAAAGATTGGGAAAAGTATCGCCAGCAACTGGAAACACTGGACGAGCCGGAAGAAATAAACCCGATTCGCGTTGTGGTGAGCGTTTTGATGTTGCGCGAGGGCTTTGACACTCAAAATGTGGCGGTGGTTGTGGTTTTGCGAAGCGCGAAAGCCGATCTGCTTCTGGAACAGATTGTCGGGCGCGGCGTTCGGCTTATGTTTCCAGAATATAAATATCCCGAACTTATGGATTTGAAGCGAGAGGCGCGGAAAGATGTGATGCGAAAGCGCGCTCCTAAAAACTCTTTGGACTTTCTGTTTGTTGTTGAGCATCCGAAATTCAGGGGGTTTTATGAAGAATTACAGAGGCAAGGATACGCCATCGGCATTGGTGATTCATCGGGTACAGAAACAACCGGCGATCTGGTTTTGTCGGAAGCCACACCCGAAAGAATTAAAAAATATGACCTTTCGTGGCCGATACAAGTATACGAGCAGTCGCCGAAGTTTGATTTCTCGGCCATAGGTATTCCGGGGTTACCGAAATACTCCATTCCGTTTGAGATGCTCAAAAAACAACTTTCCCAAATCTCCATCACAGAAACACACGCCGAAACGGGCGGGAAAATAAAAACATGGAAGCTGGACAATCAGTATTTTGATTACGCCCATTTCTTGCGCCAAGCAACAATCGCGGTGGCTTCCGAGCGAGGCGCGAACATACTCACTAGCAAGATGGCGGATATTACCGGAATTATTGACGAGTATGTAAGTAGTTATTTATTCGACGGCGAGATTGATTTTCAAAAATCAGAAAATTATACAGTACTCAATTATGCGCCACTATTTGATTTCGTTGTTGGAAACGTCAAACGAGTAATACTGGATGGCTTGGGCGCGATTCAATACGAGGTGAAAGCAGGGAAAATTGGTAAATTGAGCGATGTAAAAAAGATATATGTGCGCGCATCGCTTTCCGTGCCGGTGGAGCGATGTATCTATCCGCTCTCCGCATATTCACGCCGCGGAGAGGGCTTTGAGAAAAAATTTATGGAGGAAACTCTGGACAAATCCGCCGAGGTGGAGGCGTTTGGGAAAATTCAACAGAGAAAACATTTGCTCAATATTTCTTATCGGGACAAAGACGGAATCAAACGAGATTATTTTCCCGACTTTATTATCAAGACAAAAGACAAAATGTATATCGTGGAAACGAAAGCCGAAGACGAGATGCAAAAGGCGGAAGGCAACGAAAAGAATTTGATCGTTTTGAAGGCACGGGCGGCTGTGAGCTGGTGTAAAACGGCAAGTCAGGTGTCGTTGCCAAGCCAACCACAGGAATGGGAGTATTTTATGCTCTCCGAAAAAACATTCAACGAAAATCGGCAGTTGGGCTTTTATGCGATAGCAGGTTTGGGTAGATTGGACTTGGAGCGGCTCCTGGCCGCCAGGGAAGGCAAATTATTTTAACGCCAAAAACAGCTAAAAATCCGTATCTTTGATTGAACATCAAATAAATGAGCTGATCACGCAAATCCGTTAGCCCCCGTTGCCTATCCACTGTCCTGAACATTATGAAAATCAAACATCATAATAATAACTCCAAGGTGGTGCCGAAAAAACAGCCGGCGACAAAAGAAATCGTAAAGCTCGAAATCCATAAAGAACAGCTTCTTCCAGAAGGGGGTTTTATTTCATATTGCAATAATGATCCAAGCAACCGGTTCATAAGCAGATTAGAAATCACTAGAGAGCTCATGGTAGCGGCAGAACGGGATCATCTCTTGATGCCGTTGTTCAGCGAGGAACAAGAGGTCAAGGATAATGATGGAGTGACTAAACTTGTTACCGTGAACTATTATAGTCCGTATCAGCTTTTGATTGTCCTGCAACTGAAAAAAAATATTATCGATGAGGATGGAAGATTGCGAAACGCTCCAAAAACTGAATGGGTCATGGAACTCCCAGGAGATTTCCGTCCTCGATTCATCGCCTGGGGACCTCAAGGGAATGCGTTTGCAGCTGAAGGCGAATGGTGGACGCGCGTGAGAGAAGATGGCATGCAATCAATGGCATATTTTACCTCACAATATCTTCACAGTTTTCTCAAGCTTCTGCATAGCATTGAAAAGAAGCGCCCTTATTATATTACGGACAGAGAATTGAGATATTTTGATGATGATTCTCATGAGAATCAATTTGATCTTCAGTTAATTAAAGAGGGCGGCAAACATTTGCTATCTCTCTATGATCTCACTCTTGAAAAACTGGAGATTCTCAGAAAAAACATTGCTCAGGTTGCTGAAGTCATTGATCCCCTTGAGTATTGGCATTACTACATCGCACGTCATCCGAAGAAATATAAATCTCTACTCAAAGGAGAGGCAGGCCTCGCACAAGAACTGTATTGTTTGTACACCCTATTGACAAAGGTATGGGAATTAGTCGCGGGAAAAACTGCAAATCCTATCTTTGATTTTGACGAGAACGAAATTGGTTCTTCCCAGTACCCACACTTCGGATTAAAGTACCGCGAGGGCAAGGACATCGAGGCATTGCTTCGCACTATTGCTCAATTTAATATATGGAGTGACAAAGAGGAAAATGTTCCATTTGTGAGCACCACTCTTCGTAACCAAATGGCGGCTCTTGCGGGGGAATTATTGGATTATGAAAAAATATATGGAAAAAACCGGAGCTATGAGGGAAGTGTCAGATATGGAGTCCCTGAAAAAGATGTTTTATATGAGAATCTCGACGATGTAACAAAAGCAGATGTAGATGATCTATCGCGACAGGATTTTTCAGAAGATATTCAGGTAAGCATCACATGGGCTATCGAGTCAAGATTGGACGATCTTCAACATAAATTAAGAAATCTTCTTTTTGAGGTGTCTGATCAAATAAATGACAAGGAGCACAAGGCATGGGGAAATGCGAACGGTCAGCATCAGAATCTGTATTGGGTGTACCAAAAACAGATAGAAACCTTTTCCCACGCGGAACAGATAGCATTTCTTAACCAAAAACGTAGCGAGTATGTTAATGAGGCAAAGAGATGGCAGGAGTATAGAAAGAAATTTTACTGTGAGGGTATGCCATTTTTAAACCTTATTTTTTGCGCAAGATGCCGAAACGAACCAGTGCGTGTGATCGCTCTTCACTCCAACTCTCACTACCTTCATCAAAAAGAACAGCCGCCGATTTGTAAAAAATGCAGACCAGAAGCTCGAGAGGAGACAAAAGCACTTTCAGCACCATTAAAATGTGAAGGATGTAAGCACACGCTATATAAATTTCTTAGTGAGAATGAAGTTGTGGATAACGTATCGTTCGAACACCCTTCTAAAAAACAAAAACAGGCGGCTAGAAAAAATTACATTACTCTTGACTATGGCCGATTGCGCTTAAGGACTATTTGTGAGCAATGTGGTAAAGAAAATAATCATGAAATTGAATATGGATGGATGCCAGCGACTTGACAGACATATGAGCATTCGTGTATTTTTATAGAAAGGTGCATACCTAAACCTAAAAAATAAAATCCTCTTTGAGTTTTGTAACTCAACGGCACCGCTCATCAGTGCTCCTTATGGACGAAAATCCATAATGTGAAGGAAATGGTAGCGGGCTGTTAGCCCGTCATGGTTGTGAAAGACGACCTCAATCCCTGCATAAGTAGGAGGTTTGAGGCCGTCTTTTTTTGGTTTACAAACCCCAGTCGCAGAGACTGGGGCATTTTTATGACACTTAACCCAAAAATCCTAGAAAAATTCAAGCTTATCATGCGCAACGACTATGGGGTCAATCTAAGCGACGAGGAAGCAGATCGGCTCGGTTTTTCGTTGCTGAAGCTTTCACGTCTTGCAATGACAGCCATGGATCGGGTTGAGGAAAAACATTCAAAAGTATTATAACCTAATTTATCTTAGTTTCTGCTGTAGGCCTTGGCGTAAGGAGTAACGCCCCGCTAAGGTCTGCAGCAGGAACGGGCGTTACCTATGAACAACTCATTACGAGATATCGCACTTCAATATCTTGATCACGGTTTTTCAGTCATTCCTATCGGATCCGACAAAAAACCATTAATCTCGTGGAAAGAATACCAAAAAAGACACCCTACCGAAGAAGAAGTGCGATCGTGGTTCTCACGAATAGATGTAACTGGTATTGGAATCGTCACGGGCAAAATATCAGGCATCGCAGTGCTAGATATAGACAAGGGCGCTCAAACGGATGGATTAATCCTACCTCCCACTCCTACAACGAAGACAGGCGGAGATGGTTGGCATTACTACTATAAATGTTCCTCAGAATTTACTCTCTCTTGCCATAATGGATTCCGACATAAAATGGATTTCAAAGCGGAGGGTGGCTATGTTATCGCTCCGCCGTCATTGCATAAATCGGGAAAGCGCTATGAATGGGCGATCCCATTTGAACAAGAGGACTTAGCGGAAATACCTGAATGGTTGCTTACTGAAGTTCTTATGAAAGAACGATTCAACAAACCCATCAGCGAAATTATCCATGGGGTTCCCGTTGGCGAAAGAAATGAAAGTGCAACAGTGATCGCCGGAAAGTATCTTGCGACATTCAAACAAAAAGAGTGGGAAGACATCGCATGGCCAGCATTCGTTGGTTGGAATAAGCAAAACTCATCCCCCATGGATCAACAAGAACTGAGAACTGTTTGGGAAAGCATCAAAAAAAGGCAGGAGAGCAAGAAGGATGAGCATTCAGGGGGAGGTAAAAAATCTCAAAGCGATCTACTCATAGAAATCATTGAGGATGGACAGCGAAACATCGTTTTCTTCCATGACGAGAATACAAACGCGTATGTTAATTTTCCTGCTGGGAATCACCGCGAGACGTGGCCATGCAAGAGTAAAACATTTAAAAATTGGCTAATACAAATCTTCTGGAGCACCCATCATAAAAGCCCGAATTCTGAATCGATCACATCTGCTATTAATTTTGCTGAATCAAAAGCTCGTTTTGAAGGAGATCAGATCAAATTGTCGATACGGGTAGCGTGGCATAATGATACATTGTGGTATGATCTTGCGGATCCGGAATGGCGGGCAATAAAAATTACGTCCGATGACTGGGAGATAATTGCATCTCCTCCGATCATATTCAAGCGCTATAGCCATCAACAGCCACAAATAGTCCCAATAAAAGACGAATCAGATATGAATGAATTTCTGCAGTTTGTGAACGTTACAGATCAAAATCAGCAAATTCTTCTCATTGTACTACTCATTGCAAGCTTCATACCTGATTTTCCGCACCCAGCGCCTCTCATCTATGGACCACAAGGATCAGCAAAATCAATGCTCTTGAGATTAATGCGGAAACTTGTTGATCCGTCTTCAATGGAAACATCTGGTATTCCCCTGAATCAAAATGAACTTGCCCAACTGCTACAACATCACTGGTGTGTATTTTTTGATAACATCACAGATCTGCCGAAATGGCTTTCTGATATGCTTTGCAGGGCAATCTCCGGAGACGGATTTTCAAAAAGAGAACTCTACAGCGACGACGATGATGTGATTTATTCTTTCAGGCGGTGCATCGCTATCAATGGAATTACCCCAATGGTAACAAAGCCGGATTTGTTGGAGCGTAGTATCGTTTTTGAACTTGAGCGCGTATCAGAAGACAAAAGAGAGCAGGAACGAGTACTGATTGAACAGTTCGAAAAAAAACGTCCCTATTTGCTCGGCAGTATTTTTAATGCGTTATCGCACGCCATAAAAATATATCCCTCTATCAGGTTAGATTCATTGCCTCGCATGGCCGATTTTACCGTCTGGGGATGCGCCATAGCTGAGTCGGTCGGATATGGAATGGATAGATTTGTGAAGGCATATCAAGATAATCTGAACCATCAGAATACCGAGGTCATTGAAGAAAACCTTGTCTCACATGTCCTCATGACGTTTATGGAGCAAAAAAATGAGTGGGAAGGTCGTCCATCTGAATTACTCAAAGAATTAACCACCGAGGCAGGAAATCAAAATATAAATACAGCGCAAGAAAAAGAATGGCCGAAGGCGGCGAATGTACTGACCAAAACACTTAAACAATTGGAAACGAATCTTGTCGCCGCAGGTATTAGAATTATTCGCGGCAGGAATCGACTCATCACGATCCAAAAACTATCTCAAAAGACCGTCCCAACCGTACCAGCGTCTCAAATGCCGTATGTACTGCAATCTCAAGGTGACGCTTTCCAATCTCAACCGCATCAACCATCGTTGCAAGAAAATACATCCTATGAGTCTGCAGGGGACGGTTGATACGATGGAGACGGTCTTTCACGTAACATATTGGATAACATTTTATAACTATGCAAATCGAAATACAACATATCAATATAACAGACCTCAAGCCATCCCCTCTCAATCCCCGCAAGCTCACTCAAGAGGAGGAACAGAATCTCACGGAAAGCTTGAAGCGCTTTGATTTTGCCGAACCTTTGGTGGTCAATAGCAATCCTGAACGCATGAACATCATGGTAGGTGGCAACCAGCGTCTCATGGTGGCAAAGAAACTGGGATACGAGACCGTGCCTGTCGTGTACCTGAATCTTACGGAGGAACAGGAACGGGAACTCAACCTTCGCTTAAACCGCAATCTCGGAGAATGGGACTGGGATATACTGAAAGGATTTGACGAAGGACTACTTGCAAACATCGGCTTCTCCAGCGAGGAGCTGGATGATATCTTCTCCGTAGAGGAGAATCCGTCATTATTCAATCTACAAAAAGAATTAGAAAAGCTTGATATCAAAAAAATAGAGATGCAGAAAGGTGATGTCTATCAGCTGGGACCTCACAAAGTTATGGTGGGAGACTCAACCGTGGAAGCCGATATTCTGAAGCTGATGGGTAATGAGAAAGCCAACATGTGCCTCACTGATCCTCCATATATCCTCGACTACTTGCACGGCAAAAAGAAACACAAATCAACCGAGGGATTCGGCTACAAGCGGGATCGTCGCTACCTTGAAACCGATGTCATCCCTCCTGACTTCACCGAGAAGTGGATGGCGAATGTCAATAAAGTCCAGCAACCCGATTTTTCCATCATCGTCTATGAGAACTGGAAGAATCTCCGCACGGTCTGGGGTGAGATGGAAAAACATTGGAAAGTGAAAAACATGATCGTCTGGCATCTTCCGAATCGCAATCAAGGATTTGCCGCAAAGTACAAATTTTTCAGTCGGCACGATATAGCGATGGTTGGAGCCTCAAAAGAGGGCACTATTGAATTCAATACGGAAAACGAAGAAGAGAGATTGCAGGGAGAATACGAAACGGCGCTTTTTGCGATCCATGGCAAGCCTCATTGGGAAGGATACGAAAAGGGTAAGAAGTACTGCCCCACTGATCATATAGAATACGTAGCATCGGACGAGAAGCACTCGGGCCAAGGCATCGTGTTTGGTTGTAAGCCGGTTGAGATACTCATCCCATACATTAAAGTGCTCACGAAACGAGATGACCTCGTGATTGAGCCGTTCGGAGGATCCGGCAGTACACTTATTGCTTGTGAAAAACTAAAGCGTAGATGTTTCTTGATGGAAAAAAGTCCTGTGTACGCGGAGGTTATCCGTCGCAGATTTGAAAAATTGACAGGGGACAAAGGAGTAAAAATTGAAAATCTATGAAAACCCAAATGCCAAGAAATGCCAAAAATAAAGGAACATACAAACGGGCGGAATTTGAGACATACGCCCTGTGGAAATCATTGCCTTCATTCCTCCGTGGGCAGCCAAAGGCGGTGCTTGAGAAATTCGGCCTTGAAGATGAGATCGTCCTCTCCCTTCTTGAAATCAAGACCCAAACCCAATTTGCCGAGCGCTTTGAAATCAAAGACCTCGCGACCCTGACTGATTGGAACAAGCGCATCCAAGATGAGGGGTTGTTGAAATACATTCACTCATGGGCAAGAAAACTCACCCCGAATGTGGTATCAGCACTTTATCGAGCAGCCACAAAGGATGGAAAAGCGACTGAGGTGCGCACATGGTTTGAACTGGTGGAGGGTATGTAACAAACCACCTATGAAAAACCAAGAGACCAACAATCAAGAAAACAACCACGCAACGCGTATGAGCGCCAAAGAGGTTGCGATCATGCTCTCTGATACCCTGAAAGACATCAATGCGCGAAACACCACCTTGAGAAAAGCGGTGGCGGTATCACGCATCGCCATGGCATTGGCAAAGGTGATCGAAACTGCAGATCTTGAGGAACGGATTCAAGAGATGGAGCGGCGGATGGATGAACGAGATAAAGCAAAACAATAACATTCTTATTATGCGAAGCCTGTCTCGGATCATGCAAAAACTGGAACAACAGATGGATCCCACTGATGTGAATATATCTATGGTGCTCTATTTAACGACCGAAGAGTCGCTGAAAGACGGCCTATTTACTGATATGGACGAACGGTACGCCTATCTGATATGGCGATATCGGAAAGAGCAAAAGCTTCACACCATAGATTCGGGTGCATACAACTTCCGCCACTTCAACACGTACAACATCAAAGAAAAAGTCGCAGAGTTTCGAAAGGAACCAATGCGGTACGCAAAAGACGAAACACTCAAACCTACTAATCAGTTCGTCCTACTACTGACACAAGGTGAGAACGATGAGTACGCAAGATAAACAAAAATCATAATGAAAGACGTCTAACAACTTCGTACCAAAAAAACAATGAGACATCTCTTAAAAAGAATTACTGAGCTTGAAAAACGCTCGGGAATAAAAGGGAAGTACGTGGTAATTCACATAGTAAATTATGATCGTCATTTTGTGTCCGAGGGATATTTCACTGACACGCATGACCAAAAACAATACGCGGAGTGGCGTCTGGAAAACATAAAAAAAGAAATGGAACATGACTCTACACTGTATCAAACATACATGCTTACTGAAGAAGATATACAAGAGCATCTTGATGCATTCAGGAAAGAACAGGAGATGATGATAAAACTGGCAAAAGATTATGAGGAAGGCTACAGAAGAGAATTATGTATGCCGCTTCCCTCGCTACCCGTATTGGCACAGGAAACATCGCGACTTATAGAAAACAATTGAACGATCATGAGAAATCTAAGAAGCAGGATTGAAAAATTAGAAAACTATACACACAAACAAAACATGGGTATACCTCTCATGTGGACATACGAAAAGGGAATATTCTCCGATGACCAAGAGCAACGATCATACATGAACTGGAGGTTCAAACGGGTTATAGACGAGCGTACCAGCGCAGGCAATTATTTACCCATACCCATCTTTGCGCTTGTTGATCGAGATGACATACAAGCGCATATCGGAGAGTTCAGAAAAAGCGGTAACGAGAAAGCATAAAACCCTCATATGGCAAACATTAATACAAGACTCAAACAACTGGAAAAACACTTGGGATTTAATAAAGGAGAGGTGCAAGTAATCGTCAACCGATCAACAGATTCTGGCATAAGCCACCGCTTCAAAGATTACTGGGAAGAACGCGAATTCATAGATTGGCGGAGCAGACAAATAAAAGAAGATCATGTCCTGCATTCATCCCTGCCTTTTGTAACCTATGCATTCACCAGAGAAGACGTTGATACACGCCTTGAAGGATTCCGCATATATCGGACTCGTGTAAAGGAGATAGGACAAGAGTTTGAGAAAAAATTAAAGCTGGTTCTTCTGAGCGATGGAGATGAAAAACAATCAGTTCAGGAGCTTATCAAAGAAGCGGATGGAATGATTACCATGGCTGGGCGGGTGCACATCACGCCTTGACTACCCACCCCGTAGCGGTACCTTGTGCCCTGAACAAAAAGGTCGGCAGCAAATATGACAAAATAAATAACAAAGGTAGATATGACTTTAGTAACGAGATATGACAGGGAAATGAATTCATTAAAACAAGCAAAGCTTGGTAACTATAGGAGAAACGTTGAAGCGGCTCAAAGAATGAAGAGAAATTATCCAAAAGATTACCATCATCCAGCAGTAAAAAAGCTTCGTAAGAACTTGGGCAGAGAAATCGCTGATGGGCAATAGAACAAATACTGGCACCTTGGAGCTGTGCACAACATCAGCTGGACTACTACCACCCACGCGGTACCTTGTCCCTTGATCGGCAGACTGGGAAAATAGTACGCACAAAGAATGGCTTTGCGCTTAATAGTGGGGTAACGACACAACTTCCCGGTCTGCCGACTTAGAAGCTAATGTTGTTATCCCACTTTTGATTCATATGGAAAGATTACAGAATAGAAAACAGCGCATCGCTATGGCGCAGACAAACACAAGGATAAAATACTTCGTCTACTGCCGCAAATCCACTGAAGCCGAAGACAGGCAAGTACAGTCCATTGACGCGCAAAAAAGAGAGCTTGACGATTTCGCCAAAGAGAACGGGCTCTCGGTCATCAAAGTGTTCGAAGAGTCCAAATCAGCCAAGGCACCTGGGCGTCCCGTGTTCACGGACATGATTGAAAGAATAGTCCGAGGTGAAGCAGATGGTCTGCTGGTCTGGAAGCTAAACCGCTTGGCGCGTAACCCTATAGATGGTGGCACCATCAGTTGGATGCTGCAGCAAAGGTCAATCAAGCACATCCAGACCTATGGCAGAAGCTATTACCCTGAGGATAATGTCATTGTCATGGCAGTAGAGCTTGGTATGGCAAACCAGTACATCCGAGACTTGAGTACGGATACCAAGCGGGGTGTACGCGAGCGGGTTGAGCGTGGCTACCCGAACGGAGTGGCATCTATCGGGTATCTCAATGATCTGTCCGCCGAACCAGGTAGCCGAGGATGGCTGGTGGATCAGGATCGCTTCCACATAGTTCGCCAGATGCTCGAGTTATTCCTCACCGGCACCTATTCCGCCCGGAGACTAATGATAGTGGCCAACGATGAGATGGGACTGCGGACTCCAATCCGCAAGAAGCAGGGAGGCAAAAAACTTGTGCTTTCTTATGTCATTGACACGCTACTCAAGAATCCCGTGTATGCGGGGTTCTTCTTCACCAAGGACGGCATCCGGCATGAACTTCATGAGAGTATTCCCCGGATGATTACCGAAGACCAGTATTGGGAGATGCAAAAGATTCTTGGGAACCGGGGCAGACCTCGTCCTTCCAAGAACGCGCTGTCGTTTGCATACGTGGGGCCAACACGATGCGGCGGCTGTAACGGCGCTGTAACAGCGGAGCATAAATATCAACTAATCTGCTCTAAGTGCAGGATCAAATTCACCCGTTCAGAAAAAACGCACTGCCCTACGTGCAGTATCGCGATAGACAAGATGGAGAATCCGCTTCACCTCCATTATGTGTATTATCACTGCACCAAACGCAAACATCCTGATTGTCCAGAAGGCAGCGTGCAGGAGAAGTATATTGATGGGTATCTGGCATCCTACTTTGAGCAACATCTCAAGATATCAGAGTCACTGCGCGACTGGTGCGTAGAGAACTTGAGCCAGGTTGACACATCACATCAGCGGGATGACTTCCAAAAGAAGGTCTCTCTTGAGAATACGATCAACAAAAAGGAGAACGAGAAGAAAGAGCTCACACTTATGAAAGCTCGAGGGCTTCTCGATGATGGCGAGTTCATGAGCTTGAAGGGCGGATTGACTGCTGAGATTGAGACCCTACGAGCAGGATTAGGCTGCAGTCGGGTTGATCCACAGAGAATCAAGAAGGCAGAGCGTGCCTTTGATCTGGCAGTCGGGGTGGCAGAGATATTTAAAAATGGTACAGCTTTAGAGAAAAAGGCAACTCTCTTGGAAATCGGTTCGAACCTAACTATAAAGGAGAAAAAACTCAATGTGTATCAGACAAATCTATACTCGGTAATTATAAATGGACTACTTCTCGCAAAGACAGAAAATCCTCTGTTCGAACCTGAAAAAAGTGACGCAAATAAAGACAAAACCGAGGTTTTTGCCTCGGTGTGTCCAACCTTGCTCCGGCGGTAGGATTCGAACCTACGACCCATTGGTTAACAGCCAATCGCTCTGCCGCTGAGCTACGCCGGAATAACAATAGTATAACTGACAATTAAATGGGTTTCAAGTGAATTGAAAACGCCCACCCCTTCTTTTATAATTACTAGCGAGGAGCAAAGTGAAAGCAAGCTTTCACTTTGTCCGACTGACGTAATTTCAAGCTATGCTTATATTGGAACTATGCAACGCACCTCTCAATACATAGTGACGGGATTCATCGTGCTCTCGGGCATAGCGATCTTCACTCGCGTCGCGGGATTTCAATTCTCCACTATCATTTTCCCTGGGAACGCCACCACCTCTCAAGATATCCAAAACGAATACAACAACAGCCGACTCTCTCTTCTTATCGTCCCCGGACATGATCTCGAATATCCGGGAACTGAATTTCGGGGTACAAAAGAAGCAGACCTCACTATCCAAGCCAGCGTGGAACTTTATAATTTTTTAAAAAATGACCCGCATATTCATACATCTTCCGCCCGCGTCTTTTCCACCGGCGACTATCAGGAAGAACTCAAATCCTATTTCTCAAACGAGCAAGTAAACATAAGATCATTCAGCGAAAAATTTAAAAACTTCGTAGAAGGACTCACTGCCGCCGGCAACTTTCTACCCAAAGAAAGCAAGCATCCCGTTGCCCCGGACGTTGTTGCCTTGCGCCTGACCGGTATCAATAAATGGGCAAACGAACACCATATCAATGTCGTTATTCATATTCATTTCAACGACTATCCCGACCGGCGCTTTAACGTCAAAGGGCGCTATCACGGATTTGTCATTTATGTGCCGGATAGCCAATATCCGAATTACCAAACAAGCCAGGGACTCGGACAATTCATCTTTGAAAAACTGCGCGAGTCAGCACCGGTAAGCAATTATGCATCTGAAAGCTCCGGTTTGGTTGAAGATCAGCAACTCCTTGCCATTGGCCCATACGCCACACGCGAAGGAGCGTCTCTGCTCATTGAATACGGTTATATCTATGAGCCGCAACTAGTAAATCCCGATATACGCGAACGTGTGATCCGAGAACTCGCGTATCAGACCTATCGAGGGATTGAGACATATTTTGGAAATAAAGAGAGATTGGCAATGGCTCCCAGCACGTTCTTCCCCTACAAATGGCAATATCCTCTCCAAGAAGATACGAAGCGCATTATGGATGTATTTTTTCTTCAGACAGCCCTTAGTAAAGAAGGCCTCTACCCGCCACCAGGAAAAACCATTAATACATGTCCCTTCAATGGACTCTATGGCCCCTGCACCAAGCAGTCTGTACGGCTTTTCCAGAAAAAATATTTCCATATCGCAGGCAACGGCATCGTAGGACCCGCCACCAGGAAAAAATTAAACGAGCTCTATGGGAAGTAATAAAAAAAACCGAGCGTAGGCTCGGTTTTTTAAAACGCCGCTTTAGTATTCCGCAAGCTTCTTTGCGATGTCATGATCGCGGATCCGCTCCAAAGCTTTTGCTTCGATCTGACGGATTCGTTCGCGGGTTACCCCGAATTCTTTTCCCACTTCTTCGAGCGTATGAGTGACACCGTCATCAAGACCAAATCGAAGGCTCAAAATCTTTTGCTCGCGCGGACTCAACTCGCTGATGATAGCCATCAGCTGATCACGGAGCAATCGGCGTGCGGCCACCATTGAAGGAGAAAGAGTTTTCTCATCTACGATGAATTCACCAAGCACTGAATCATCATCGTCCTCTCCCACCGGAGCCTCTAATGATACGGTCTCCTGCGCGATCTTTTCAATATGATGGACCTTCTCCACTTCGATGTTCATTTCAGATGCGATTTCTTCCGGCAATGGCTCACGGCCAAGATCCTGCAAGAGTCGGCGCTTCACCTGCTGGTACTTAGAAATAGTCTCCACCATGTGTACCGGAATACGAATCGTGCGTGCTTGGTCTGCCAGTGCGCGCGTAATAGCTTGGCGGATCCACCAGGTGGCGTAGGTTGAAAACTTGTAGCCGCGGCGATAGTCGAATTTTTCTACCGCCTTAAAGAGTCCAAGATTTCCTTCCTGAATCAAATCCAAAAGCGTTAAGTGCGGCGAGCGTCCTACGTATCGTTTGGCGATAGATACCACAAGACGCAGATTTGCCTGCGTAAGTTTCTTGCGCGCATCTTCATCGCCTTTTTCAATGCGCTTGGCAAGATCTTTTTCCTCATCGCCGGACAAAAGAGAGATGCGTCCGATCTCGCGCAAGTACATCTGTACCGAGTCTTGAGAAAGCTGGTCAAAGTCAATTGCCTGCTCGCGCTTGTTTCCTTTCGCGGTTTTTCCGGGTTTTACCGGCGCCTCGTCTTCGATAAATTCTCGTGATTCAAGAATATCAATGTTGTCGCTCTCGAGTCGGGCATACAAATCTTCCAGCAATATTATGTTATCCTCGATCGTCGGGAAATAGTAGAGAATCTCCGAGTATGTCACAAATCCGCGTTCTTTTCCGCGCTTCATGAGAAGTTTGATCTTCTCCTCTATTGCTTCTTTGGACTGCGCCTTTGCAGGTACGGGAGCGGCGGCTACCGACTTTTTTACTTTCTTCTCCGGCTTCTTTGCTGCCGGCTTTTTAGGCGCTGCCTTTTTTGCGACTGGCTTTTTTGGTGTTGCTTTAAGCATGGAGATTATGAGAATGTCTTGGAACAGTTGATAATTGTTTTAAAATTTTATGGAGATCATTTACTTCGTTGAGAAGGCGTGCTACGCCGTCCTGATTCCCTTCTTTTTCCTGCTGTATTATTTTCTGCTGATGTTCCTGCAGCGATTCTTTCACGCATTCTTTTTCAAGCTCGCGTTTGCATATGAGAAACTCGTCTTCCACATTTTTAATATCTTTAGAAAGTATCTCGCTTTTAAATGTAAACATCTCCAAATCCTGCACACCATCGGGCGGTGATTCTTTGGAACCCGCCGCTACCATGGCAAATATATTTTGATTTTCAGCAGAGCGAAATACGATATAATGGCTTACCATCTCGCGCGTACGCACTTCAGAAGGAACCATTGCGAGCAATGTTAAAAATTTTTCTTCCAGACGTTCGCGACGTCCTTGACCATGCGGAGGCAAGTCACTGACCGTACGCGGCTGTATCTCTTGCGATGTGGAGGCCTCTGTTCCTCGCCCGCCTCGACTCGCCTCAGCGAGGCCGGGGCGGCGTTCAAGTTCCGCGCGAATAGACGCCTCGCCCACATCAAGTTTGCGGCTAAGCTCTTTGATCCAATGGTCCCGCTGGATCGCATCAAAAAGATCGGCGACAAACGGCAGCACCATCGCGGCAATTGCCTGTTTTCCCGGTGCAGTCGTTGGACTGTAGTCGGTGAACGCTTTATCCATATAAAAATCCACAACGGGTTTTGCATTGGCCACTGCCTCAACCCATAATGTGGGATTTTCACGTACTGCGTCGGCAGGGTCCTTTCCCGTATGAATATGCGCCACTCTGCGTTCAAAGTCAAACTCGGATGCGAGCGCCAAAGACCGTCTTGTAGCGCTCTCTCCTGCCGCGTCCGTATCAAAGGAGCAAACTATAGTACTGCATAGTCTCTTGAGCATCTGGAGCTGTCTAGGAGTAAGCGCCGTACCTGATACGGCAACCGTATGTATCACGCCCGCCTGATGCGACATGACCGTATCCATATATCCTTCCACAAGCACGACGCTGTCCCGCATGCGAATCTCCTGCTTTGCCTTATCAAAGGCATACAACACCGCTGATTTATCATAAATCATGGTTTGGGGCGTATTGATGTATTTTGCTTCCGTCCTGTCGGACGGTGCGAGATGAGCCTTATCCTCGGGAGAGAAATCCACAATGCGCCCGCCAAATCCGATCACGCGCCCCGCGGAATCGGCGATAGG
>Ga0209515_10005361_pt1 | contig 16637 bp, 18 predicted proteins | sample Subgroupgradi54m_FD_187454 | JGI IMG/M metagenome (GOLD analysis project Ga0209515, IMG submission 187454) | Subsurface groundwater microbial communities from S. Glens Falls, New York, USA - GMW60B uncontaminated upgradient, 5.4 m (SPAdes)... ...
TAAATTGTATATGTGACATCTCCGTGTGTGTATTAGCTTGTAATGGTATACAGCTATTCTACGCCACGGAGATGTTGCGTTTCAGGGTGGAATTCAGGATGGAATGTTTGACAAACAATTAAAAAGATGTATTATTTTGGAAGTTATAGACACCAACAAAAAGGTGAAATTTGAAAACCGAAAAAACCATTCTGGTATTCCGACACGGACACACCAGATACTGGCAGGGAAACGACCCTTACCCCATTGAAAACGCTTGGGACTTGGCTACGGCGCCAAAAGACGACGAAGAGGAATCGTGCGACCTAATCGTTCGGGTTCGCGAAGCGGTTGATGATGTGGCGCAATATGCCAGAACGGCGCTGGAACACTTTGACTACTGCAACGAATTCCGCATTCTCTCTTCCCCGACTGGAAGATGCATCCATACTGCGATAGTCATTGCGAAAACCATGATTCGTAGTGGTTTTAATTGCAAAGGCATTGACAGCTTGGAAGAATTGACGGAAATCAAAAACTTCCAATGGCAACTGTTTTTCCCTCTCTGTGTGGGCGGAGAGGTGGAACATCAAGAGGAAAAATTTCGGATTGACAATAAAATGTCAAACCCCGAAAGTCTTCCGTTTGGGGAATATTTCATGACGGATACTCTGCACAAACTTGCCCCTTCGGTAACATCCGCCTGGCCCAAAAGCTATGTGGACAAAATCAAAAGCTTTGAGCGGTCGGCGGATGTCCGCACCAGAATGCTCGGAGTTTTGTGTCGGGTCGCGCGAGAAGAAAATTCTCAAACGGTTTTGGTTACGCATGATGCGCTTACGGGCTTTATGGTAAAAGCTTTCACCGACGGAGCTCAAAACGAACTGCCAAACGGTTCGTTTTTGGTACTCAAAGGCGACTGCGAAAAACTTGAGGTTTTCGCCGTCGGTGAAAACCGAGAGGGTGATTCGGACACCAACATTTTTGATCTTTAGAGCGAAGGGCGAAACCGTTTACGGTTTCGCTTTTTTTATTACCTTTTACTTTTGCCCCAAGAAAATTTCCCTTTTTTAAGACTTGCCACAACCGCATTGAAAAAACTTTTTTCGCTGGCAGAATTATTATCTGGATGAAAACGCTGATTGCAATAAAGAAGCGTAAGTAAGCCAAGTGGCAGGCAAAGAGACTGCCGAATTTTCCTGTCCCCCGTTTGATTTTCATAGTTATGAATAAACAATTCGCCCAAATTTTTGAAATATTTGTTTCCTGTGTCGTGATAGAACCAAAGAAATTGAGCCGTAAAATACCCAACATCAATACCCGGCTCCCCGTAAGGAATACGCGAAAAATCAACGACGGACACTTTGCCGTCAGGTTGATAAAAAATATTTGTCCCCCAAAAATCGCCGTGAAGAACTTTCAGTCTTTCAAAATCATTTTCAAATTTGTAAATTACAAAAAGAATCAGCTCAACGAACTTGCCATGCTTTGACCTCGGCAAAAACGGATGCTTCGGACCGAAGTCAGACAAGAAACGGAAAAAATAGCCTGGATGCGCAAGGATTGACTGCAAACTGTCGTTGTAAAGACTTTTCAAAACAGCCTGTGAAAAATCTGGGCGAGTTGTGTTATGTATTGAAACGAGAATCTCTGTAATTGCTCTAATTTCTTTTCTGTCTTTTTCATCAACAGTCTTTTTTTCTTTTCGGGCAACAAGGCTGTCCCAAAAATTTTCCCCCAACCCGTCCGCGAATTCTTGAACATGATACAAAGACGCCTCTTCATCAAGCTCTGGCAAAATTACTGTTTCCTCTCCTCTGGCAATTATTACTCCAATAGGCTCGGGCTTTAGACCAGACCTTTTTGTCATGCCGTGGCTAACCTTGAAAGAAAGCAAGTGTCGCTCGGGCATTTCAAATCCCGCTTCGCCGGAACGCTTCATTTTTTTGAGAAAAAAGGCTTTGCCGTCGTCCGAAATAATTTTATAGGCATCCGCCTGAAAACCCCCCTTCAAAGCCTCCGCCGATACAAAAAAAATCTTCCGTCCTAAACGCTTTGAAACAACGGCAGATATTTTTTTTAACTCGGTCTTATCCATGTTTATTCATAAAGCCTTAAGGCAAAGGGTCTAAAATAAATTTCCACATCCAACTTACTAACGGAAAACTGTGGCTCGTCAGACAAAGCATCATTCATAATCTCTCGCCACTTTTTCATCTCCCATATTCCACCTCCGACCAAATCAGGATTAACTAAAAGAGAATCAATTATACCCTCCGCTCGCGTGGCCACCACGCGAGCGGATTCAATTTCACCTTTTTCTTTCAACGCAAAAAATTCTGACAGTTCCTTTCCTAAATTAACAACAAGTGGCAAATGTGTTCCGAAAGAATTCATAACACCAGCTTACCCCCTTTCCAAAATCTTCACAACTCCGACATGTTCTTTTTGTACGATATATCGTACAAAAGAACTAACTCCTTTTTATTATTTTCACAATCCCCTTTTCGGCGTCCACCTCCACCAAATCGCCGTCTTTCAAAAATCGGGTGGCAAAACGGGTGCCGATAACGCAGGGCTTTTTCATTTCACGGGCGACGATGGCGGCGTGAGAAGTAATACCTCCTTCATCAGTTACAAAAGCAACCGCCCGGTGCATGCCCATGATAAAAGACGGCGCAGTCGTCGGCGCAACCAAAATATCCCCCTTTTTTACTTTATCAATTTCCTCGGCCGTTCGGACAATCTTGGCAATACCCGAAACGATACCCTTAAACGCGACAGAACCCCTGAAGGTTGTCTCTGTTTTCATTTTTTCCTCTTTGACAACGGGCTCATGAAACAAAGCAAACTCTTTGCCCAAAGAAAGTGCCGAGAAATTTCCATATTCGTATTTTTCTATCTTCCCCGCCAAAAGGTCAAGCGCGCTATAGTCTCGCAATTCATCAAAAGTAATTTCATAAAATTTAGCAATCTCTTGGAGTAACGGCCGAGCCACCCACATAAGTTCGTACAAAACATCCGTTCGAAGCGTACGGTAATATACAAGTTCTTGTGTAATAGTGGCTAGTTCCTTAAGTTCAATGGGAATAAACGGAAAAATAAACTCTTCCTCGTTAGTTTCTTCTGACTGTAACCTACTCCTCTCAACGTCAAGCTCCTTTTTGCTAAATCCTGGTGCAAAACCTCCTCTTGCCTTAATCCAACCAAACTTCTCTTGGACACTTTCAAGCGAATCGTTACCGCGAAGCTCTTCGGCAAAATAGTAATGCGCATTTTTCTTCTTGGGAAAACTAATGTCTCCAATATTTTTATCAATATCGCCTTGCATATATTTTGGCACTTCTATACGAAGTTTCTTTGCGAAAAGATAATCAAAACCGTGTGCAAGCCAAATATGACTCCAAACCTGAGTTAAAATATCATACAAATCTTTAAATCCGCAGAAGATTTTGTAATAACGGAAATTTTTTCCCTCCCAATTTTCAAATGATTTTCACATAATCGCACTATGTCAAAAACATTTCCCCCCTTGCGCAAATATTTCTCCAAATCCTTACTGAAAATTTCCCACACTTCTTCCGATTGATACCAATAACTATTTTGAAAAAGGCTGGCAGGCAACTCTATATCTACCCCAACCTTTCTCATAAACAATCGAGAATTTCCTCCTTGAGCGAGAGAAACGAAAAACGCACCGAATGGTCGGTCTATCCATACTTCCCATTTGTAGGAAAGAATTTTCTTTCTAAGCTCCTGTTTTGTCATTTCAGTTTCTACATAATAGCATATAGGAGACCTAGAATTAAGGCTTACTGCCTAACTAAAAAATTTGACAGAAATTATCAAAAATGCTATGATTTCCCCAGTTTGAACCTTGAAAGCGCTCGCTTTCGAGCTCTTGTTTCCGAGTGTTCAAAAAACTTCAGCCAACCCGCGGTTTCCGAACCCCCCTATGACAACTCTATTATCAACGGGAGAGCGAATCCTCGCTCTCGTAAAAACCATCGTCCTTGCCCGCCATGGCAAAGCGCCGAAAACATTCCCCGACCAGAGGGACGAAGCTCGGATACTCAACGACCTTGGTGTCACGCAAGCCAAGAAGCTCGGCGAGAAAATCGCTGACCTAACATTTGACGCAGTGGTAAGTTCTCCGCTTACCCGAGCGTGCGAAACGCTAAAAATCGCCACCGAAGGGAAGTACCAAATCGTGCTCTTTTCGGAACTCACCTGCCCCACGGACGGTGTCCACCCGATTGACATTATGTTTAATGAATTGGGTTACGCCACGCTCTACGACTACTTCGCTCACGAACTCGGAGACCACTTGAAAGCATGGGGGCGAACGGCATTAGACGCTATCCTGAATCACTTGGGCAACAAGCCCGATCAGGTTGTGTTAGTCGGCGGGCATGCCGTCCTGCAAAATGCGCTTGGTTGGGCTTTCTGCGAAGCCTTGCACAGGGACACCTCGGTTGCGGGAGATGTCGCGACAGAATTCATTCTGGAAACATCTCTCGGCGAGTGCGAGGGATTTTTTCTCAAGCCATGCGTCATGCTCGCCGAAGGTGACGACGGCGAAGTCATCTGCGAGTACATCAAGCTGGATTAAGCGCAAGCCAAACCCAGCCACCCGCTCCGATTCCTATCGGAGCGGGTTTTCATTATACCCCTTATTCTCACGAATAAGGGGTATATGGTTACTAAGTAAAAACCTTTCAAAATTTTCCCCGGAGCAAAACCGCTACACTTTAGTTAACTAAAGTGTAGCGGTTCACTGTTTCAACTTTTTCTTTGATATTTTACTTTATAAACTTGCAACTTTTAACTTTAGACTTTGTTCACCGGCAATTTTTTGTTAAACCACCTCAAAGCGTCGGCAACGACCACGCGTTTGAATCCTTTGAAACTGTGATTACCTCCTTTGTAGTAGTGAATTTCGCGTGGCTCGGGCAAATGTTTTTTGAAATAATCAAAGTGGCCTTCAGCAACAGGCACTGCCTCATCCTGCTCGCTTTGGAAAAAAGCCACATTTTTCATTTTTGGTATATTTTCCAAAATAATCTTATCAAATTTTTTTAGCTCCTCTACGAAAGTAAGAGGTAACCGCCCTTCGCCATTTGTGTGTTTTCTCTTGAAAGATTTGTGATAAAAGAAACCATCTTTCACTTCTGCGTTTTTTGTGAATTTTCCCATGTTTGCTGAATAGAAAACCGCCGGTGCAAGAAACGCGTACGCTTTAATTTCAGAAAGGGGACCAGCAATTATCGCCAAATCTCCGCCATTACTTCTCGCCATTACGCCTATTCCCTTGACATCCTTTTTTGATTTAACAAATGCAATGACATCTTTGTAATTTTGGAGCATCGCGGCAGTGGTCTTTTGTTCAAATTTTCCTTCGCTTTTTCCCGTACCAAGGAAATGAAACTTTACAACAATATACCCCGCTTCACGAAAAGCTTTCCCGAACATATTGAGAAATCCTGTGTAATAAGAACGCAAACCATGAGCAACCACCACCGCAGGTCGCGGAAGTTTACCGTTCGGATATTCAAACTGAACAAAAACTTTTTTACCAGCGGATTTTATAAAAATTTTTTCAATTTTGTGTGGCATGAGGGTATTATATAAAAGAAAAGGACTTACGCAAACCGCGCAAGCCCGTGATTAAAATTTAACCTTTTTGAACCAGCCCGCTACCCCGAACGCCTCCCACTTTGAGATAATGTGGCCCGCGTTCAGATACTTTGGCCTGTACCGCCCGCACCAAGTTTTCCGGAGCAATCCAAAGCATTGAATGCGCCTTTTTGTCGTCGGCAGGCTTGCTCAAGTCCTCAATGATGAGCTTGCGCTGGCTTTTCGGCCCGTAGTTCAGAGCATATTGCTCTTTAGATTTGTCCGGCCCGACAATAAGCGGGTCTTCTGGCGAAAATACTAAAATGTTTCCGACATGAGATGGCACGCGCATTTTCTCGTTCTGCGCGGCAACCTTCTTCATTTCTGTCGCATACCATTTGGAATCTCGCGGAGCATTGAGGTCAACCCTTTCCATGTAACCCTTCTCATACTCGGCAAGCGTGTTGAAGTTTTGCTTGAGCGCATTCCAAATGCCGTCGGGAGTTTCCTCCGTAGTGCCCACATAGCCCGAGATGCCGACAATGTTGCCGAGCTTGCCCGTAATTTCCGCGTTGTCGGAAAATTTTGTCGCCACATTGTAGCTAGACGCCACGCCCATGGACTGTCCCATAAGATGCACACGCTTAAACTTTCCTTGCAATGACGCAAGAAGGTTGATCGGCTCGTTAATCATCTCCGATGGACTGTAACCTTGCTCGCGCGTGCCGCCGATGTGATGTTCGCCCGCTTGCTTGGCAATCTCCAATCGTTTCGGACAATTCATAATTTGCTCCGACATCTCGCCGTTCGTCAGCGACGCGCCGTTGTGGCGAACTGTGGCAAAAGCGTAACCAGCCTCCGTAAAAGCCCGAGCGTACCTTTGCTCAAACCGCCCAGCCACCCCGCCGGGAAATCCGGGCGTGAAGAGAACGAGTTCGCCATTTGCCGTTTTCGGGAAATAGACTTTTCCTTCAACGGATAGCAGATCTCCAAAACCTTCTTCTTTCGGCGCGCCGAACTTGGCCCAGAAAATTTCCACATTTTCCAAAGGCTTGTTGTTGATGTCTTTTTCTTCCAGAATCGCGAACGCTGTCTCAACATTTTTTACCCCCAATTCTGCAAGCCTGCTGACGGCTTCGGCTTCGGAGCGCTGTTCCCAACCATTTTTTGTAAGAGCTTGTTGTTCAGGATTTTTCATATATTTTTTTCTGTAAAACTAAAAAAATAATAGCATGCTAAATAATTTTTGTCCAGTATTCCGCTCCTACAAATCATCTAAATCTTTTTGTACGATATATCGTACAAATTTATTTTAGAACGATCTTTTCAACACAATAACAACGCCGTGATTGCCTTTTACTTCCACCAAGTCCCCGTCTTTCAAAAATCGGGTGGCAAAACGGGTGCCGATAACGCACGGCTTACCCATTTCACGAGCCACAATCGCGGCGTGGCAAGTAATACCACCTTCGTCGGTTACAAAAGCTGACGCTTTGCGCATTGCTGGCAAATATTCCGGCCGAGTCATTGAAGCGACAAGAACATCGCCATCCTCCACCTTGCTGATTGAATCTGGAGTTTTACACACCTTTACTCGTCCAATAACTTTGCCAACTGAAGCGGATGTTCCTCGCAATTCTGTCTCGTGAACATTTTTGTCAGCATTTAAGATTTTATTAAATTGCTCGTACGCGCCCTTAAGACCGAACTCAATCCCCTTATCAGATTGTAAAAAAACAACTCCTTCTCGTCTTTCTTTCAAAACGCTTTCCATGTTTATACAATCCGCAGTAAGTTCCGATGGTTCAAGATAACGAAGCAAGGTAATGGAAATTTTTATTTTCTCGCTGATAACTTCCAAAATTCGTTCAAGATAATCAATAGCAATCAAGATATTTCTTTTTCTTTCGTCTTGCCACACCGAAAGAAAAGACAGAGTTTCCAGTTCAAACTCCAAAAATTCTGGAAGCTTAAAAGAATTTTTGGAAATTGAAACTCGCTCAACCTGTTTTTCAGAAAGATTTTTTGTTTGCTCTTTATATTCCAATATCATTTTACGAACATCAGAAACGGCAAGGGGGCGTCTGCCACTATATGTGTTTTGAATCCAAAAAAAATCGGAAATAAATTTCGCAATCTCTGAATCGTGAACGCTCTCTTTTTGAGCCAAAAAATGGACGCGGTCTTCAGCGACCGAAGCGAACGATTTTGTTTTGGGCGTTGTACTAGATAAAAACACTTGGGTGGCCAGTTTTGGATCAGAAATTGAATCCTCAACCGCTTTCCTGATTCTTTTGTCCCCCGCAATAGCGTACGGTTCAATCATGTGTCCTACTCCCACCGAAAGTGCGATAGCATGCGAGGCTTTCCGCGCCAGTAAAAAAAGAGAACTGACTGACAATTTGGACAGCCTTGAACCGTCAATTTTCTTAAAAATAATTTTTGCCTTTTTCCAGTCTCGCTCATACCGAATTTTTAATTTTTTATAATAATTCCTGTCTTTGCGGAGCTTTTTTGAAATGATGCGGTAAAGAGCGACAAGGTCGTCCCACAAGTAGGTCATAACGCCCTCTTCTTTTTTGCACAAAAATAAAAAAGCTGAATACTTGACTCCGCTGGGTTGTGGAATGCTAAACCCGCTACCTCCCGCTGAAATGAGATGGAGCGGGGTCGCGTTGCAACGCTGGGGGTACAATTTTTTTGTAAGCGCGATTTCTAAATTCATATTCTTATGATTTTTTTGAAAGAGTCGTTATCGGCCGACTTTGGGTAATGTAAAATTTTCCTTCGGCGAAAGCCCATTCAATGTCGCAAGGAAAACCGTAATGGGTTTCAATTTTGAGGACGAGTTCGGAGAGCTGCAAAATTTGGCTGTCGGAGAGTTTTTGGGTGGCGCCTTTGACGGCGGGAATGTTTTCCCAAACATTCCCGCCGTTTTCTTTTTTGAAAAGCCCGCGTTCTTGTTCCGAAATGTTTTTATCAATAATTCGCCGAGGAATTTTTTCCACAACGAAACTGTCGGGCGTAATTTGCCCAGAAACAATCGCCTCGCCAAGCCCGAAGCCGGCCTCAATGATAAGCTGATTGCGGTCTTCGGTTACCGGGTGAACGGAAAAAGCGATGCCAGAAACTTCAGACTCCACCATTTTCTGAATCACAACCGCAACCGAAATTTTCTCCATATCTGCGTGAATCCGCGTTTTTAATCCGCGTTTATCCGCGGTTCGATTCTTATCGAACAACTCAAAGCGGTAAAAAATAGCCCTCGGAGTAAAAAGCGACGCGAAGCAACACAAAACATTTGGAATTAAAGTTTTCTCCGTAGTATTGAGAAAACTATCCAACTGCCCCGCCCACGCGGCAGAGCTTGAATCCTCCGCCGTGGCGCTTGAGCGCACCGCCACAAATTTCGCCCCGAGCTTCTTAAAATGTTTTTTGATTTCAGCCTCAATATCTTTCGATATTCCCGCGCGTAAAATCAACGCTTGAATTTCCTCCGACGCCCTGTCAACCGTGTGAATTTCCTTGTGGTCAACTTTATGCAAAATGGAATCAATTTCAACATTCAAATCCGTTTCTTCCAAAAATCTTTCAAACGCGCTGGAAAGTAAAACAAACCCCGGTGGCACGGCAAACCCCGCCTGTGTCATCTCGCCAAGCGCCGCCCCTTTGCCCCCGGCAATTCCCGCATCGCCTTTTCCAAGTTTATTAAGTTCCCTTACAATTTCCATAACCTTATGATACCATGTTTTTTCAACCTATAAAAGTTTTTTTGTAATGTTACTATGGCGCGACGAGTTGCAACGAGTATGAAAGATTTTGCGCAAAAAATACTGAAACTCGTAAACCCGCTTGTGCCTTTCGCTGTGGCGATAACGCTTATCGGATTTTGCTACACAGCGGTTCAGCAAAGTTTGAGAATGAGCGCCAATGACCCGCAGATTTGGCTGGCAGGAGACGCCGCGCGCGTACTCGCGCGCGGCGGAGAAATGAAAACCGTTCTGCCCACTAATGTTATTGACATCAGCGAAAGCCTCTCGCCATACATTGCAATTTTTGATAACGACGACAAACTTATCGCTTCGGGAGCAACACTTCACGAAGAACCCATCGCCCCGCCTCACGGCGTTTTTGAGTACGCGAAAAAATTCGGCGAAAACCGCTTCACATGGCAACCGGAACCGGAAATCCGTCAAGCTGTCGTCCTAGTTCACTTCAACGGCAAAAATTCCGGTTTTGTAATGTCAGGCCGTTCGCTCAACGAAACGGAAAACCGCATCGACAATATCGGCAAGTTTGCGCTTCTGACCCTCCTCGCCGTTTTTATTCTGAACTTTCTAGCGGTTGTCAATCAAATTTTTCGTCCGCCAGACGCCACAAATACCATGAGGCGACCGTAGCATGAGCGCGCCACGGCAAAGCTAGGCGCTCCATGGTTTTCTCGTCTGGTAAATTCTTCAAACCGAAAAACAATTTCATGCCTTTTTTAATGCCTAAATCTTTTGTCGGCAAAATATCAAGCCGACCCATGGTGTGCATCAAAAACATCTGGACGGTCCACTCGCCCACGCCTTTGATTTGAAGCAGATGCTCCATGATTTCTTCGGACGACATCTTTTGGAATTTTTCTTTCTGAATCGTGCCGTTGGAAAATTTGCAGGCCAAGTCGGTTAGGTAAGAAACTTTTTGGGGGGATAGGCCAGCCGCGCGGAGCGCGGCTGGCCTCAACTCAAGAACCAATTTTGGGCTCATTTTCTTCCCTTTAGGAAACAGTTTTTTGAAACGCTTAAAAATAGTTTCGGCGGCAGGACCTGAAATTTGCTGGTAAATTATTGTGCGAGCAAGCGCGACAAAAGGGTCGCGCTTAGCGCGATTATCCAGCTCGCCGTATTTTAGGATAAGCTTGGCGAATTTTTTATCTTTTTTCAGTGCGATGAAAGAATGAGCGAGAGACATAATTTAAGAATTATTAGGTGCGGGTAGGGAGAATCGAACTCCCGTCCTATGCTTTGGCCCCGACAAAATTTTGCTCTTGTGGTGCGAGTGGCGAGAATTGAACTCGCGTCCTATGCTTGGGAAGCACATGTACTACCACTATACTACACTCGCAAAATTTTACGGGGTCCTCAAAAATCATATTCGTTTCACTCATTGATTTTTGGGAGAAGCAGCCATTCTGCCACTAAACCATACCCGCAAATTTATCTGATTGTAAAAAAGTTCCAAATTTTTTGCAAAAAAGTTGGACTGGACGAGGCGACCGGCTCCAGTGTGTCAGCAGTTTCCACAATCACGAACGCCGACTCCCCGTTTTTCGCCAAATCAAACCTGTCTCTGATTTCGGCCTCAACTCCAGTATCGGTTGAAAGTTTCTGAATGGCATTTGAAAGTCCCGTCGATCGTTCCTTTATTCGCTCTAGCCGTTCCTGCGTAACGCCAAGGTCCGCCACCGCTCCGCGGTCTTTGAGGTAAATTCCCCACACACCGCGAATAAGCAAAAGCAAAACCACCGCCAAAACCAGCAAAACTATCGGCGATGAAAAAATTCTTCGGATTTTTCTTTTGTACTCAAACTCTCTCATCATTAAAGTATACTAGGATTTGCAAAACTCTGCGAGAAATAATATGATAAAGGGATTGTTCTCTTCGTCTACCATACTACTTACTAACTACTAATTACTTCCCCCCCCCATGTTTGACAAAAAAAATCAAAAAAGACTTAAGGCCCTCTGGACAATCGCTTGCGTTCTCATTATTGTCAGTATGATTCTTCTTTATCTGCCCGCGCTTTAATCCTAATTGTATCCAAAAACCGCCCCGATTCTTATCGGGGCGGTTTTTGTTTGTATTCATTCGTATCCATTAGTATAAATTAGTAACATTGGTATATTGGTATGGCTTTAGCCAAACGCTTGACATAAAAACAAAAAGGTATTATGATACTGCCCTATTAGAGATATTAAAAGTAATTCAAATAAATACATTATGAAACGACAAATTATGGCCAAAAGTATCAGTTTCTTAGCCGGTGCCCTGTTATTCGGCCTTATTTTCGCGCTTGCGGTTATCACTTTTTCAAGTTTATCTTATGCCGAGGTACCGCCGACAAGTGGTTCTAATGGCGATGCGGAAATCCCTCCAGTTCCCCCAACAAGTCAATCTGATGGGGATGCCCTCCCCAATGCCGTCCTCTCCGGCCTCTGCGTTATCCCAAGTACCAGCTACTCTCCCTACGCCGTTGATGTGTCGGGGGGCAGAGTTCGCTTGAGCAATCAGGAATTTAATATGTCTCTATCGCAAGGCATTTACGGAGTCACCAACGGTAGCGCCGATATATATGCGGTTGTCTATTCTTCAGGAAGTGGCCAACCCTCCATTAACAGCATGGCTTCCGACAAGACTCTGCCAACATCAGTTAAGGATTCCATCAAAATCGCCACTGCGCAATTTAATGCGAGCAGTGTTCTTACCTCAATCACCAATGTCTTTGCTGGTTGTTCAAATTACACCAAACCGACAACTCAAGTTGTGGACGGCCCGCGAAGCGGCGGTGGTGGACCTATGGCTCCAACAAATTTGAACCCTTCAGCGCCAGCGGATTACGCCGCTTCTTTCGGCAAATTTGCGGATTACGCCGCTTCTTTCGGCACATTTAACGAAAAGTTTTTGTACACAGAAGGTGGACTGATTGTCTATTGGGAAACTGGCAACCCTTCAATCGGAAAAATTTTGTACGGCAGTGTGCCTATAAAAATTACTGACGAGAAAGCGAATAATTTCGGCTACATGCTCGTTACGCCGGAAGAAAAAGTTTACAGCTCGGCACACTCAATCACCATCAAAAATATGGAGCCGAATCTCCGTTACTACTTGAGGACGCTTTCAAACAACGGCAAATATCTTCATTTGAGCAACGAGTATTCTTTTGTGATTCCGCCCGCTCCTAAAAATTCCGCCGGTATAAAAGAACTTACCCCAACACCTCCGCAACAAATAAAAACTGAAGTTTCTTCCAGCTGTAAACCCGAAATCAACGCTTCATACTTGAAAAGTGGAATCAAAAATGACGCGACTGAAGTTTTGAAACTTCAACGCTTCTTGAACGACCGCGAAAAAGCCAACTTGTCGCTTTCCGGCGTTTATGATTCCGCCACCGAATCTGCCGTAAGCAAATTCCAAACTAAATACGCCGATGAAATCCTTTCGCCATGGCAAACAAACTCCCCCACGGGCGAAGTTTCCATTACCACACTGCAAAAAATAAACAGTTTGGTTTGCGGAACATTGATTCCGTTATCATCTGACAACCAAGCCAGAATTCCGGCTATTCTAAAAAATTTGGCTAAAGCGACAATTACCGATGGTGGTTTTGCTAACGCTCTTCCCACGATAACTCATACCGCAGTTGCAAAATCGGTAACCCCCGATTCAACAACAACCAGTCTCGCCACCGATAAAAAAGCTGAAAAAAGTTTTCTGTCAAATGTGGCAACGGCCATTGTCGGCGCGCCGAAAGCGGTTTTTAGAATTATAGGAAACTTTTTTGATTTTTTGGGGAAAAAATAAACCTTGGAGTTATAAATAAAAAGCCCCCGATGCCTAGGCATCGGGGGCTTTTTATTTGGCGGAAAAAGTTATTCACTCTTTACCCACATTTTGCCAACCTTTTCTCTCGCCACCAGCTTCCCCCGCCATGCTACAATCTGCCTGATGGCAAACAATACCCAAAATTTAACAAAATCCAAACTGCGCATCCCGCCCCAAAATGTCCAGGCCGAAGCGGCGCTACTCGGTTCTATCATGCTCCGTCCGGAAGCCATACACGAAATTCTTGATGTGGCTAAAGCGGAATCTTTTTACTCCGAAAAATTCCGCGCTATTTTCAAAGTGATGATGGAACTGTTTTCAAAGAACACGCCGATTGACCTGCTTTCCTTGTCTTCCCGCCTGGAAGAAAAAGGCATGCTGGAGCAAATCGGCGGTTCGTCCTTTTTGGCGGAATTGGTGCAAAATGTTCCCTCCTCAACCAACGCCAAACACTACGCGGAAATTGTCCAGAAAAAATACATGATGCGGAATTTAATAAACGCCGCCGAGCGGATTTCCGAACTCGGGTTTGACGAAGCGGGAGATTTGGAAGAACTGCTTGACCAAGCGGAAAAAAACATTTTTGAAGTTACCAATTTTTCCGGCGTTCACAAATTCATTGAACTGAAGGACACTTTGGTCGAGGCGTGGGAACGACTTGACCGCTTGCATAAAACTAAGGGCGAACTTCGCGGTATTCCGACTGGCTTCAGAGAACTTGATAACAAGCTGGCGGGACTGCAAAATTCAGATTTGATTATTTTAGCCGCGCGCCCGTCAATGGGAAAAACTTCCCTCGCTCTTGATATCGCCCGCCAAACGGCGCTCAACAGCAACACAGCCGTCGGCATTTTCTCTTTGGAGATGAGCTCGCAACAACTGGTGGACAGAATGCTCGCCGCCGACTCGCGCGTGGACGCCTGGAAATTGCGAACAGGCCAGCTGTCCGTGGAAAATGAATTTGACAAAATCCGCGACTCGCTTGACAAACTTTCCAAAGCGCCGATTTACATTGACGACCAGCCGGGCAATAACATTTTGAAAATGCGCTCCATCGCCCGCCGTCTGAAAAGCGAAAAAGGTTTAGGACTTATCGTGGTTGATTATCTTCAACTGATGGTGCCGACCAATGCCCGCCACAACGACAACCTCGTTCAACAAGTAACAGAAATTTCCCGCTCACTCAAACACCTCGCGCGAGAGCTTGATGTGCCAGTACTCGCCCTCTCACAACTCTCGCGCGCCGTGGAATCGCGCGGAGGCAAACCGCGTCTGTCCGACCTTCGTGATTCGGGCAGTATTGAGCAGGATGCGGATGTGGTAATGTTTATTCACCGCGAAGACAAGTACAACGAAAATTCCGACCGACCGAACATCGCCGAAATTATGATTGAGAAACACCGAAACGGCCCGACGGGAAAAGTGGAACTTTACTTTGACGACAAAAAAGCCACATTTTTGTCAATGGAAAAGGGCGATTTTAACAGTTTTGAAAAATCCGCAACGGACTTCTAATACGAACATACGAAATGGGTACGAAAATACGAAATAATACAAAAAATTTACTGACGCCGCTACGGTTTTCGTATCGTTTCGTATTTTCGTATAATATTTTCGTATATTAATTTTATGGACAGTATCAACAAACTAACTGAAACTTTCAAAGAATTCCCCGGCATCGGGCCTCGCCAGGCCAAGCGATTTGTCTATTATCTTTTGTCTAGGAATGGCGGGTATTTGGAAAACTTATCAAAGCTTGTCGTTGAATTAAAAAAAGAAATTAAAAATTGCCCTTCGTGTTTCAGATTTTTCGCCAATGATGCCGAGCAGTCCACTACTTGTCCAACCTGTCGCGACAAAAAACGAGATTCTGGATTTCTGATGATAGTTTCTCGCGACGTTGACCTTGAAGCTGTGGAAAAAAGTCATTCTTACAGCGGATTTTATTTTATTCTAGGTGGCTCCGTGCCGATTTTGGAAAAAGAACCGGAAAAAAAGATTCGGACTAAAGAGTTAATGACGGTTGTGGAAAAACGCGCCACTGAAGGCCTGAAAGAAATCATTGTGGCCACGAGCGTCAATCCAGAAGGCGAAAACACCGCTGAATATGTGGCGAAAATTTTGACGCCATTGCTCAAAAAATTCAATATCAAACTTTCCGGCCTCGGCCGAGGACTTTCCACTGGCACCGAGCTTGAATACTCCGACTCCGAAACAATCAAAAATGCGCTAAAGAATCGGTCGTAATCTGCTTTGGTTTTTTTCCAAATTCCCAAATTAAGTCCTTTCTTCCTCTCCCTTTCTTTTGCTTTTCTTTTTTTATCTTCTTTTTTAGTTTTTTCCACATACATTAACTCTAAGCTATAGCAATGCGTTAATGTATGTACACCAAAGTCAAAAATCAAAACGAAAAAATAGCCTGGCAAGTATTCAGGAACTTGCCTGATAGTAAAAATTCAAAGATTAAATTGTTTTTTGAGTGAAGAATCGTTTTCAATAGAGTCAGCAATTATATATAAGACATCTTTTCCAATTTTGAAATCGGCCTTAAGCAAAGTGATGAGATCTTCACAGTCATGCGGGTATACCCAGACACTGTCTTGAAGTCTGATGAATCCGATAGCTATCAGTGTTCGGCGAATCTTTTCCCGCAAAATTTTTCTTTCCTCTCGTATATCAAAAATAAGCAGTCGCCACTTTTTATCCCAGCGTTTTGGTTTTTTGATTTTGTATTCATGAAGTTCAAGTTGGCGCAGTTTCGCTTCGCCTTTCGGCGTCAATTTCAAAAAACCTTCCGTCGTGTATTCTAAAAGACCCTGAACAACAAGTCTCTTTCTTGAATTAGTGATTATCTCCCGTTGTCTCTTTTTCTTTCCAATACCACCAACCATACCGAGTGCTTGAATGGCGTTCGGGGCAACAGCCATGACACTTATCAGTCCCGCAGTAGCAACCACACCCAAAATAACTTTCTGCAAATTTTTATTTCGCCTTCTTTTTCTTAAATCTGTTTCAAGTTCTCCCATACATTAAGTATAAGCTATAGCAATGCGTTAATGTATATTGACAGGTTTGTAATTTTTGTGGTTTTATAATTACTCTTACAAACCCTGCGCAAACGAAACGGCTAGCTTGTCCGTGTCCACAAATTTCACGGACTTATTGGTGGTCATTATGCCAAAAAGTTCGGACTTACTTCCAGCAGAATCCCGAATGATGTCGCACGCGCGCCTGCCTGCCGAAGCCTCGGCGCAGGCAGGGAGCGCGTAGTGGCTTTGACCTAAATCGTTACGCTCGGAGAAAGCCCCGTGCGCTGGCGAGTACGCCAGCAACCCCGAAAGAAAAACACTCCTTGCATTTCTCATTCAGCAGAATGACCTACTGGGTGATTTGGCGGGGATGAAATTTCTTTTGAAAAAGGAAAGGGTGTTTTTCTTTCGGGGTGAGGAAGCGAA
>Ga0209515_10005362_pt1 | contig 16637 bp, 15 predicted proteins | sample Subgroupgradi54m_FD_187454 | JGI IMG/M metagenome (GOLD analysis project Ga0209515, IMG submission 187454) | Subsurface groundwater microbial communities from S. Glens Falls, New York, USA - GMW60B uncontaminated upgradient, 5.4 m (SPAdes)... ...
TCGGTTATCGGCAATCACCCTGTTCGTCTGGTTTTGCGCAATGATGCTTCCTGTTTCGCTTACCCGTGAGGGCCTGCCACATGCGCTCCGCGCCATCGGCATGATCCCGCCGGTGATGATCCTTGCGGCATTCGGCGCTGACCGCGCGCGCGGCGCCATCAACGGATGGGCACGCCGTGAAAAAATAAAATGGCCGATGAAAATCGCGCAGTTGGAACGCATCCGCCGCGAACTCATGATATTTTTTCTGCTCGCGCTCATCACCATCCCGCTTGCGACTTACCGCGACTATTTCCTTATCTGGGCGAACAATCCCGAAACCTACAATGCATTTGATACCGGGCATCTGCATCTTGGCCAGTACCTTGCGATGCTCCCACAGGACACAAAAAAATATGTTATTGTAAATACCCTCGGGGCTATAGTGCGTGGTATCCCCATGCCCGCACAAACCCTTATGTACACGACCGATACTTTTACTGACGACAAACGCGCCGCAAAAAACTTTTCTTATGTTCTGCGCGGCGATGCTGATCGTATCAGCATCGCCGCGGGACAGAAAACCGTTATCACGCTTTTGGACGAGACCGACCATGACCTCACCAAAACCCTCCAGCAAAAATTCCCCGCTCTGAAAGTCAAAGTCCCGGGCGATTTCGTCGTTTTACAAAATTACTGATACAATGAAAAAAGCGGCGCCTGAAAAGCACGCCACCCGACTTACCCATTCATTACCGACACTGGCTAACCGAACAGTGTCAACATAGCAGCCATCACTCCAATGATAGCCATCAAACGTACAATCGTCTTGAAACCCCATTTCGCCACTTAAGGTCACCCCCTTTCCTCTGCGATAAAATCATAGTACGACAAAATATGAAAACTATCAATCTCACCGCTATCAGTATCCTCGCTATCATGCTCATCCTCATGATCGCCTCATCGTGGAATGATTCGGCGATTGTGGATGAATTGGCGCATATTCCGGCCGGATTCGGCTATGTGACGCAAGGCGACTACCGGCTCAATCCCGAGCATCCGCCGATTATCAAAGTACTTGCCGCGGCCTCGGCAAATCTCTTTGTCCATCCGCACTTCCCGACAGACACCTCTTTCTGGCGCGATGATATTAACAGCCAATGGGCGCAAGGCGCCAAGTTTCTTTACGGCTCGGGCAATAACGCGGATGCAATCATCTTCTGGTCGCGCCTGCCGATTATGTTGCTTGCCATTTTATTCGGCTGGTTATTATTTGCATGGACGCGGAAAAGATTTGGTAATGCAACAGCACTGCTGACACTGACTTTTTTTGCTTTCTCGCCGACCATCCTCGCGCATTCCCGATTCGTCACGACCGACATTGGCGCCGCATTCGGATTTTTCATCGGTATTGCCAGCTTCATCGCGTTCCTTGAGAAACCAACGCAGAGGAATGTCATCATCGCGGGAATCTTATGTGGCATTGCCGAATTGCTCAAGTTTTCTCTTGTTCTTCTGGTGCCGATGTATGCCGTGTTGATTGCCGGATGGGTTTTTACTCTGCCTAATCTGCTCGGCCGCGAACGCCTGCGCATCGGTCTCTCTCTGATCGGAAAGACATTGCTTATCGGTGTGATCGGCATCATTGTGATCTGGGCGGTCTATACGCCGTTTATCAGCCGCTATCCGGCCGAGCGCCAATTGCGCGATGCGCAATTTCTCCTCGGGTCCTATGGATTCCGCTCTGCGGTTAATTTCGATTTGGCACTCATCAAACACGCGGCCACCCGACCCCTCGGCCAATACGTGCTCGGCGTGCTGATGGTGCAACAGCGATCCGCCGGCGGCAACACCAATTTCTTTTTGGGCGAAGTATCGGGCACCGGCTCGCGCAGTTATTTCCCCCTCATGTATCTGCTTAAAGAACCGCTTGCCCTGCATCTGCTGACATTGATTGCGCTTCTCATCGGCCTTTCGCGGGTGATGGCGGGCGCGGCAGGCGCGTCCCGACAGGTCGGGACGCGCCTGCGCCGATGGATTGCCGAACACTTCACACAATTCTCCAGCATGACGGTTATCGCAATCTACTGGATTATTTCTATCAAGTCCCCGCTTAATATCGGCGTGCGGCACATCCTCCCCACTTTTCCTTTTATTTATCTGCTCGTCTCGCGTGAAATCGCGCTCTGGCTCCGGCCCGGGCATGAGACAACGGCTTCACAGAACATTGGCGAACGGCTCAGGAATATCTACCGCCTTTACATCACCGTGATTCCAAAATATCTTGCGGTCTGCGCGCTCCTGCTCTGGCTCATCATAGACACGGCTCTCGCCTTCCCCCATTTTCTCTCCTATTACAACGAACTTGCCGGAGGCAATACTAATGGCTGGCGCATTGCGGTGGATTCCAATTACGACTGGGGTCAGGATTTGAAACGACTCGTGCAATTTATGGACGCTCCGCCGAGTGGGGGAAAAATCCCGAAAATCCAGCTTGACTACTTCGGCGGCGCGAATCCGCGCTATTATCTCGGCGACAGGTTTGAACCGTGGCGGTCGTCGCGCGGTCCGACGCACGGATACTTTGCTATTTCTTCCTCATTCCGCCAGGGCGCATTCGGCGCGCCCGCCCCGGGATTCACCCGCAAACCGGAAAATTCATATGAATGGCTCAAGCAATATCAACCAATCGCGCAAATCGGCAATTCCATCTTTGTGTATAACCTCCCTTGACCCCGTTAGAAGCCCGACACGCCTGTGGCGCGTCGGCAGTCGCCCTTGGCGACTTGCTTCTAACGGGGTTGACAGGAAAACGCGCATCCGCTATACTTCATACATCATGAATTTCCAGCAGACAAACAGAATCGTTTCCGCATGGTGGTGGTCTTTGCATTCCTCGCAAAGTCCGGTTTTGGCATATTCGTAAAAGAAAAAGAATCTTTCACGCATCACACGCCCTCCGGATTTTGCGGAGGGTGTTTTTGTTTGTGTTGATGGATGGATACCTCACCCGTGCTTGCCATGAAAATATTTATCCATCAGCACACACAGGGTATGCTGAATGTTTCGTTATCACCATGAGATCACCCTCTATACTTTGGAGATGAGTGTGAAAGACAGTGCGAAGTATGGTATCAAAATCGGAAACAGAGTGGTCAAGATAATAACAAATCACAAGAAGGCCAAGGCCATGTTCCGTAAGGAGCGAGCGCGACATGGCGGCAAGGTTAAGTTCTTTGAGCTCCGCGAGTAATAGCGCGCGGCGTCCCGATGAAATCGGGACGCCGCTTTTCTTTTTAACAACAGGCAGTTATTTTAATTTATAAAACACTTTGTTGCCGAAGCGAAGGTCGATGTAGTCCATGCGGCTACGCCGATCTTTGATCTCTCCGTCCAGCACGCGCTTGAGTACGCGCAAGGTCGCGGTGTAATCGTCTTCACGCTTGAAAATCATCGTAAATCCTTCGCCTGCGACCGCGCGAATCTCACTCGGCACCCGGCTATGCAATTCAAAACCCGCAAGCGCACTGCCTGTTTCCGCCGGAATCCTCTCGGCAAGATTGCGGATCTCGCCCATAACCGCAGGATCCAGCGCGGACGCGCCCAACGCGATATCTCCGACCGCATCACTGCGTATGGAGAGAATCAATTTCCCTTGCGGCTCCGGCGCATGCTCATACGCGATCGCCTCCGGATCAATATAGACGCACGCCCCCACACCCAAACACTGGGTGTGGGGGCACGCAGGAGTTGAAGATGCCGCAAGGCCGTCGCAGAACACTCCCCAAAATATACGCTCGGTGACCGAGATATCAAGCTTGTCCGGAAAGTTTTTTACGGCCGTGACATCGCGGATCCGCGAAAAATCGTGTTTGAGGCCAGATGCGATTGCGGCCGTATCCGCGAGGAAAAATGAACTGCGCGGCAGAACATAAAAGCGCGCGCCCGTGAGGCGCGCGCTAATCTCATCGCGCACCGCCCGCTCATCCAATGTTTTGATGCCCCTCAATGTGATATTTCGTATCTGCAGTCGCGGTTCGCGCAGAGCAAAAATAACCCCGCCGCAGATAAGCAAAACCGTGGCGCTCAACGCGATGGGGAAAATCATCGTACGCAACCCCCGCTGTTTTTTCGCTCCTCCGGAAGGAGTATAAAAAATACGGCTCTTCATGTGTTTACACAATAATGCGTCTTATCAAAGGATTGATGCGCGTAAAAAATTCGTATGCTGTAGTATCAATCTTGGTAGCAAGCTCGTCGGCGGATATCTCATTTGTACCTTGTCTGCCGATAAGCGCCACCGGGGAGAACTAAAGATGTCTCCTGACTTTCCTCATCTTCTCTACGAGAAAACTAAGCCAGTAGCGCGAGGTCAGAGGTAAATCCTGCGCCGGCAGGTATGCATAAGCAAATCCCCCAAAACCCTTTTTGAATAGAGTGAGTCCCGCCCAAGGATGGTTAGGTTTTTCTTTGTCGGCGATTCCCCAAAAATTATAACGCGTACATCCTCTGGCTTTTGCCTCCTTGATGGCTTCCCACTGGAGCAAATAGGAAGCCGGTATTTCGGGATGCGCCAAAGATGTCGCTCCGTGGTGATAAAACGCGGAGTCGCCATAAAAGACGATCATCGCGCCGGCAATGATTTCATTTTTGTACTCGGCCAAAAAAATAAGCAGTTGGTCGTCAACCCGAAAAGCTTCAAGCTCTTTTTGAAGATACTCTTTGGAAAAAGCCGTGAAATGATGCCGCTTGGCGGTTCCATTATAAATTTCATTAAAAACGGCTACATCGTGCGGACTCCGACTTTTTATAATTTTTACGCCCTCGCGTTCCGCTTTTTTAATGGAATAGCGCGTGGTTTTTCTCATGTCCTTTAAAATCTTTTCTTGGGGCTGGGATATGTCAAGAATCCACATCAATTCGGCATGCATATGAATCGGCGCTTTCTGGAAACCCGCTCTCTTAAAAATAAGCGCGTTTTCTGGATTATTCGTCACGATCGGACTCACTCTTATAAAATCGCATCTCTCCGCAACTGCCAGTTTTTTTAAATGACTGCTTACCGCTTCCAGAACTTCTTCGTTTGGATCGTGAGCTATCGGGCCTTGGGGCACGAACAAAAAAGATCCTCTTTTGGCCACAATTTTGATGACTAAAAAGACAGCGACACTCTCTTTATTTGCATTATATACGGCAAACCGAAAAATTTTACTGCCAAGATATCTATTGAATTCTCCCCAATTCCAAGAATGCAGAAAGTTTTTGTTTGGTCGCGACAAAACAAATTTTTCCCAATTTTTTCTATCGTTAATCTCTTCAATCTTAAGCATGGGGTGTCTCCAAAAAATGCTCTACTAAACCGACGACGCGCCCGGCATCAGAAAGAGTCGTATTGGGGCTTGTCGGCAGGACAAGCGAGCGCGCAGACAATTCCTCCGCCCGAGGACAAGAGCCGCGGATATAGCAGAGTTTCTTCAAATCCGTACCGGAAGGACCGATTACTTTTTTCGCCGGCCAAACTTCCAAGTAAATTCCTTCGCGCTTTCCCTTGCCGATCAATTCATAAACAGAATCCGCGTCTTTAATCTTGATAGGAAAATTAAGAAACACCGGCTCAAGATCATGGCTGAATTCAACAAGAGAAACCTTTTTATTATAAATAAATTTGTCCGTATAAAAATCAGTGAGACTAATCCTATGCTGATTAAATCTCTCTAATTTCTCAAATTGTTTCAAGCCCAAGAGCGCGAGCGCGTGAGGCATGATAGAGGGGCCGAACGGCGGCTTGCCGCCGCTTTTTTCTTCGGAATAGACGCTCAGTGAGATGAGTTTGAGTTTTTTTGCTATCACAACCAAAACTTTCCCTACGCTAAAAAAGTTGTAAAACGGCTTTGCGACAAAGAGAAGTAGTGGGTGAAAAAGCTGTTCAAAAATCCAAAACAAGGAAGGGAAGTCCCACGTATGCAGAGTTCTTTTAATATTCTCGGCAATCTCAGGACTATTCGTAACTGCGGCTCCGCCGAAAACAGAGGACATTATTTTGTATCTGCCAAAGCTAAAAATCGCGGCATCGCCGAATGTTCCCACTTTCTTATTTTTGTATTCGGCTCCAAGCGCATGCGCCGCGTCTTCAATAACCAAAAGGTTATGCTTTCTTGCGATTTGTAAAATCTCATCCACCTTCGCCGGATAACCGAATGTATGCTGAATGATTACAATCCTGCTTCTTGAGGTTATTTTTTGCTCCAAATCACCCGGTGACATATTGAAATCATCCTCAATATCAACATACACCGGTTTTGCCCCAAGCCAGAGAATCGGATTAACGGCGGCAGTACAGGTGAATGCTTGGACTAACACTTCATCATCCTCTGCAAGCTTCATACCCATCAAAACAGCATACAGCGATGTGCGCCCGCTCTCAAATAAAAATATGCTTTTTACTCCGAGGTACTCTTTAAGTTTGTCGGCGAGCTCTTCGGGCGCCCTACCTACCCTCCAGCGCCATGGCGTTACCATTAATTTCAAGGCCAAAAAAACATCATCCGCCTGAGCATTGGGAGATAGGGAAACGAATATCGGTTTTTTGAACAATTTCATTGATTATTTTTCATTTCTTCCGTAAAAATCTCAATGTGAGTTTTCACGGAATCCTTACCTCCTTGAGCAATTACCACCGGATTTTGAAGGATATCAACAACCAAATCTTCATCAACCGCTTTCAAGGGAATATCTTCACCGAAAGAAAAGACAATTCTATCGCTCCCCACAAACCCAAATCCACCGTATCTTGAGGTTCTGTCCAATCTCTTAAGGTAGCCAATGGACGGATCAACCGGAAACCACTGACCATTGGGTAATAATATCTCGAGCCAAGCATGCATTTTTTGAGACGCCTCTGCTCCGTTTTGCAGACTGTCCGCCCAGAATCCAGAGATAACGCGCGCCGGTATTCCCATTGATATATAAAGAGATCCCAAAAGAGAAGCAAAACCGCCGCAATCCACATTCCTCTTCTCTAATACCTCATCCAATGAATACAATCCTGCAATTGGATTGGCGTAATTAAGAAATCGGAGAGTGAATTCATACAAATCAAGGGCGACCTTCGCAAGATTATCGTTTCCCTGCACCGTTTCATCCGCCATAATCTTTATTCTGCGGTCAACCCCATTCAAGTATCGATTAGATTTAATATAGAGAGAGTAATTTTTTGTTTTTTTGATGTAATCATAATTTTTGAGACGCCACGCGGGGTCTATCGCCTGCCTCCTGGGAGAAACGGCCGCTACGAAACTCAGTGCAAAGCTCCGGGCCGCATGAGAAGGGATGCTTGAACGCCAGTAAACATAAGAGTTGCCGAATTTATCATCAAAACCAATATGGCAATCTTTGGGATTATAGTCAGGCAAATTTTCGAGTAGTTGGTAATCGGAGTTAGGGGGTATCGGAAAAATAAGGATAACTTCATTCTTGCTTTTGGAAGTATTTTCTACATCCGCGGAAAATATCACTCTATGAAGCCATGGCTTAAAATGGTTGGGTCGATTAATTAATTCCCCCGCCCTCTTTATAAATTGTTTGGCGCGGCTGAACACATTCAGATTTTATTTGAAAACTGCTCCGCATTGTGACGGAACGCGGATGCGTCTATCTCAACCCATGTACGCGCGTACTTCATCTTCGCATTACTCAATCAATGTTTCAAAACGATCGTTTTGAAACATTGATTGAGATTTTTACCGTTGGATTTTTGTCATTCCTCCCATGTATGGTTGCAAAACTTCTGGTATCGCGACCGAGCCGTCTTCCTGCTGATCGTTTTCCAAAATCGCGATAATCATGCGGCCAATAGCAAACGCGGTGCCATTCAAAATATGCACTAGTTCCAATTTGTTATCTTTATTCCGAAATTTTATATTGAGCCGCCGCGCCTGAAAATCGGTCGTGTTGGATGATGAATGCGTTTCGCGATACTCGCCCATGCCGCTATTCTGCCCGGGAAGCCATGCCTCAATATCATAGGTCGCGGCCGCAGGCCGCGCAATATCGCCGGTGCACAACGCCATAACACGATAGGGAATCTTTAATGCCTGCATTAATTCTTCTTCCGCGGCAAGTAGAAACTCGTGCTCTTTCTTGGAATCTTCCGGTTTGGTAAAACTCACCATTTCTACTTTATCAAATTGATGCACGCGCAAAATCCCCTGCGTATCTTTACCGTATGATCCGGCTTCCCTCCGGAAACATGTTGAAAACGCGACATACCGCCGCGGCAAATCTTTTTCGTCAAAAATTTCGTCCGCGTGCAGAGGCACCACGGATTGCTCCGCAGTCCCCACCAAAAACAATTTGTCTTTTCCCAATTCGTACCGCTCTTCGCGATCCTCCGTAGTGTCAATGTATCCCATGCCCCACATCATCTCCTCGCGCACCATCACCGGCGGGATCACGGGAACAAAGCCCTTTTTGTCAAGCTTATCAAACGCAAACTGCACCAGGGCAAATTCCAACCGCGCCAAATCGCCGATAATATATCCAAATCGCGACCCCGATACTTTTGCCGCACGCTCCGTGTCAATCAAATCGAGGTCTGCCGCAGTCTCCATATAATCGCGGGGCGCAAATGAGAATTGCGGCTTCTCGCCCACTTCGCGCAGGACCACATTATCGCGCTCGTCGCGGCCAACCGGCGTTTCGGGATCCGGCATATTCGGAATCTTGCGCATGAGTTCAGTGAATTCTTCTTCCAGCACTTTCAATTCAAACTCCGCGTGGCCGAGTTTTTCTTTGACTAGCCGCGATGCGGCGATCTTTTCGGCACGCGTCCCGACTGATGTCGGGACGCGCGCGATCTCCTCGGCAAATTCATTCTGCTGCGCCCGCATCTCGTCCACCTCGGCAATTTTCCCGCGCCTCCGCCCATCCAGCCCCAAAAAATAATCCAAATCAAAAGTAGCACCACGGTCAGCCAGCGCTTTTTTCACTTTTTCCGGATTCTCACGGATGAATCTGATATCCAGCATACCCATCCATACTATCATACTCCTTCGCAAAACAAAAACTTGACCGCTGTAAGCTTTTAATTTAGATTACAGACATACCATTCGATCGTTTCCTGAAGAGAGGGAAAAACGTATGAGAACCGGAATGAAAAAGTTTATCTTTTGGATAGTTCTTTGGAATATCGGTGCGGGAGCGCTCTTTTTTTGCGGACTTATTTCCGCGACCAATATGAGAGATGCTGCAGGAACCGTACCGCCGCATCTCTTCTGGTGGCTCGGTGGGATTTCTCTGATTGGTATGCTCGGCATGTATCTTCATTTAGATCTCGCCGAGCAAATCTCATGGACGCATGCCGAATTCCATACGCTCGAACGCTACGATGAAATGTGGAACTTCATGGGTTTCATTGCTTTTGTCACTGCTGGTATTTCCTGCATCATCAGATTTATCGATGCATCACCGGCCCCTTTTTTCTATACGCTGTGGGAAGGATGCGCGAGCGCACTTTTCTTGATGCCATCGCACATCCTCGAAGTATGGCGGATAGAGAATCTCGAAGAATACGAGCGAGAGACGCCCCTCACCCGCGCCAGATATAAACAATAGACAGGAGCATTCAATCACGATCAGATCTCCGGCGCATTCCCTTGCGGGCGCCGGAGATTTTTTATTTTCTTTTATTTCCCCAAGCCGCAAGATATTTTTTGAACGCGGGATACTCTTCTTCGTGCTTAAAATCTGGACGCTTTAACAAATGAAACGCTCTTGCATCAATCCATTCGTATGCGCAATGTTCAGCAGAAAGCCATATCTCGCCCGACACCCACTTTGCTTCGTAGAATACGCAAAAGATACAAGTTCTCTTCCCGTTCCAAAGCGTCCATCGCCGCAACTGAAAACGCGGCTTGCCCAAAACATACTTCACTTTTGCGCCCAATTCTTCTCGTACCTCACGCGCGATTATTTTTTCCACCGGCGTCCGATATTCCACATTATCAATCCTGCCCCCGGGCCAATCCCAATGCCTGTCGACATCACTATCGCGCAAAAATAGAATTTCTTCTCCTTTCCAGAGCAAAACTTTCAACGCCACCTGAAATACTCCGTAATCCCGCTTCATAATTTCGGCCGCATGGTCGGGAACAGCACGACCTCGCGGATGTTTTTGGTATCGGTGAACAGCATAACGGTCCGATCAATCCCGATGCCAAGGCCCGCCGCCGGCGGCATGCCGTATTCCAGCGCCTCCACATAATCAATATCCATGCGCATTGCCTCCTCCTCGCCGCCTGCGCGCTCCGTCTCTTGTTCGGCAAACCGCGCGTATTGATCAATCGGATCGTTCAATTCTGAAAATGCATTGGTCAGCTCCCACCCGGCAACTACGAGCTGGAACCGGCGCACCTCCTCCGGATTTTCCGAGCGCTTCTTGGCTAATGGCGATATCTCCAGCGGATGATTTGTGACAAATGTCGGCTGAACCAAATGCGGCCTGCAGATTTTTTTGTAAATCTCGTCCGCGATCTTACCCTTAGATTCGTGTGCGGCGGTTTCCACCCCGAGCTGGCGCGCCCGTATGGCAAGCGAATCGCGCGTCTCACGCTCATAATCCGTCACTTGAGCGTAGCGGCTCAAAAGCTCAGAGAAGGCAATGCGCGAGAACGGCTTTTTGAAAACTATCTTCTTGCCATCCGATACAATCTCCTGTCTTTCACCAAAAGATGCCGCGAGCGCCACAAACAAATCCTCCACAAATGCCATCATGTCGTGCTCGTTCCAATACGCCGCGTAGCACTCCAGCATCGTAAACTCAGGATTGTGCGATGCATCCATGCCTTCATTGCGGAAGCACCTGCCGATTTCAAATACGCGCTCCATGCCGCCGACGAGCAGGCGCTTGAGATACAGCTCCGGCGCAATGCGCAGATACAAATCTATGTCCAGCGCGTTATGATGCGTGACAAAGGGCTTGGCAAGCGTACCCCCGGGAATCGGGTGGAGCATGGGCGTCTCCATCTCAATAAATCCCCTGTCTTCATGAAAATCGCGGATGGCTTTGATAATTGCCGAGCGCGTGGCAAATCGCTCGCGCACGCCTGTATTCATTAGTAGATCTAAATATCTGCGGCGAAATCGTTCTTCTGTATCTTGCAAGCCATGCCATTTTTCCGGCAAAGGCCGGAGTGACTTGGCGAGCATGGCCCAGGACCGCACCTCAATAGTTTTTTCCTCTTTCTTAGTCAAGAAAAGTACGCCGGACACCCGCACAAAATCGCCGATGTCCACGGTATCGGAAAATAGTTGATACTGTTCTACGCCGAGCACATCTTGCTTGGCATACGCCTGCAGAGTCCCACTCGCATCCGCCACATCAAAAAAAGTAGAGCCGCCGTGCTCGCGTCGAGCCGTCAGGCGGCCTGCCACGCTAATCTCTTTCTTGTTTTTTGCCAATACCGCGAACTTCTTCTTCACTTCCGCAGTCATCAAAACCGCGCCGGTGTCCGCCGGATACGGATCAATCCCGCGCTCCCGCAGTATCTCCGCCTTTTTGATCCTCTCCTCACGAATGTCTTCAAGCGCCATACCTATATCATAAAAGCAAAAAGGTATAAAAGAAAGGTTGACGGATTATTCTCTATATGTTATCTTAGATTAAGGTAAATTTCAGTTCGGTTTCGGTTCGGTTTCTGGCTTTTTTATTTTCGATTTCATTTCCGCCGCTATAATCGAAAACCCATTGTCAACAATCTCACGATCGTAGATTTGTTGACAATAGAAACATCCATCAATGAAAGGTGGCGAGAAAACAGCGCGGCTGCAGCCGCGCTGTCGAAGAAAAAATCGCATCGTCTATTGAATCTCCCTAATGGTGTATGCCATCACGCCTGCGGGCGTGTGCACTTCCACTTTATCCCCCACTTTCTTTTCCAAAAATGCTTTGCCAAGCGGCGATTCGTTGGAGATTTTGCCCCGTGCCGGATCCGCTTCCTCGCTTCCGAGGATCATATACATCTCATCCCCGCGCGAAGACGACACTACCACCGTAGAGCCCACGCGCACGCTATCGGTCTTGGTCGGCTTATGCATAACCACCGCCTCGCGCACCCGCTCCTCAAGCTCCGCAATCCGTTGTTCCATCATCTCCTGTTCCTCTTTTGTCTCCTGATACTCGGCATTTTCCGAAAGATCACCAAGTGATTTTGCGTGTTCCAAACGCGCCGCAATCTCGTGGCGTTTCGTCGTCTTGAGCTCATACAACTCCTGCTTCAATTTTTCCAAACCCTCTTGCGAAAGATATTCTGCCATAGAAGACGATATTAACGGATTATCGCCGCGGTGTCAATGACTGTTATACACAATCATTAGACCTGCTGCGTAAAAATTTTCGTAGCGAGATTATGATTTTTCGAAGACGGGGCGTCCCGCTACGCGGGAACGCCTCGCGTCTGACAGCGAAAACAACGAAGCGCGAGGAGGTGAATACGGCGTATGCATTGACGAGCGGTGAGTTGTTTGCAGCCGAAAAATCATAATCGCAGCAGAAAGGTTATTACGCAACAGGTCTATTGCGACGGCTGGGAAAAATACCATTGCAGGATTTCATTTGTGATCGGCACCGCGACTGTCGCGCCCTCCCCCGCATGCTCCACCATGACTACAATCGCAATCTCGGGATTGTCAGCGGGCGCAAACACCGTCACCCACGCGTGCGGCGCCTGTCCCGGCACATTCTGCGCAGTTCCGGTTTTTGCCGCAACTGCGACCGGCACATCCTGCAGAAGCCGCGCGGTGCCGCGGGTCACGGTATCACGCATACCGGAGACGACTTTTGCAAGCGAATCCGCACTCGCAAGATGCGTTCTGATTGCAGTCGCCTCGTGCCGCTCCGCAAGATTGCCGTCCGCATCATACCGCGCATCCAGAAGATACGGCCGCCACAGCGTGCCGCCATTGGCAATCGCCGCGGTGGCCGCCGCCATCTGCAGGGGCGTCACCTTCATGCCGCCCTGGCCGATCGCCGTGTGATACGTATCGCCAATGCGCCAAATAGGATTTTGCGGCTCTGCGATTTTCTTCCATGCGGGATCCGGCACCAGACCCGGCTTTTCCCCGGGCAGATCAATGCCGAGGCGCGAACCGAGGCCAAAGGCTGTCGCATATTGCTTGATCTTCTCAATCCCCAACCCCTTCTGATCACGGTACCCGCCGCCGATAGTATAAAAATATACATTGGCCGAATAGGCAATCGCGTCGTACAAATTCACCCAGCCCTGCGGCCGCCAGTCGGGAAACCGCGTACTCTCTCCGGGCTTGAAAGGATTCGGGATATCAATAAAACCCGGGTCATAAATCTTTTTTTCCGGATCGATTATTTTTTCCTCCAGTGCGGCGGCGGCGATGACGGGCTTGATCGTGGATCCCGAAGGAAATTCGCCCGCGACCGCGCGGTTGAAAAGCGGTATCAGGGGATCCCGAAGAAGGACGTCAAACGCATCCGTCTTGATGCCCTGGCCGAACTGACTGCTATCAAACCCCGGATAGCTCACGAGCGCCCGAACCGCGCCACTGCGCGGGTCTAGCGCCACGACGCTAGCGCCATGCCCGCGCCCCACATAATGATCCACAATCGCATACGCCTTCTCCTGCAAAGCGCCGTCCAGTGTCAACGCGAGCGCCGTACCCTGACGCGGATCTTGCGTCATACGAAAACGGGTCTCGACGCCGTGCGAATCGGTCTCCACGATTTTTTTCCCCTGGACGCCCCGCAATGATGCGTCATAAAACGCTTCAAGCCCGCTCTTGCCCACGGTCTCCTCGCTCCCAAGCTCCGGGTGCGCCGCCGTCTCTTCCGGCGATATTTTGCCGACAAACCCGAGCACGTGCGACAATGCAAACGAATCGCGGTAACTGCGCCGGAAGCTCTCAAAAATATCAACGCCCGGGAGCGACGCAATCCGCGGCGCAAGTCCAACGATCGCATCGGGTGACAAACCGCGGGCGATAAATACATGCCCGGGAACCTTGCGCGGATCGGCGTCCGCAGGAAACCCGAGGCCCGCCAAATCATCCTCAGACAGAGCCAGCGCCGATGCCAACGTCGTCTCCAGCAGAGCAACATCCCCTTTGCCCCGCAGAAATTCCGCGCGATCAAAGGAAAGCCCGAACGAAGGAATATTCTCAACCAATAGCGCACCCGTGCGATCACGGATCACCCCGCGGGGCGCATAGATCGTCCGCGATGAAAACCGATTTTCCTGCGACTGAGAAAAAAGCGCCGTGCCTCCGGCAACCTGCAAAGCAAATCCGCGCCAGCCAAGATAGGCCATCCCGAAAGCGACAAAAAAGAGAAACGCCAGCGACGCAATGCGCGCAAGAGGGCGTTCTATCTTGCCCTCCAGCTCGCCGATGGGGTCGCGCGACACCACCGCGGCGTCCAAAAAAATTTCGTCCGGCTCAACCCCGTTAGAGTTCCGATATTTTCTTCGGTTCAAACGCCAATCGCGAGATGTACGTTCCGGTAAAAATGCGTGGTCATCATTGAAAAAAACTCTAACGGGGTCAACTCCGTTGAAAAAACCGCGCCGCTTGCGGCGGCGGCGGAAAATACGTTCAAGAAAAGAATATCGGTACTGTCGGATCATACGCTCTCATAATTTCAACGCCATCGCCGCGGCCCGGGCCAACGGCACCGACCAGTAGGCCAGAATATACAGCCCTGCCGCCATGGCGATCGTGGCAGTATATGATTTCCGATCAGCCATCACGGCCCGCACGACCTCCATCACGCACGCAAGAAAAAGAAACAGCAGAATCGTCGCGCCAAACGGCGGTGGCGCGACACTGTCAAGCAAAAACCCCGCCGCCAGCCCGTACCAAAGACCCACGGGAAACGGCAGTGCTTGCATGACGAATATCACCGCAAGCGTCGTCACCGACGGCACGAACGCACTCCCGCCCATGAGACGCGCAATCACCCATTCACAAAAAATGGCTAAAACAAGCGCCGCGCCAGCAACCGCGACATTAATGACTAGCGGCGGCTTCATAAGACCCTTTGTGCAATAATTTTTCGCAACGAGATATGAAAATCTCGGAGACGGGGCGATTTCGCTTCCGCGAAATATGCCTCGCGTCTAGTAGCAAAAATTACGAAAGACGAAGCAAACGTACTGATTGGAAGTACGCCAACAAGTCCTAAGTAATTTGCAGCCCTGATTTTCATATTGCAGTAGAAAAGGTTATTGCACAAAGGGTCTATAGCGAGTTCACCACCATGACGCGGTTAATCCGTTCCGGATGCGCAAGCAGAACCGCCTTGCCGATTTTAAACGCGCCGCCGGCGCGGTCATCCACGCTCACGATGCGTCCCGCAAAAATCGGTGGAATTGTTCTACTGCTTTTTGACGCGCGTACGACCATATCCCCGGGGTGCACCGGCGTATCACGCGGAATCAGCTCTACACTAAATGCCCGCGCGCCAAGGCCATGCGCCAGCGCCTCACCGCCCGTCGGCGCCAACGCGACGCTGAACGCGGCGCCCTTGTCAGACGCGACCGCGACCGTCGCCGACATAGCAGCAACTTCCGTAATCTCCCCCACGAGCAATTGATCTTCATCAATCACGATGTCCCCGATATGCACACCCGCGTCCTCACCCGCATCAATGACAAGCCACTCGCGATCCCATGATTGATTATACAGCATCACGGCCGCAGACGTCAGCGATGGCGCGAATTGCTTTTTCAGGCCGAGCATTTTTTTCAACGATTCATTTTCCTGCGTCGCCTGGAGCAGTTTTGCTTCCGCCACCTTCCGCGCAATGCGCTCGTCATCGCACGAAGCGCACGATGAAAAAACAGACACGCGGCCGCCCGATCCAATGGTACGGCTCGCGCTGTCCGCAAACCGCATCACCGGCCGGAGCACGCGCACCGATCCTCTCCGGAGTGTTGCGATCGGAGAGAACGGAGCGAATATAATCGCAATGGCGCACACAAACACGGCGACCACTGCGCTCATCATGACAGATTTCTTTTTCATACAACACTATGCGGGAACTTTTTCATAATCCGTGCTGACCAGCACCTCGCGCAATGCGTCAACGTCTTCCAGAATAATACCGGTCCCGCGCACCACGGCCGTCAGGGAATCCTCGGCGACCCGCACTGGAATGTGCGTCTCCTCGCTGATGAGACGGTCAAGCCCGCGGAGCAAAGATCCGCCGCCGACCAACACAATCCCCCGATGCATGATGTCAGCAACCAATTCCGGCGGCGTCTCCTCAACCGTCGCTTTAATCGCATTGACCAACACATTGATTGAATGGCGCATGGCGCGGCGAATATCCACATCATCCACGACAATTTCTTTGGGCAAACCCGTGACGAGGTCGCGTCCCCGCATCATTGCTTCCAACGGCTCTGGCAATTCGTACGCGGATCCAATCGCGATTTTAATGTCTTCAGCCGTGCGTTCACCCAAGAGCAGTTTGAATTCATCGCGCGCAAAACGGATGATGTCTTCATTAAACTTATCGCCCGCGATTTTCAAATTTTTTGACACCACGATCCCACCCAAAGAAATGACCGCGATGTCAGTCGTCCCGCCGCCGATATCCACGATGAGCGAGCCAATCGCCTCCTGCACTGGCA
>Ga0209515_10005363_pt1 | contig 16636 bp, 18 predicted proteins | sample Subgroupgradi54m_FD_187454 | JGI IMG/M metagenome (GOLD analysis project Ga0209515, IMG submission 187454) | Subsurface groundwater microbial communities from S. Glens Falls, New York, USA - GMW60B uncontaminated upgradient, 5.4 m (SPAdes)... ...
AAAAGCAGCTGAAAATGTAGCTCGAATTTGTTCAGATAAAGATACAAAAGTGGTTGTTCTTTATGTGGAAGAAAGATGGAGTTCGGCAGGTGCGGAAAATTCAGATTCTCCTGAATGGAAGCAAATAAGAGATCAGTGGGTTGAAGAAGGTAAATCCATATTGCATAATGAAAAATCACGTTTAAGCAAATTAGGTGTCCAAAACATTGAAATCGAAATGAGGCATGGTGATGTTGCTTCTGAAATTGTTGAATCTGCAAACGCACACGAAGCTGACTTAATTGTTTTGGCAAGTCACCATTCTTCTCCGGTTGGACAGTTATTAATGGGTAGTAGAACTTATAGTGTGTTTAAAACAGCGGCCTGTCCTATCTTAAGGATAATACGTTAAATTATTTTAATGAATTAATAGTAACTAAAAACAAAAAAAGATGGCAACATGGTTAGAAAAGTGGGATCCAGAAAACGAACAGTTATGGAACTCGGGAGGTAGCGCAAGAGCATGGAAGACATTATGGATCACAACAGGTGCATTAACGTTTTCATTCTCAACATGGTTTATAATGAGTGCTTTGGTTGTGAAATTACCAGGGATTGGATTTAAATTTGACCAAGATCAATTGTTCTGGTTAGCAGCAATGCCAGGATTAGCTGGAGGTTTATTGAGAATTATTCATACTTTTTTACTGCCAATATATGGTACTAGGCATGTAATATCCGTTTCAACATTATTGAAAATAATTCCTTGCGTTGGAATTGGTTTTGCTGTAATGGATTTATCTACTCCTTTTTGGATGTTTATGGTTCTTGCTTTTTTAACAGGTTTTGGTGGAGGTGATTTCTCTTCTTATATGCCAAGTACAAACTTGTTTTTTCCAAAAAGATTGAAAGGTACTGCTTTAGGAATTCAAGCTGGTATTGGAAACTTTGGAGTGAGTTTAGTTCAGTTTTTAACACCTGTTATGATTGGAATTGGAGTGTATGGAGCTTTTATGGTCTTCACAAAAGTTGAACCGAAAGAAGTGGCTGCTGTCTTTGAAAAAATAGACGATTCGAAAAGAGTAGAAATTTTTTCTACCTTGGAAATGAAAGCTCAAAAAGCAATTATTGGAAAAGTAAACAAGAAAAAATTAGGCGATTTATTGAAAGGAAAATCAATTAAAGCTACAGATAATGTAGCCGTATTTGAAGTATTGCCTTTAGCTATGCAAGCGAAAGCAATTAGTAATATTCATCCAAAAGTTGCTGAAAAAGTGCTGGCAAAATTCCAAGAAAAAGACAATGGTGTGCATAATAAACCCATCTTTCTTCAAACAGCAGCATTTTGGTATATTCCATTCTTGTTGATTTTTGGGATTTTAAGTTGGGTTCAATTGAAAAGTGTGCCGATTGTAGCTTCCTTCAAAGAACAATTAGATATTTTCTCTGATAAACATACTTGGTATTGTACAATTACCTACTTAATGACATTCGGTGGATTTGCAGGATTGGCAGCGGCGTTTCCAATGTTAATTAAAACAGTTTATGGTGATTTTCCAAATGCGCCAGATCCTTTACAATATGCTTTCTATGGACCGCTTATTGGTTCTGCAAGTAGAGTTTTATTTGGTTTTGTTGCTGATAAAACGGGTGGTGGTGTATTAACAACTATTAGTGGGGTTGGTTTAATTATAGGAAGTACTTTGTTGGTTACGTTAGGATTAGTTGCTCCAACAAGTATGGAACAATTCCCAATGTTTGTAGGAATTATGTTAATGTTGTTCTTCTTTACTGGTATTGGAAATGCGGCAACGTTTAGACAATATCCGCTTGTGTTTGCTCACAATCCACGTCAAGCTGCTGGAGTTATTGGTTGGACGGCAGCAGTTGCAGCTTTTGGACCATTTATTTTTGCAATGTCTATAGCAGCAATTATTAAAGCTACCGGAACTCCCAATGCTTTTTTCGTAGGATTAACAGTGTATGCATTAATTGCAACTTTTGTAAACTGGTATTTTTATCACAGAAAAGGGTGTGAAAGACCTTGTTAATTAGGTGTTAGGTATTGGGTATTGGGTATTAGGTTTTAGGTGTTAGGTAAAGCCAACACCTAAAACCTAACACCTAACTCCAAACACCTAAATGCACAAAATAAAAAATCAAATAATATAAATATGAAAGTGAATAAATTAAAATCAATCGCTTTTGGTTTAACAACCTTAGCTTTTGGCAGTGTGAATGCTCAAATGACTTTTAATGCTCAATACATGAGTAGAGGTGAAATGAGACATGGATTCGGTAATCTTGCTACAAAAGGATTAGCTCCAGGTATGTTTATTTCTCAAAGAGCAAGATTTGGAGGAGTTTATGCAGGAGAAAAATTTAAAATTAACTTTTCTATTCAAGATGTGAGAACTTGGGGTACAGTAGCAAATGCAGCTATCGATACAAAAGGATATTTGTCTTTATATGAAGGGAATGTTGAATTGTTAGTTAGTAAAAAACTTACGGTTAAAGCTGGTCGTCAAGCGATTGCTTATGATGATGAACGTATCTTTGGTGGATTAGATTGGGCAATGCAAGGAAGAAGACATGATGCTGTTATTTTTAAATATCAAGCAGATAGTACATTGACTTTTCATACAGGTTTAGCGTATAATCAAAGTGCTGAAACAAATAAATATTCACAGTATACAGTTGGATCAAATTATCAAAACTTCCAATATGTATGGGCTAATAAATTGTATAAAAAAAATAACATCAGTTTTTTATTCTTAAATAATGGTGTTAGTTATTACCAAAAGCATGTTGATTTATCACCTACAGATTCATTGGCTGTTGCCTTCTCACAAACAATCGGTTTGAGAATGGAACATAAATCTGATAAGTTAAATTATTTAGTATATGGTTATTATCAAACGGGACAATTTGTTGCAAATCAAATGACAACTGCTCAAACTGCAAAATTTGTTAATGCCTATGATGTTTGTGCTGAAATTGGTTACAAACCTTCTAAAAGTTTATTAGTAACTCTAGGTTCAGAATTGTTATCTGGAACAAGTCAATATGCTACAGCTGCTAATAAAACGAATTCATTCAGTCCTTTGTATGGAACAAATCATAGATTCAATGGATATATGGATTATTTTTATGTAGGAAATCACGGAGGAACAGTTGGATTATTAGACAATTATTTACGTGTAAGCTACACAAAAGGTAAATCTATTTATTCTTTAAATGGTCATTATTTCAATGCTGGAACTAATGTGAAAAAAGTTTCAGATGGAACTGTAATGAATGCTAATTTAGGAGGAGAACTTGATTTTACACATTTGTATAATTTCTCAGAAGGTGTGACTATTCAATGCGGATATTCTCAATTCTTTGGAACTACAACATTGCAAGCATTAAGACCAGGTACAAGTTTAAAAGAAATTAGTAATTATGCTTATGTAATGTTAATCGTTAGACCAGGAGCTATTAAATTTCCTAAATCTGGATTAAAAATGTAAATTGAAAAATGTTAATATTGAAAACTCCAGCATTCAATGTTGGAGTTTTTTTTTGGGCAGGATGTGATTTCATTTAATATCATCTACTCCCTCATCTATTTATGATCTAAATCATTTTTGATTAATCGAGAAATACCGTACTTTACATAAAGATATAACGATTTACGATTTTATAATTTTAATATAATTGATCAGATGAAAATAATTAACAAAGAAACTGGGAAACGAGTTGGCTCGAAAGACGAAGAGGTGAAATCTCATTCTAAAAAATTAAAAGAAGAAGATCCAATATTAAGAAACGCAAGTAAATCGGATGAGTCTGAAGAAATGTCAGAAGAATATTCAGCAATGGATCCACCTGATGCGTACGATAAAGTGAGAGCAATTGGTGCTGATTATGATGCAATGGATCCTTTTATTCAAGCATTAATGGATGAACATAAAGAAGTAATAATTAAGACAAATGAGTTTGATGCAGCTCTTTTAAAATTTAAAACGGATTCTTATGTTTTTGATGATGAGATAAACAACGCTTTTAATGACTTTTTTGTTTATTTTGATAATCATATTTTACCTCATAACAGGAAAGAAGAAAGACATTATTTTAGATTACTTCACGACCGTTTGATTGAATCTGGTGAACACGGAAATGGTGATAATCCCAGTACTGCTGTTGATTTAATGGAGGATGATCATGTTAAATTTATCCAATTAGGTTCTCTTGTTTTTAATTTATTAGGATTAGGTATCAGATTAAGAGATGCTGAATCAAAAATTCTTACATTTGACCTTGCGTACAATACAGGGCGAGAATTATCTGAATTGTTGCGTTTACATATATTTAGAGAAGACGAAACGTTGTTTCCATTGTCTCAGCATTTATTAACAAACGAAGATTTTTCAATTATCCATGAATAAGCCTCAAACTATAGTCGATACTTTTGGAAGAGTACATGATTATCTTCGGATTTCATTGACTGAACGTTGTAATTTACGTTGCTTCTATTGTATGCCTGAAGACGGAATTCAACTGCGTGATAAAGCAGAATTCATGACAACTGAAGAACTGATCTTTATTGCTAAAAAGTTTGTAGACTTAGGAGTGAAGAAAATACGTTTGACAGGCGGTGAACCAACAATTAGAAAAGATTTTTCAAATATTATTAAACAACTTGGAGAACTTCCTATTGAATTAGGGTTAACAACAAATGCGGTTCTTATAGATAAATATATTGACGATTTAAAAGAAGCTGGAATTAAATCTATCAATGTAAGTTTAGATTCATTAAAAGAAGAGAGATTCAATGCTATTTCTCGACGAGGTTATTTTACTAAAATTAAAGAAAACATCGATTTATTAATCAAAAATGATTTTAAGATTAAAATTAATATCGTTTTAATTAAAGGTACAAATGATGATGAAATAATTGATTTTGTAAAATGGACAGTGAATGAAAATATTCAAATTCGTTTCATTGAATTCATGCCTTTTGACGGAAATAATTGGAACTTTGAAAAGAAAATTTCATTCAAAGAAATATTAACAAAAGTGGATTTGTATTTTGGAAAAGATCAAGTTGAAAAACTAAAAGATGGACCAAACGATACGACTAGAAATTTTAAAATAAAAGGAGGATTAGGTTCTTTTGGAATTATCAGTTCAGTTACAAATCCATTTTGTGATACGTGTAATCGTATTCGTTTAACAGCTGATGGAAAAATTAAAAATTGTCTTTTCTCACAGTCTGAAATGGATTTATTATCTGCGGTTAGAAACGGAGAAGAGATTCAAAATATGATACTTGAAAATATAAAAGGCAAAGAAAAAGAAAGAGGAGGAAATACATCTTTTGACACGTTAGATTTTACAAAAATGAAAAATCGAACAATGATTTCAATTGGAGGTTAATTTTAAAAGTGTATTTATGAATGATGTAATAAAAAAACATTGTACAACTGAATGGTGCGAATATGTTAAATTTCACAGTGAAAAACAAATTTTTAATGCAGGAGATTACATTTTCAAAGTTGGTGACGATGCTATTGGTCTCTACATAATTGAAGAGGGAAAAGTAAAAGTTATCATCAATAACAACGATGGTTCAGAAAGAATCATTAGACTAATTTCTACTTCAGACATCCTCGGGCATAGAGGTTTTGGTGGTGATTGGAAATATTCGGTTTCTGCCATTACTCTTGAAAAATCAGATCTAACTTTTATTCCACTTGAAATTTTTAATCATGTGATGAAAGCAAATCCAGATTTTGCTTATTACATGATGATGTTCTTCGCTGAAGAATTAAGAGAATCAGAAAGATTAGCTACCAATTTACCTATACGTAATGTGATAGCTTCTGTTTTATTCAATATTTACAACGTGTTTGGTCTCGAAAAAGAAAGTGATACAAAGCTTAGTTTCACCCTTTCTAGAAAAGATATTGCGAATCAAGCAGGTACAAGATATGAAACTGTAGTAAGAGTTTTAGCTGATTTAAATAAGGAAGGGGTAATAAAAATTGACGGAAAAGCCTTACACATTTTAGATCCCAAAAGATTGGAAATTATTAAAAATGGTAAGGAGTAGTAGAGTAAACGCTTTTTGATTTTTTAACCACAGATTTTCACAAAGTTTTTACACTGAGTGTCGAAAAGTTTTAAGTTTGGGTTAACAAAAAAGAGGATGTTCCAATATTGCTTGAATCATCCTCTTTTTTGTTTTACTTCTTTAGTTTTTCTATACTGTCGCAACTTCAAAATCTATCGCTTTTAAAAGTAAACTTTGCCTGTTTAATTCTTCTAACAACTCTTTCGAATTTTCGAATGCATTTGTTTTCCAGTTTGCAAATAACGTTTTGTAATAACTTATTCCTTCTTCTAAATTTGATTTGAATTCTTTTAATTTATTCATTTGTTTTTTATTCAAAGGATCAAAGTTAGAAGCAACTTCTTTTTTGAAATGTTCAATATACATGTTTAATTCTTTCATAAACATGTGTGGGCGCTTTTTATTATTCAGAATGTTTATTTTTCCATAAATATGGTCAACCATTTCTTTTAACGAAAAAGTTCTTGAAAAATAAGCAATATTTGGACCTGGGCAAACAGCTATTCCTTCTCCTTCAACTTTTGTATCAATTTCTTTGTCGATTAATGCGGATGTTCCAAGTCCACTACAAAGACATGTTTTTTCTAAAACTTCTCTTTTTTGTTTTTCTAATTCCTTTTTAGGTAAGTCAGAATTGTCGAGACTTTGTATTTTTAAATGAACATACTGTCTTGAAGCAATACAAATTGGCTTTTCAGTAAACTCGGTATTGAAAGATAAAAACTTTTTCGGACAAGAACTTCCTGGTCTGTTTTTATCTAATAATTCTTTCATTGTTTTCTCAATAGTTGTTCCTTTAACCGTATTGAAAGGTACTCCGAGAGGAGAGATAGCGCTTGTATATAAGTCTTCTTCATTACATTCTTCTAAAAGTTTGGTTGTTGATCGATCAATACTTACCGCATCTGGGACTAATAAAAATGGAGTCCCCCACCCTACACTGTCTATGTTAAAAGTATTTAATAACATTTTGTGTTCCTCACAATTCCCTACTCCACCTTGAGCTGAAAATTTCATTGGATAAGGCTTTTGGGGAATAAATTTATTCCTTTCTTTTTGAGCTTCTTGATAAGTAGCGAAAATTTCTTGAATTAATTCTTCTCTACTTTCTTTAAATTTATCTAAAATTGGCCCTAATAAATCTCCTTGTGTTGCGAAAGCGTGACCACCACAATTTAAACCAGATTCAATTCTAAATTCGGACGTCCAAACACCTTTTTTAGCAAGAAATTTCCCTTGTATTAAAGCAGATCGATAATCACTAACTTTTAAGATTACTTTCTTTTTTATTTCTCCATTTTCGTCTGGTAGAAAATCAGGAAAAGATTCAAAATAAGCAAACAAACGAGGATTTAAACCAGCAGAAATGACAATATTTGAATCAACATCACTTAAAGCATACCCTCTAAGTGCTGCCATTGCATCATTAAATTCAATTGGAAGTTGCGTTTTATCTTTCGAAAATGTAGGATTATCAACTTTTGACATGATGTTTACATCAATATCTCCACAAATCATTTTATCTTTTAATTCTTGTTGAAGAATCGCTTGAATTAAAAGATTCTTTTCTTCCATCATCTTTTTGTAGTCAGAATTTAGTATAGAATCGGGACTTAACATTTCAAAATATTTCGTCAAATCTGTCCCCTCTTCAAACGATTGATTTTTTAATTCGTTAAATTTAATTTCAATTATTTTTTTTGATAAATTTAAGTAAGAAGTAATACGATCAGCTCTATGATTTTCTTCATTTATTTTAATTTCTATATACTCAAAATCATATACTTCACAATAATGTTTGCGAATTTTTTCAATTAAAAGATCATCTCCAATTGATAGAACAGATGAAATTCCAAAATGTGAAATTTTTATAGGTGAATCAATCGTGTAACCTAGACCCATTACAGGAATGTGAAAGGTATGTGGAGCTGCATTATTCATGAAAAAATATTTTTATGTGAAATTATAAAAATCAGACTTTTTTAAATATGATGTAAATCATACTTAATTAGATAAAAACATGATTGTAATACTTAGGATCTGTCAGTAAATAAACTACCCATTTTGACTGATTATTTTCTTACAGACACTTATTATTAGTTAAGTTTTTAGTCGATTAATAATTTTAAAGTCTCTAAATCAACAATTGATATTCTTTGATCTATTATTTTGATAATATTATTTGCAGACAACCCTTGTAAAACAGTTGAAACTTTAACAGTTGAAACTCCTGTCAACTCACTTAATTCGGCTATTGAAAGATTTGTGTTTTGAGTATCACATTCGAAAACAGCATTATTTATCAGTTCGTTTAGTATCCTTTCTTCAGTATTGTGCGTTGCATAACTTTTAGTTTTATTATCTGTAATTTTAATTCTTCTACATAGAATTTCGATCATTATTTTTCCAAATTCTGGATTATCAGTAAGGGCTTTTTTAAAGTTGGTTTTATCTATTTTTAATAAGATCGAATTTTCGCAAGCACAAGAAGTGAAATAAAAATAATTTCCTTCGCAAAGACAGGATGTTATTCCAATAAACTCATTTTCTCTTGTAAATCCAATTACATTTTCCTTTTTTGAAACTTTTAATTTCCCTGATTTTATGAAAAACACATTGTTATTTATTTCACCTTCTCGAAATAAAATTTCTCCTTTTACAACCTCAATTAATTCATACGAAAAAAGTGATTGAATATAATTGATATCGAAATAAATATTGGATGCTTTCATTTTAACATTTTAATTAAGATTTAATGTAAAAATACCTCTAATAAAATGCAATAAATATGATTTAAATCAATTAATAAAGAGCAACTCTGAAAAACAAAGCATTATTTTAATCGTATGTATTGGAGCTTTTTACAAGCTCTTTAAAATTGATTATTAATATTCTTTTACCTTCAAGTTTAATGATATTTTCATTACTTAATTGAGCTAAAGTTCGAATCGTCGTTTCAGTTGTAGTACCTGCTAAATCAGCTATTTCAGACCTTGTCAACAATACATTTATTGTTTGACTATCTTCTAAATATCCAAATGAATCGACTAATAACATTAACGCTTCAGAAATTCTTTCTTTTACTGTTTTTTGCGCAACATCTATTAAATGCTGTTCTGCACTTTTAAGATCTTTAGATAAAAGTTGAATTAAATTTAAAGATAATTTATAATTGTCTTCATTCACTTTCTGAAAAATTTCTTTTGTAATGATGCAAATCTCTGTTTCTTCCATTGCAGTTGCTGTTCCATGATAAGGTTCGTTACTTAATAAAGAGCGATACCCCAAAATATCGCCAGCTTTTGCTAAACGAACAATTTGTTCTTTACCATCTTTTCCCAACTTAGATAATTTAACTTTTCCTTTATAAATACAAAATAAATTATAAGCATTATATCCTTCTTTAAAGATTATTTCACCTTTTTTGAAAATATTCTCTTGTTTTCCGCAAGACAATTCTCCTTTTTCTTTCAAACTTAAATTGCAGAGAATTCCAATCTTGTTTCCACAATTTGTACATGAAGGAATATCTGTGTTACTATTTTTCATGAATTTAAAATCTAATAATAATCATCAAAATTAGATTAAATTTACACTAAATTATATGTCAAGAGTAATCTTTTAGAATGATATATATCATATTTAAAAAGAGAAGATAACCTCAAATTTGTTATCAGAATAAACAATATACAAACAAAGTAAATATGGAAAGTTTAAATGAGGCTTTGAGTAAAGTGAGAAATTGCACTAAAAAGTTGGACTCTATCGTTCTTCCTACAGAGTTAGCTCTAGGCTTTGTTGTTTCTGAAAATATTTATTCTCCTATTTCTTTCCCTCCATTCGAACAATCTGCTATGGATGGATATGCAATAAATTCAACTAATTCAAATGCTGTTTTTACATTAATTAATGAAATTAAAGCGGGTGATAACGCAAATTCAATTCAATTAAAACCTGGTGAAGCATCTCGAATTTTTACCGGTGCGATGATTCCAACTAATTCAACGTGTGTTGTTAGACAAGAGGATGTAGAGAAATTAGATGGTCAAGTTAAAATTTTAGTAATGCCTAAAGCCGGTGCGAATATTAGAAAAATTGGTGAACAGGTTAAAATGGGAGATCTTGCAATTGAAAAAGGAAAGGTTCTAAATCCTGGAGCTATTGGTTATCTATCAATGATTGGAGTAAGTAAAGTTTCTGTTTACGCTAAACCAAAGATTACTATTATTACAACAGGTAATGAATTGACTAAATTAGGAAATGCATTAGAGGCTGGAATGATTTACGAATCGAATTCAAATACGTTATTAGCTGGACTTCAGAATTATGGTTTTGAAGCAAGAACTGTTTCTGCAAGAGATACATACAAAGAAGTCAAAGATACTTTTGAAAAAGTAATTATTGAAAGTGATATCGTTATTTTTACAGGCGGTATATCTGTTGGAGATTATGACTTTGTCGGAAAAGTTCTCGAAGATTTAAAAGTAAATACTATTTTTTACAAAGTGAAACAGAAACCTGGAAAACCGTTGTTCTTTGGTGAAATTAATAATAAAATGGTTTTTGGGTTACCTGGAAATCCAGCAGCGGTTTTGACTTCTTTTTATTTATTTGTATTGCCTTGTTTGGAAAAAATGATAGGAAGAGAAAAAGGATTTATTTCAAGAATGAAAGTTGCAATTAATGTTGACTATTCAAAATCGGCTGATATTTCTCATTTAATGAAAGGATTAGCAACAATTGACAAGGTTGAATTATTACCTGCACAGAGTTCAGCAATGTTAAGCTCTTTTGTAACAGCTAATTGCATTGTAATTTTTGAAGAAGGTAGAACAGAATGGAAAAAAGGAGATTTGGTTGAAATACGAATGATTTAATGAAGTTTTTTTTGTTGACCGATATATATAATAAGAAACAACGATGAGTTCTGAAATCGATTTTAATGTAAAAAGTAGAATTTGGATTTTAACACAAGAAGGTACTTTCTTGGGGGAAGGTCGAATAGAATTATTGACTAAAATTGATGAATTTGGCTCTATTTCTAAAGCTGCAAAATCGATGAAGATGTCTTACAAAAAAGCGTGGGAATTAGTTAATTCTATGAATGGGCAATGTAAAGATCCGATTGTTATAGGAAAAACTGGAGGAAAAGACGGTGGAGGTTCTGTTTTAAGTGAAACTGGACGCAATCTGGTTATTCAATTCACACAATTAAATCAAGAAACGATTCAATTTCTAAATGAAAAAGTAAGTAATATTAAATGGGGATGAAATTAACTGCAATCATATTAGCAGGAGGAAAAAGTTCTAGAATGGGAACTGATAAAGGATTGGTTCTCTTTAATGGAAAGCCAATGATCGAATATTTGATAGCTATTTTTAAATCACTTGATATCCCTATAATAATTATTGCTAATAACCCAATTTACAATCAATTTAATGTACCTGTTTTTGAGGATCTAATTAAAGAAAAAGGTCCACTTTCAGGAATCTATACTGGTCTTTCAAATGTCGAAACAGAAAAAAATATCGTCATCAGCTGTGACGTTCCTTGCGTTTCAAATGAAATGATCGAAATACTTATTCAGAGTTCGAAAAATGAAAAAATTACAATTGTTTCTTATAAAAATAAAATTCATCCGCTTATTGGAATTTATTCAAAAGAGCTAATTGATAAGTTATTGAGTAATTTACTGTCGGAAAAATTAAAAGTTAGAGATTTAATAGATTCAGTTGATTCTAAAATAATTGAATTAGATGAGTTAAATTTGATAAATATTGAAAAACAATTGACAAATATTAATACAAAAGTGGAATTAAAATTGATCGAAGATGGAATATGAAGTTCAGTTTTACGGAATGATTGCTGAAAGAATAGGAATATCTAAAGCATCTATTGTAATTGACTTTAATGGCGAAGATATCAATGTAAGAAATTTAATTATTTCTCGATATCCTGAATTAAAATCAATGACTTTTCAAATTGCAATAAATAATGAATTGAAAGAGATTTTATCAAGTGTAAATATCGGACAAACTATAGCCATATTACCTCCTTTTGCTGGTGGTTAAAATTGAATAAAATGTTAACAAAAGAAGAATTACAATATTATGATAGACAAATTTTGCTAGAACCAATTGGCAGAACTGGTCAAGAAAAATTAAAACTGTCAAAAGTATTAATTGTTGGTGCTGGTGGATTGGGATGCCCTGCTCTTCGGTATCTAGCATCTGCTGGTATTGGCACACTTGGAGTCGTCGATTTTGATGAAGTTTCAATTTCGAATCTCCATCGGCAAATATTATTTGATTTTGATGATGTTAAAAATAATAAAGCGGTAGTAGCTATCGAGAAATTGAAAAAAGTAAATCCTTTTTTGAACTATATTGCTTATCCTATTCGCTTAACAACTGAAAATATATTAGAAATTATTGAAGGATACGATATAATTGTTGATTGTACTGATAATTATGAATCTCGTTTTTTAATAAATGACGCTTGCGTTTTAACCGATAAGCCTTTGATCTATGGTTCTATTTTTAAATTTGAAGCACAGATTAGTGTTTTTAATTGGGAAAATGGACCAACATATAGATGTTTATTTAAAGATTTTCCTTCTAATGAATCAACGGCTGATTGTAATTCTTCTGGTGTAGTTGGAGTTTTGCCTGGAATTGTTGGTTTATACCAATCAAATGAAGTGTTAAAAATGATTTTAGGAATAGGTGAAGTATTAAGTGGAAAATTAATGATATACAATAGCTTAAATAATCAAGTCACTTATTTTAATCTTTCTAAAAGCAATGAAAATTTGTACGATGTTTTATTGTCTGAAAGAAAATTAATTCCTGAAAAATACATTCGATCTTGTTCTTTAAGTAATGATATTTATGAAGTTGACTATAAAAATATTAATCTGCGAGACTATCAAATTGTGGATGTCAGAGAACCGTTTGAAATGCCTTTATTAGAAAGTGATATTATCATAAATATTCCTTTAAGCGAATTGACAGAATCTTATTCTCAAATAAATAAAGAAGGCAGTGTTTTACTTTTTTGTAAATCAGGAATTCGGAGCATGAAAGCGTTGGAGATACTTCGTGATCAATTTGGATATACCAATATCAAAAGTTTAAAAGGGGGAATTACTGAAGAGATGATAAATAAGTTGTTGGAAATAGAAAATTAAAAAATAAGATGAACAATTTAAATCTAAAACAATGGAACTAAAAAAAATAAAAAACTGTTTTATTGAAGGACCAATTTCTTCCACATTTATTGGTGAATCGATCGGTAAACATCAATCAAAAACAACAATTGGAGCCCATCAACTTTTTTTAGGTCAAGTACGAAAAGATACGATTGATAATAAAAGTGTGGTTTCGATAGAATATACAAGTCATGTTGATATGGCGAATAAAGTTTTTGAAGAAATCAGAGAAGAAGCTTTTTCAAAATTCGATTTAACATGTATGCATATTTATCATAGTTTAGGAGAAGTGAAAATAGGTGAAATTTGTTTGTTTGTTTTTGTATCATCAAGTCATAGAAAAGCTGCTCAAAAAGCAATTGAATTTGTTGTTGAAGAAATTAAATTAAAATCTCCGATTTTTGGAAAAGAAATTTTGGAGGATGAAACGCATGTTTGGAAAGTAAATCAGTAATCATGGTAGAAATAACGCATAAAAGTAGTTCTTTACGAATAGCAACTGCAGAAGCAATTGTTCATGTTAGTAGGCAAGAAACGATAGACGCTGTTGTGAATAAGACAGTTCCGAAAGGCGATGTATTTGAAATGGCTAAAACTGCTGGTTTATTTGCTGTTAAAAAAACATCTGACATGATTCCTGATTGTCATCCTTTACCTGTTGAATATACAAAAGTAAATTACCGAATTGAAGGCTTAAAAATTCACGTTGAAATTGAAGTGAAATGTATTTATAGAACAGGTGTTGAAGTCGAAGCGATGCATGGCGCAAGTGTTGTAGCGCTGACAATGTACGATATGCTAAAACCGATTGATAAAGGAATTGAAATTCAAAATATTCGATTAGTCAACAAAAAAGGAGGAAAATCGGATTGGAAAGATAAATTTCCTAAAGGATTAAAAGCCACAGTTGTAGTTTGCTCTGATACTATTAGCAAAGGATTAAAAGAAGACAAAGCAGGAAAAGCAATTATAGAAAAATTAGAAGCTTGCGGAGTTGAAATAAAAGATTACATCATTGTTGCAGATGAAATGGATGAAATTCAACAAGTTTTATTAGACGAAGCAAAATTAAAAACAGATTTATTGATTTATACTGGTGGAACAGGTTTATCTGTAAGAGACGTTACTCCTGAATCAATTCGCCCGTTATTGGACAGAGAAATTCCGGGAATTGCAGAAGCAATGCGAAACTATGGACAAGAAAGAACTCCATTATCTATGTTGTCAAGAAGTTTGGCAGGTGTAAAAGAAAACACATTGGTTTTAGCATTACCTGGTTCAACAAAAGGTGCATCAGAATCCATGGATGCTATTTTTCCGTATGTTTTACATTTGTACAAAATTTTCAAAGGAGCAACACACGATTGAAATGAATAATCACAATAGTTTCCATAAGTTAATTGTCGTCTCTATTATAATAATTTGGACCATATTCAATTTTCAATCAAGGAAAAAAGAAAATTTAAATTATGAGAATGGTAAATCCATTCGTACTGGAGAAACCAAAAATGGAGTCAACAACGGTTTATGGCAATGGTATTATAAAAATGGGAAAGTCCAATTGTCTGGAAATTTTGTTGATGGAAAAAGAGAAGGAGTTTGGAAAACATTTGATTCATTAGGCGTTATCACTTCTTCTTCCAATTATGTAGACAATAAGTTGAATGGAGATTTGATACTCTATAATGAAAAGGGGAAAGTAAAAAGTATCAAGAAATTTGTTGATGATGTTGAAGTGAAATGATAAATACAAGGTTTATTAAAATTCAAAGATTAATAGTACATTTGAGAAATATTCTTAAAACAGAATGGAAAATTCAGTATTATTTAATATTCTCTATTTATTAATTGCTATAGTATTATTACTTGCGTTTGGGTTAATTTATTTATGGTTGAAATCTCAAAAAATAGAAGCGAGAAAAATGGATATTGAATCCAAATTCGAACTGTTAGAAAACAAGGTAAATAACATGCAATTAGAAGCGATTGATTATAAATTGAATCCACATTTATTTAAAAACATCCTTAATTCTATTCAGTCACATGCTTATCAAACGTTTTATGCGATCGATAAATTAGCCAATGTTTTAGATTATATTCTTTATGAAAGCAAAAACGGCATGGTAACTCCGAAAGAAGAAATTGAATTTGCTTTAAATCTTATTGAAATTAATAAAATAAAAATAAGTCCTCTTTTTGAATTAAAAATAAAAACAAAAGTAAATGAAAACGAGCCGTTGTATCATCAAAAATTATTAGCACCATTAATTTCAGTAGATTTAATCGAAAACACTTTCAAACATGCAGATTTACAGGGTGGAGACGCTTTCATTACTATTTGTCTTGAATTTAAAAATGATGTGTTTTATCAGACAGTTTCAAATAAAATTTCAATTAAATCACCTATTAAAAAAGAAAAAAGCGGTATTGGAACTGAAACCTTAGAGCAAAGATTAAAAATCATTTACAAAGACAATTATAAATTAGAAAAATTTGTCGAAGGCGATGTACATATTTCACATTTAACAATCAATTTATTTGAATACAAAGTTAAAATGCTTGCTGCTAGATGATGAGCTTCCAGGCTTAACCTATTTAAAAATGCTTTGCGAACAAATTCCTGAATTGGAAGTCGTGAAGGCATTCGATAATCCTGAAATTTTTCTAAATGAAATTGAATTATTAGATTTCGATCTATGTATTATGGATATAGAAATGCCAGGAATGAATGGGCTATCTGTAGCAAATCGTATTAATGGAATCCCAGTAATTTTTACAACAGCTTACAACGAGTATGCAATTGATGCATTTGATTTAAATGCTGTGGATTATGTTCGAAAACCAATAAAAAAAGAACGATTAGAAATAGCAGTTCAAAAAGCAATTAAACGAATTGGAAAACTCAAATTAAAGAAAGAATTTATTTCACTCAACTCTGATAAAGGTCGTGTTTTAATTTATTTTGATCAATTGCAATACGTCACTATTTCAGAAAGTGACAGTCGTGATAAAATAGCATTTTTGGAAAATGGTTCTAAGTTTACATTGAAAAATATTTCATTCGAAAAATTAATGAAAATACTTCCATCAGATTCTTTTTGTAGAGTAAATAAGAAAGATTTAATTTCAATAAAAGCGATTAGTCATTTTTCATTTGATGAAATTACGATGAAAATACCGCTTCATAATGGGAAATTCTTGACACTTGTATTAAGTGAAACTTATCGTAACAATTTTGTGATTTTGACTTCAAAATCTTTATGAAATATTAGTATTTTCTAACCTCTAAAATTCTCTAACATCTTCTTTCATTACATATTTCCCCCTA
>Ga0209515_10005364_pt1 | contig 16634 bp, 14 predicted proteins | sample Subgroupgradi54m_FD_187454 | JGI IMG/M metagenome (GOLD analysis project Ga0209515, IMG submission 187454) | Subsurface groundwater microbial communities from S. Glens Falls, New York, USA - GMW60B uncontaminated upgradient, 5.4 m (SPAdes)... ...
TCTGCTGCATCAATCCGAGAAAAGCGCTGCGCCGCTTCTCCCATTCGCCGCAAACCGTCTTTATTCTGAATCATTCTCTTTATCTCACCCAACAAAATATGAGGAGTGAGGTTGGCTTCTTCAACGATTTCAGCAGCACCCACGGCAGCATACTCATAGGCATTTTTTAGCTGATGCTCCTGTGCGGAATTTAAGAGCGGAACAAGAATAGCGGGCTTCGCCCATGCGGCAATCTCAAAGATCGATGATGCGCCCGCACGCGACACTATCAGGTCAGAAGCCGCATAAAAATCACGCATCCCCTGCTCATCGAAAAATGGGACAGGGTGGTAATGCTCTTTATGCGCAAACTCAAGCGTTACCATGCCCTCGCCTTTCACATCCTCAAAGTTCTTCTGCCCTGTCTGATGCACTATTTCAAACTCTTCGGCAAGTTCTTTGAGAATGCCCAATACAGCTTCATTGATTTTCTGGGAACCTTGCGACGCACCGATAACACCGATCACCGGAGCATCGGTAAAAATCGAGAGGCTCTCTTTTGCGTGCGCTATATTGCCTCCGAGAATGCGCTTGCGAATCGGAATACCCACAACTGCTGTTTTCCCTTTGGGAAAAAATTGAGCTGCGGAAGGAAACGCGATCCCGACGCGTACCGCAAAGCGAGCTGCAAATCTGTTTACCGTTCCCGGAATTGAATCGGACTCATGAATAATCAACGGGATGCGAAAAAGAATAGCTCCCGCAATAGCGGGAACAGCGCCGTATCCTCCTTTTGAAAATACGACATCGGGCATTACAAAAAACATCCGCCACACGCCTCTGATCACGCCAAAAAATGTTTTAAAAAAATCTAAGAAATTAAGCGCGGATGCGTATCTGCGCATCTTGCCCGTACCGACGCGCAAGAAAAATATCTCTTCTTGAACGATAACTTCTTGTCCAAAATCATCCGGCCCCATATAAAAAAGCTCCAGATCAAGAATCTGCTCTTCTTCGGCAATACGCTTGAGCTCCCGAGCTACGGCAACGATAGGAAAAAAATGCCCCCCCGTACCGCCGCCGGTAAAAAGTATTCTCATATAGCGGTCAAATGATACCTATTCATATAATATCCTATTTTAGATAAAAATCCACCCTCAAACAGCTTGTAGCTTGTAGGAAAATTCTAAATTCCTTCTCTTCCCTACAAGCTACAAGCTAATTCCTACAAGCTACCCTAGCTTTCATACTTTGAGATATTTAAAATAATTCCTGCCATACCCATGGTAATCGCAAGCGACGTTCCTCCATAGCTCACAAAAGGAAGCGTAATGCCTGTGAGCGGCAACAATCCGGAGATAGCTCCCATATTGATAAATGCCTGGGAGACGATCGATACCGCGAGTCCGGTTGCAAGCAACTTTCCAAATGCATCCGGCGCTTTTTTGGCAATAGAAAGCGCCCGACAAAAAAAGAAAATAAAGAGCGATATCAATGCACATGCGCCGACAAAACCCATTTCTTCCGAAAAAATAGCAAATATCGAGTCGGTCATGGGTTCCGGCAGATAATTATATTTCTGCAGACTGCGGCCAAAACCCAAACCCCAAAATCCTCCCGATCCTATGGCAATAAAAGCTTGATTGATCTGGTATGCAATGCCCTTGATATCGCTAGAGGGATCAAGAAATACGGAAATTCTCTGAAGCCGATACGGTTCGAGTTTGATCAGCAAGAAAAGTCCTATGATCCCGAATCCTATCATGCTCAATATTTGCGCGATCTTCCCGCCGCCCAAAAAATACATAATGCCCGCCGTTATGATAATAACGCCAAGCGTCCCCAAATCTTTCTGCATCATAAGAAAGATGCCGATGATCGAGACCATGAGCGCAAATGGAATCATACCGTAAGAAATACTATGAATTTCTTTGCGTCTGGCATCAAGCCAACTTGCAAGATATATAATAAAACCAAATTTCAAAATTTCTGACGGCTGCAAACTCAAAGGACCGAGAGCAAGCCAGCGCCGCGCGCCTCCTGCGCCGTAGCTCAACTGGGGAATGAAGACAAGAGCAAGCAGTACGAATGCCGCCATAATAAGGGGAAGAGCGATTCGTTTCCAACGATGATACGGAATCAGCTGGCATACAAACAACGCACCAAGACCCAATACGCCTCCAAACATGAGCTGGCGCAGCGTATAGTAAGCAACTGATCCATGATCCTTATACGAAAGCGCCATCGAGGCCGAAGACAGAATAATAAAACCAACGATAAAAAGCGCTAATACTGCATACAAAAAAGGCCTGTCAACTGATGTCTTTTTTACCGGCATATCAACCCGACGATGTTTTGACGATTTGGAAGCCATGAGAAAAATATCTGCACTAAATTTATTCCGGCAATCGCGCTAAGCGCGATTTAACCGCGCTAAGCGCTGCAACAAATTTATCTCCGCGATCAAATTCATTGGCAAAAAGTCCGAAACTTGCAGCTCCCGGACTCAAAAGAATATAATCTCCTTTTTTTGCGCCGTATGCTGCCATATTCACCGCCTCGTCCATCGAAGCTGCCATTTGTATTGCAACGTATTTCTTAGCTTTTTTCTTCTTTACTATACGCAGCAATGCATCCGTGGCCGTACCGGGAAGCAAGACCAACGAATCAACGTATGCTGCAATGGCGCGCGCCATATCAGAAAATTTCAATTTTTTATCACTCCCGCCAGCAATCAAAATAAGACGTGATTTCTTTGCTTCTTTTCTAAATCGTTTGATGGCGGCAATACTTGCATCCGGAATAGTTGCGGTTGTGTCATTGATAAATGAAATACCCCTGATTCTTCCTACAAGCTCCTGCCTTCCGGGAAGTCCGTAAAAACGAGTCAGCGTTGAACGTATTATATCCGGAGAAACGCGAAAGTGTTTGGCAATACCTACGGCAAGGGCAACCGAAGTTTCGTAGTGCGATCCAAGATTTTTATCAACAGTTGCTTTTAAATTAGCAGGCAGTTTGGGAAATTCCACTCGCCCCGGTGCACGTGTTGCAATTCTTCTCACCACCGGATCCGATCCATTGGCAAAAAGAATATCTTCCTTGTCCTGATATTTAAAAATAACTGATTTTGCCGATATATAGCTCTGCATGGAGCCATGCCAGTTAAGATGATCGCGCAAGATATTAGTGATGACGGCAATATGAGGGCTTTTGCGCAGATGGGCCTCATCCTTCCAAGAATCGCGCAAAATATCATCTAGCTGGAAACTTGAAAGTTCAAGAATCACCACATCGTGACTGCGTACATCATCCATAAATTCAAGGACTGATCTGCGGATATTGCCGCCCAAAAACACGCGCTTGCGGCTGTCTTTTTTATTTTTCTTAAAATAACGTTCAAGAAATCGGAACATAAGAAAACAGGTCGTGGATTTGCCGCGCGTTCCCGTAACTCCGATGATCTGGGCAGGACACTGGCGCAAGAAAATCCCCAAATCCGTAGTAACCGGAATACCTCTATCCTGCGCAAGCTTGATATAAGGCGACACAGGCGGTACGCCCGGATTTTTGACAATGAGATCCGCCTGCAAGAAATCGCTCTTGCGATGCTCGCCTAATACATAAGTAATTTTTGAAAATTCTTTAAGTTTCGTGATAGATGATTCAAGCTGGACTTTAGTGCGCAGATCGGTAATCACCAGAGACGCTCCCCGCTTGGCAAAAAAACGCGCGGCCCCCACTCCTCCGCCGTGCAATCCAAGTCCCATGATAAGAATCTTTTTTCCGGTAAAATCGGTATTCATACAAAAATCAGTTTGTAGTTGGTAGGTTGTACTGAATAGTAGAAAGAAAATATTTTTCTTTTCTACAAACTACTCACTGCTGCTAGCGTTTTACTACGCGGCCAAAACGCCCGTGAGTTGGGAGTCCATTCTCCACGGCAAGCCGGCCATTCACCACTACCGTAGTCATGCCGATTGCATACCGATAGGGGTTGCGATAGCTGTTTCCTTCTTTAAATGTCTTTGGATCAAAAACAGCAATATCAGCAAAATTGCCTTTTGCAATGCTTCCGCGTCGTTTGATTCCAAGCTTTTCGGCAGGACCCGAAGTAAGTTTCTTAATAGCCTCCTCCGGAGAGACGAGCGCCAACTCGTTTACGAATCGATGCCAAAAATGAGGAAAAGCCCCAAACGAACGGGGATGAGTAATGTCTCCGCCACGCGCTGATTCTTCGGCATATCCCTCGCCATCGGAAGCAATGAATGAATCCTGGTCTTTCACTTCGTCTTTGGTATTACGTACCGACACCGTCCTTCCTATCATTGATACACGCCCCTCTGATGCCCTCACCGTCGCAAGAAGCGCCTCCTCTGGAGTAATACCGGCGTTATCCGCGATCTCGGCAAGCGTCTGACCTACGATGGTTTTTATGCGCGAAGAACTGATAAGGATCTTATCCGCGTGGAGGGTGTAGCTTGCCAGTTCATCAATAATTTTTTTACGTGTTTCGGAATCATCAATTCGCTTGAACAGCTCATCAAATCCGCCCTCCCGCGCCCACGCCGGAATCAGTACATACAGCGAAGAACCGGTAGCGGCATAGGGCGAGACATCGAAATTGATATTTAAACCGGATGCTTTTGCATTATGAATAATATCCAGTACCGGTGCGAGCGATCGCCATGATTTTTTCCCAATCGCCTTGAGATGGCTTATCTGCACAGACACTCCCGCCTCACGGCCAATACGTACAACCTCATTCACTGCCGCAAGCAACCCGCTGCCCTCGGAGCGCAGGTGCACTTTTAATACGCCTCCTTTTTCCTGAAGCACGCGGCTGATCTCGATAAGTTCTTCTGTAGGGGAAATCGCTTCATGTCCATACGCAAGACCCATCGACAAACCGAATGCGCCCTGATCGAGAGCATTGGAAAGAAGCAGTTTCACTTTCTCGCTCTCTTCAAGAGTAAGCAAGCGCATTTCATTGCCAATAACACCTCGGCGAAGCGTGCCATATCCCGCAAAACTTCCAAAATTGACTCCCAAATTTTGAGCATCAAGCTCCCATACATATTCTTCAAATGTAGCCCAATTGATATTGAGATCAGAAAGATCAGCCCACTTTTTGATTCCATGGATAGCTTCGGAAGACCCCAGAGGAGCCAGCGATGAACCGCAGTTCCCTCCTATGATCGTGGTAACGCCCTGCATCAGCAAACTTTCAAGCGTCGGATATTTAAAAAGCGTTAAGTGGGTATCTGCGTGATTTGTCATATCAATAAATCCCGGGACAACATATTTCCCGGTCGCATCTATCACATGAGCAGCCTGGGAATCGCCCAAGGGTCCGATCGCACTGATCTCGTTTCCCGTTATGCCAATATCGGCCTGTATTGGCGCATTGCCTTTACCGTCATATACCGTGCCGGATTTTATTATAATGTCATATGCCATACTCTTATTGTATAAATAAAAACCGCGTTTTGCAAAACGCGGTTTTGTCTTTGCTAACTATTGTTCAACGTAAACCCGGTGACTGCGGCACAGTCGGTAAACTCCGCATCAGAGGCGTAAGAGAACAAACAGACCTTTCCACCATAAAATGCGAATGAGGGTGTATGATCAAACATACCCGGCCTAATAAACATCCATTCATCTCCCGGACAATCAACGGGTATATTCTTAGGATCAGTAAGTCGTTCGGGATGCGTGGCAAGCATGCAGCCCGCCGCAAATGTCGTAAGTCCAAATTCATCCGGACGGAACATGCTCCGAGCCTTCGTCATGGACCTCTTGTAGTAGCGCAGCCCGAAATTACATGGAATCACAATGATATCGCCTTGTTGCTCAACGTCCAGACGCTCAAGGGACGCATGCGTACACTCATGCGTACGTATATACTCGCCGCGGCATCGCTCAAGGCGGGCATTATGAAAGCCTCCCTTGCATTTACTATCCAATAATGCAAAAACTTGTTTAAGTGCTTCCATATACTCCGAGGCAATCGCTCTCCACTTGGGAAAAGCGAAATATAACGTACCAATAGGTGTTACGGGAGAACGTTCACTTCCAACAAGGTGAACGCCCGGATCCAACCGCGGCCAGTGTTTTCGCAAAGCCGCAATCTGCTGCTCAAGCGATTTTGGCTCGTAGTCGCCAGGATACTCCACATTTCTAAATGCCATTATACGTGCCCTTTATTCTAAAAGTTCTACGCATCTCTTATACGTAGAACTTCCTATCCTATTCAAATGTTTATCTGCCTATCAGCGCCACCGCCATACCGACCATGGCAGTCACCATGCTGATAACCCAAAATCGCATGGTTACTTTATACGGAGGCCAGCCCTTTGCCTCAAAATGATGGTGTATAGGGGCTATAAGAAATACTTTTTTCCCGCGGAAACGCTTTGACCCGAATTGAATGATGTTTGACGCCACCTCGATCATCAATACAAACCCGATGATCGGAAGCACGACTGCGGAGTTGGTAAGAAACGCAACTACGGTGAGCGCGGTTGTAAGTCCCAAGATGCCGGACTCCCCCATATAAAAGCGCGCAGGCGGAATATTGAACCACAGAAATGCCAAAAGAGATCCGAGAATTACGGCACAAAATGCAGCGATGTCAACCTGTCCGCGAAAAAATGCGATACCGCCGTATGCCGCAAAAGCGGAAGCGAATACTCCTCCGGCAAGCCCGTCGATTCCATCTACCACGCTCGAAGAAAAAAGCACGATCATCGTCGCTATAAAAAGCGGAATATACCAAAGGCCTATGAATAAATCCCCATATCCCGGAATATAGATCGCGCGCCAATCCAATTTAAAATAAAACCAAAGCGCACCCGAAAGCGCGATCCCGCACACGATCAAAAGCCGATGACGGAATTTCATGCCTCCTGCCACGTATTTCCCCTTGCCAAGAACCTGCATCAGATCATCTGCAAGTCCCAGCAACGAAGCAGCTACTAGCGTAAAGAGCGGAAGCCATGTCTGATTGCGGGAAAGAAAATTCGCTTTATCCAAAAAGCTATTATCCGTGATCTGCGCCGCAGCCCAAATGGCAAGTGCAAGAATAGATGTGGTGATCCAAATCAGCGCACCGCCAAGACGGGGAACGCGCGTCTCTCGATCTTTATGGAGCGCCGCAAAAAGCGGAGTCTTCGTGCCATCGGGAGACGTAGTGCGCACTTCCTTGCGCCAAAGCTTATATTTATACATGTAGTGCGTGAGCGGCGGCGTAAGAAGCATTGCAAGCGTAAAAGACACGGCAAAAAGGCCGAAAGATTTAATGAGATTTATGACGTAAGATGCTTGTGCGGTCATTGATCAGTGATTAGACCTGTTGCCTTATAATTTTCGTGACGAAATTTCCATATTTCGAGCGAGACGAAGTAAAAATTATGAGGCATATACGGAGTATATGTCGAATAATTTTTGCGAAGTCGCAGCCGAAATATGGAAATTGCAGTAGAAAAATTATAAGGCAACAGGTCTATTAGTTCGTAGCGAGTAGTTTGCAATAGACGGAAAAATATCGACGTTTTTGCTTCCGACTGCCAATCACAAACTGTTAATTAAATGCTGATTCAAGCCAATGAATAAGGGCGCGGCCATCACCGAAGCGATCATCTGAACCCAGAATCACGATCACGGCCGTACGATCGGGACGCACCGGATACAAAAGGATCAAGGCACCTTTTGCCAAATCCGTCAATCCGGTTTTCCCGCCTAAGAGCGCGGGAAATTCTGACAAAAGCTGATTGGTCGCTTCAATATGATACGCCACGGCGCCCATTGAGGTAATATCCGCATCAATTGAACGGGAGAATTCCCATATCTCGGGATGCCTGTCCCATATATAGCTCACCAACAGAAAGAGATCTTGCGCTGTCGTATAATGATCATCGTTATCAAGACCCGTAGGATTCTCAAAATGAGAACTAGCCATGCCAATGCTCTTTGCCTTTTGATTTGCCGCCTGAACAAAGAGTGAGAGGGCATCATCAAATGAAAACGCGCCGCGCTTTCTTCCCACTGCTTCGGCAAGCGCTACGGCCGCATCATTGGCTGACTCGATCATGGCAAAACGTATGGCGTCGTTACGCACAAACGATTCCCCTTCAGGCACAGGACTTTCTTTTTCTCCCGTGGCTTTCGCGAATGAAGAAAACACTACGGGACTATTTGCTTCCAGTTCTTCCAGCGCGATAGTCGAGGTAAGGATTTTGGTAAGACTTGCCGGACGCATCTGCTTGGTACTTCCTCGCTCTAAAAGCGGATTCTTATCTCCTATCAGTTGGACAACATAGCTCTCTGCAAGCACTTCAGGCTCCGGAGGCAACGGCTTCGCTGACTTGGGCGTGGGTATGGGAGAAATAAACAAACTCGTATCCACAGAAGTAAAAGGAAAAAGCGATATCGCCTGCGTATGCTTCGCTGACGGTGAAGATTCCGTCAGCGAAGCGCTCACTACCGAGAAGAGTATCAATACACAGAGTCCCAGTACTGCAAGAAGTGATGTAAGTCGTGTAAAGGATTTATTTTCTTGCATAACTATTTGGTTGCAGTTGCCGTATTTCTCAATACTTCAAGCGCCTTATCCATGAAGAAGTCTTTGTCCATATTATCTTCGGTCAAGGTCGCGGGAAGCTCCACTTTTATATCCGGTTCAAGTCCTATGCCGTCGATTTCCGTTCCATTGGGAGTAAGCCATTTGGCAATTGTTACTTTAAGAGAAGATTTCTTGGCCAAGTCCTCAACTTCCTGCACCGATCCCTTTCCATAGCTCTTTGTCCCGATCAATTTGATGTGGCGCAGATCTCTCAATGCACCCGAGAGAATCTCTGATGCCGATGCCGATCCTTCGTTGATAAGTACCACGGTAGGAACCTTCTCAAGCAAACCATATCCATTGGAACGATAGGCATCTTCGGTGCCATTGCTATAGCGTTCTCGTGCGATCACGTCTCCTGCAGGCACAAACCAGCTTGCAATATCAACCGAAACTGTCAGGTAACCGCCCGGGTCATTGCGCAAATCAAGTACAAGTTTCTTTGAACCGCTTGTATAAAATTCCTGCACGGCTTTCCTGAATTCAATTCCGGCATTTTCTGTAAATTGATGAAGTTTTATTACAAAAATGCCATCACCTTTTTTCTCTGTTTCCACGATTTTGACATGAATCACATCGCGCGTGACGGAAAACTCTTTGGGCTTATCAAATCCATCACGATAGATAAGAAGCCGTACTTTCGTAGCATGAGGACCCCGAATCAAACGGACTGCTTCCTCAAGCGAAAGTCCTTCCGTAGACTTATCATCAATTTTAAGAATCTTATCAGCTGCTTTGATCCCTGCTTTTTCAGCGGGATTATCATGAAGCGGCGCGATAACTGTCAATAATCCTTTGCGAAGACCAATCTCTGCGCCAATGCCGTCAAAGGATCCCTTAATATCTTCCTGAAACTGCTTTGCCTCCACCGGTGGCATAAATTCCGTATGAGGATCGCCGACTGCAGCTACAAGACCCTTGATCGCGCCATACATAAGCTTCTCACGATCAAGCTTTGAACTATCAACATATTTTTGTTCAAGCCGAGACCACACGTCCCAAAACAAATTAAAATCAACGGATGAAAAATTCGGCGGCGCCTCTTGTCCCGCAATACCGGCAACTTTTTCCGCTCCGGGCCGATTGTCATATCCATACAACACACCGGCAAAGAAGCTCGCGCCAAGGACTACGACAACAACAATAATACTGATCAGTTTTCTATATTTTGATTCTTCAAATTTGAATTTAAACATAGAAGTATTATCGCAAATCAGCCCACGAGCGTCAAATCATTCCTAGTAGTCATCATGAGCGAAGCGACTGAATGAAAAAAATAAAAACCACTGCTAATCAGCAGTGGCGCGTACGGATTCCTGATGTTTTTGCAGATATTCTTGCGGAGTTAGCCAGCGGTTAAATGTGAGATTTCCCGCCTTCACGTCCCGTATGGCGCGTTGCAGCAAGATCATTTGCTTCTCGCAAGCGCATGACCCCAAGAATTCTTCTGCCGTATACACAAAATGAATGGCGGGAATAGGTTTGCCCATCTGCCACTGGGCTCCAGACATAACGTGAGAACTCATTCCTTTTCCTATCAACGTCTCTCTCCTTCTTTGCAATCACACATCACGATACGTTATAACATTGTAACCTCTCTTGCAAGATTGTCAATGTCTCCGGCGCCCATTATAAGCAATACATCTCCGGTTTTAACTTTATTTTTTATCCATTTTTTAGCCACTGCAAAAGAACCGGCATGTTCCGCCTGCTTTCCGCGCTTTTTTAACTGCGTCACAAGCTTGGCGGAACTGACGGCTTTACGCGCGATATCCGTTTCTCTGCCAACTACGTCATATACAGGAACAAGCAGTGTATGATCAGCAAGATCAAACGCACCGACAAAGTCGTCCCACAAATACTGTAATCGCTGATGCTGATGGGGCTGATACACGCAAATCACGCGGCGAAACGGAAAACGATCGCGCGCTGCCGCGAGCGTTGCCTTAATCTCTGAAGGATGATGCCCATAGTCATTGAAAACAGATGCGCCATTGAACATGCCCATAAATTCAAACCGTCGCCATGCACCGGTAAAACGCCCGATTGCCTGAAGAATGTCAGACTCGGCAATTCCCAAATGCCTGCCTACATTCAACGCAGCCAACGCATTGGAAACATTGTGATCTCCGGGGATTTTCAAGAGCGACTTCACCGTCGCCGCCTCCGGATCTTTGAGCGAATACCACTTTACTTTCATGCCAAATTTCTTAGCCACGTTGCGCAAGCGTTCATTGTCTTCATTGGCAATAATTTTCCCGTGACGAGGCACTTTCTCCAGATACTCATGAAAAGTCTTATCAACCTCTTCCGGCGTCCCGTACGTATCAAGATGTTCGGTATCAATATTCGTCACAACGGCAATCTCCGGATGATAATTCAAAAATGATTTGTTCCATTCATCAGCCTCCAATACCAAATGGACACCCTTGCCGTTGCGAAAGTTTGATCCGCCGAATTCATTTAATTTCGTTCCCACAATTACCGTAGGATCGCAATATCCGTCTTCCAATATAAGCGCGGTGAGAGCTGTGGTAGTGCTTTTTCCATGAGAGCCGGAAATAGTGATGGTGCGGTATTCTTTTGTCAGATCGCCGATTGCCTCGGCGTATGTTTTAGCGGTAATGCCTTTCGCGCGCGCCTCAAGGAGCTCGGGATTCGTTTCCGGAATTGCTGCGGTATAGATCACAAGCGCGGTCTCCGGGGAGATATTGGCGGCCGTTTGCTTGCCGATGAAAATATGAGCCCCCTCTTTGCCGAGGTCATCGGTAAGAGCGGATCGTTGAAGGTCGGAGCCGGTCACGCGATTGCCTTTCGCAAGATAAAACCGCGCAAGACTGCTTACGCCGATCCCGCCAATTCCGATAAAATGGATTGAATTATTACGGCTATTTTTCACAGTAAAAATTACTCCTTTAGATGATATTATCATACCCCGAAATGCCTATTTGTTCAAATAACCTATTTTTGCTACTCTAAAAGCATACATTATGAGGCTTGAGCCAGACAAGAAATTGCACTCGCGCGAACATGTGCTTGCCGAAGACCTCTCGCAGATGCTGGGAGAGCCGAAAAACTTTGCCGCCTATCTAGGCATCGCCAAACGGTACTACGAACGGGATCTTCGCGCACTAGCCCGCACGGTACGTGAAAAAGATGACCTTCCGCGGGAATCCTGGGGAAGATACTTTTTCGGCTGTCTGCGCAAGCTCATGCCCACATCAGAATACCGAGCCGTCCAAAAAGCAAAACTGCGCAAAGTTGCAGCCAAAATCAGAGCTGCTAAAAGAAAGAAGGAAAGAGAAAAAGAAAAAAAGAAAACTGATAAAATCAAAAATGCTACAAGCACTGCCCATAGTAAAAGAACCTCACGCCGTACTGCGTAAGCTTGCGCATGATATTACCCTGTCCGAGATTTCCTCAAAGAAAATCCAGAATCTGATTGCTTCAATGAAAGAAACCCTCAAAGGTACGACTGACGGCGTCGGTCTCGCCGCTCCCCAAGTGGGAGAGTCTTTGCGCATTTTTATCGTCTCCGAAGAAGCAGAAGAAATAGATCGCCATGAAGCGGCAAAACGCAAACAAAAAGATTCCCACAATCATGAAGAAAGCAGACCGTATCCCGCCCGGCAATGGAAGTACTATGTCTTCATAAATCCCAAAGCAATAAGCCGATCGCGCAAAAAATTGGAAGGCGCGGAAGGCTGCCTTTCAGTCCCCGGGGTATTTGGCAGCGTTAAACGCCATGAAAAAATTACCGTACAGGCATACGACGAACACGGCAAAAAATTCACCTGCGGCAAGTCCCGTTTCTTCGCCCGCGTCATGCAGCACGAGCTCGACCACCTCGAAGGAACCCTCTTTATAGATGCCGCAACTCACATCGTTAAACCTGCTTAAAAAGGTACTTCTCGACTACGCTCGAAGAATATATTAAAAAAATAATACTGTTCGAGCGGAGTCCCGCCAAGCGGGACGCAGTCGAGAACTTTCCTAACGCAACCATCTCAATGGAAAATCCCCCTCCTCGCATCGTTTTCTTCGGCACGCCTGATTTTGCCGTGCCCTCTCTTGATGCATTAGTAAATGCAGGCCTTACCCCCGAGCTCGTAGTTACCAACCCCGACGAGCCGGCAGGAAGAAAACAGATCCTCACTCCCCCGCCGATCAAAGTACGCGCCGAGCACCACGGCATTCCCGTTCTCCAACCCATACATCTTGAACACGAAATAGACAGCATCCCCGATGCTGATCTTTATGTTGTCGTGGCATTCGGCACCATCATTCCGCAGGCAATTATCGACAAACCCCGCCTTGGAACCCTCAATATCCACCCCTCGCTTCTTCCGCACTTGCGCGGACCTTCCCCGATTCAATCCGCCATCCTCAATGGCAATAAAGAGACTGGCGTCTCGCTTATGAAAATAGACGAACTCATGGATCATGGACCCATCATTGCCCAAGAGAAATTTTCTCTTTCACATAAAAAATGGACATCTCCTGAACTCCATGTAACTCTCGCTGACATCGGCGCACGCATGCTTATTGATACAATCCCGCAATGGGTAGAAGGCGAGATCCAAGCAACCCCGCAAGATGACATCAAGGCAACCTACTGCAAACTGATCAAAAAAGACCACGGAAGAGTGAATTGGTCCCGTCCCGCAGAAGAGATAGAGCGCATGATACGCGCATACACCCCATGGCCCAGCGCATGGACTCTCTGGCCCGGCCGCGACACAATCTGTCGCATCCGCATTGACGAAGCCGAAGTCACCGAAGAAGAATCCCCCGTCGGCTCCCCCGGCTACACATGGGAATCACCCGCCCACCCCCTCCTCATCAAGACCGGCAAAGGCAGCCTCATCGTCAAAAAAATAACCATCGAAGGCAAAACCTCCTCAAACGCCAAAGACTTCCTCCGCGGCAATCCGCAATTGATGGGTACTACGTTTGTCTAAATATTTTCATCTTAACAAAGTTGAAATATGAAAATAATTGAAAGAATCGTAATTGAAAATTTTAGATCCCTTAAACTTATTGATATCAATATAAATGATATCAATGTTTTTAGTGGACTCAACGACACTGGAAAATCTAACATCCTCAAGGCACTCAATTTCTTCTTCAACGGGGAAACAGACTTCCTTACTCCGCTTAAATTTAGTAACGATTTCTCAAAAATAACTCTAGCATCCGCACAAAGATCTGGTAAACAAAAACAACAAATCAAAATAAGAGTTTATTTTAATATCCCAAGTTCATTTCCATCCTTAAGAAATGAGCAAGAAGTATTTATAGAAAAAGTTGTCACCAGAGAAGGAGACGCCTCCTACTACTACTCCACTGATGACATCAAAAAGAAAGCCCAAATAACAAGGTTATTTAACAAAATAAAATATTTCTATATTCCAGCCTTAAAGGGGCCAGACGTGCTTAGATTTGTACTTGGTAAAATTGGTGAACACCAATTAATTTCTTCGGATGAAATCAATAAACTAAATAAAGAGGTTAATGTCAATTTATCAGATCTTAAATCAATACTTAGCCTATCCGCAATCGCAACAAAAACTTCTATGGGTTTTCCAGTTTTAGTTCGCGATTTCTGGGAAAAACTTACTATAAACACTCAATATGATGAATTTGATGACCTACAAAATAAAACAAAAGTTACAGCAAAAGGAAAAGACGACCCTCTTAAAGATGAATTCTATCAAATCCCATTAGAATTAAGAGGGGAAGGAATAAAAAGTAAATACATCCCACCCTTATTAAAATGGCTTCAAGAAAGAGACTCCAGTATTTATATATGGGGCATTGATGAACCAGAAAATTCTTTGGAATTTCGAAAAGCTGAGGAACTAGCGGATCTTTATTTCAACAACTATGCAGACAAGACGCAACTTTTTCTAACCACACATTCCCTTGCTTTTATTTTTGGATCCTCTTTAAGATTACAAACTTCAATGTTTCGTTGCGTAAAAGGAGACCTGGGGAAGACGGATGTCAGATCTTTACAAAATCTATTCTCCATTCAGAATAAACTCGAACTCGCCGAAGAAGTTGGCGCACTCGAAATCCAAAAAGAACTATATAAAGATTGGCAAGAAAAAGATATCGAACTAAAACAGACGCAAAGGCTAATTGCCGATCTACAAACAAAAAATAGACCCGCCCTCTACGTTGAAGGCAAAACAGACAAAAAGATTCTAGAAAGTGCTTGGGGAAAGCTATATCCCGGCATTGTTATGCCATTTGATATTGAACAATGCGGTGGGGCAACTTATCTACTCAATTACATCAAAAATCCGGGATTTAATCCTAGTAATATTGCAGTAGCATTATGGGATTGTGATGAAAAGGGTTACGCTTCTATCATGGGGCTCTTCAACAAACATAATTTTTTGAAACAGTCTTATGGTAGCGTAAAACATGGTACTAAAAAAATTTATGGGATGGTTCTTCCTGCGCCAACAATAAGAAGTCAATACGTAAATTTATCTTGCGAAAAAGCCCAATTTCAATTTTTTGAAATTGAACACTATTTTTCTGATGCGATACTTACACAAAATAATATGATAGAAGATACCGTCGATGGGAAAATAATTTTAAAAGAAAGCGAATTTGAATTATCCATCTTACCTAATAATGAATTTAATAATTTTTCTATCTTATTCGATGAACTAAAAAAAATTATGAAATATTAGTTTCCCGAATAAAAAACTACTCCGATATGGAGTAGTTTTTTATTTCTTCGTATCCTGAATCACTTCCTGTGTATGTGTGTCAGGTTTGACTTGTTCATAGATTCTCTCTATCTTTCCTTTGGGATCAATGAGGAATGATATACGGAGTGTTCCCATATATTCTCTGCCCATGAATTTTTTCTTTGCCCAGACGCCGTAGGCATTCACCACTTCTTTCTTTTCATCTGACAGAAGCGGAAATGGAAGCTCGAATTTCTCCGCGAACTTTACGTGGCGCTTTACGGGGTCTATGCTTATGCCAAAAATCTGAATCTTGCTCTTTTTAAATGAGCTCACGTTGTCGCGGAAGTTGCAGGCTTCTTTCGTGCATCCGGGGGTATCGTCTTTGGGATAGAAATAAATCAGCATGCGCTGACCCTGGTAGTCGGAGAGCGTATGTTCTTTGCCATTTTGATCCGGAAGCGTGAAGTTTGGAGCTTTTTGACCGATAGTTAATTTCATTTTATTTAGTCAGGCGGTGAAAAAGTCGGCTCATCGATACCGAAATTAACACAACCACCACGGAGATAATTACGGCATACACAAACTTCGCGGGAAGGGTGTTCTCCGGAAGCGGATAGAGATAGGAAATCAATGTCTGGATTGCATCGTTCCATGCAAGACCCGCAACCAAACCAAATGCCGCAAGCATGTACCCAAGCGTACGCTCACGAATCTCGGCTCTTAATTTGATATCCTCTTGGGAATTAACGGGAGGAGTGATTGTTTGGTTTGTATTCATAGTTTCCTGTCATTGCGAGGAGCAGCAGCTACGCGGCAATCTTACCTTAAGATCATTTATATATGAATCTTTTGTAAGATTGCTTCGTCGAGGACTCCTCGCAATGACAAACAGTGTTTATTGTAATGGCGGGCAATTACATTTTGTCTCCGCGCGGCCGCATTCGGAGCATTTGCCTACGCAGTGGTCTGCGCCGCATCCGTGCATGTCATCATGCGCTTCAAAGTCTGCTGCGCATTTATCGCACTTCCAGCCAATCGTAGGTCTGTTGCAAGTCTCGCATGCTTTCGTGTGGGTATTCATAGGTTAAGTATAGGTAAACGAATGCGCCCCGCAAGTTGACATATTCGAATAAAATCTACCGAAACCGAACCGGGATCTTGATTTGATCCTCTTTCTCCGGCATCCCTGAAGGATTGTCTTTTTTGAGGACAAGAAATCCTGTTGGCGATGAGGAGGAGGCGAATTCAAGCTGCGCCCGAAACGGGACAAAATCATTTGTCATCCAGTCATCAATAGCTTGGGCAGGAGTATGGGCAAGCTCACT